>Ga0102963_1001185_pt1 | contig 11406 bp, 9 predicted proteins | sample SalPon2_C_H2O_MG_2_FD_84522 | JGI IMG/M metagenome (GOLD analysis project Ga0102963, IMG submission 84522) | Salt pond water microbial communities from South San Francisco under conditions of wetland restoration - Salt Pond MetaG SF2_C_H2O_MG | ecosystem: Environmental > Aquatic > Non-marine... | reverse complement strand
GAACTCCGCAAATTAGCGGGATTAAACTAAAAAGTAGAAGGACATAATTTTAGAAATAATCAACGAAAACTGGCAGGCAACCAAATACGCTTTAATGGAAGGTCTTAACGGACACAATAAAAGCGTAATGGACGTCACTCTCGAGAACACTAGACGTTATCTCGCAGAGTCGGCAACTGCCGGAGCAACTTCCGCAGGAAATGTTGCAACACTAAACCGTGTGATTTTACCAGTAATCAGACGTGTGATGCCAACGGTTATCGCTAACGAAATCGTAGGTGTTCAGCCAATGACTGGACCAGTAAGCCAAATCCACACTTTAAGAGTACGTTATGCTGAAACAGCAGACGATGCTACAGCAGGTGAGGAAGCATTATCACCATTCAAGATCGCTCTTGGATATTCAGGTGATGAAGCAGGTAGTGACGCAGGTAAAGCAGACTCTACAGCGGCTAAAGAAGGTACACCTGGTAGAAAAATGTCAATTCAAATCTTAAAACAAGCAGTTGAAGCGAAAACTCGTAAATTATCTGCTCGTTGGACATTTGAAGCGGCACAAGATGCACAGGCTCAACAAGGTATTGATATCGAAGCAGAAATTATGGCGGCACTTGCTCAAGAAATTACTGCTGAAATCGATCAAGAAATCCTTGCTTCATTACGTACACTAGCGGCAACAGAAGAAACTTACAACCAAGCGGCTGTAAGCGGAACTGCTACTTTTGTAGGTGATGAACACGCGGCTCTTGCTGTTTTAATTAACAGAACTTCTAACAAGATTGCACAGCGTACACGTAGAGGTGCAGGTAACTGGGCAGTTGTTTCGCCACAAGCGTTAACAATTCTTCAGTCTGCTACTACTTCAGCGTTCGCTCGTACAACAGAAGGTTCGTTCGAAGCACCAACAAATACTAAATTCGTTGGTACATTAAACAATGCAATGAGAGTATATGTTGATGGCTATGCGGCTGATGATACAGCAGTACTAGTTGGATACAAAGGCTCATCTGAAGCAGATGCGGCGGCATTCTACTGCCCATACATTCCGCTAATGTCTTCAGGCGTTGTGCTTGATCCAGCAACTTTTGAACCAGTTGTAGGCTTCATGACAAGATATGGCTATGTTGAATTAAACAACACTGCTTCATCTCTTGGTAATGCGGCAGACTACTTGGGTGAAGTTGCAATTAGCAACGTATCATTCTCGTAATAGAGAGTAGTACAAAACTACGAAAAGGGCGGCTTTATGTCGCCCTTTTTTTATGACCTTTTAAATACTTTCATGGAAGGTATAAAACAATTAGAATCTAGTTTGGACTGGCCGGACGTTGAAAGCCAAATAAGAGAACTTGCAAAAACAGCACCTGAATTTAAATTTGATGTTGTTAAGTTTTGTAGTGGTATGCGATCAGAAATTAACAAATTAAGTCAAATAGAATTAAAGTATAGACAACAGCGTAGAGATAGCGTTGTACAAGAACACAAAGATCAGTGTGCTAAAATCAATCGTGCAATAAAAGACTTTAGTTCTGTACACCTTATGCATCTGTTTTCAAGAGTAGACTAAATACACTGTCAGATAGTGTGTTACATAGGGTAACAACTTATGCTGTTTAACCCACAGCGTACCGGATAGAACCCGGATAGGACTACTTTATAGGAGAAAACAAATGGGAAGACCACTTAACAAAAGATTGTTTGGACCACCAACAGCAGGCGGAAATGAAATCAAATGTGATTTTTATAACGGTTCCGCTGTTGTAGAAGGTTACATTACAAAACAATTAGGATCAAAAAAGTTCCGTGTAGCGGCAATTGGTACACCGGGAGTAACATATGATCGTACATTAACTACAGGTAAATTAGCATCTGCACTTACAGGTGAAGAAATGGCTATTACATTTAAAATGGATGATTCAGAAACTTACCAAGTGTCTAAAATTGCTGGTAGAAAAGCAACACTAGTTGCTCCAGATGGTACAGGTTCTAACGCATATGACGGTTCGTCAGTGCCATGGAACTTTAGCACAAGTACTAGTGATGGTGCGGCACAAGTTGAAGAGGCTGGTGACGATGATGACAACACCTTAACAACTGGTGATGACGACGATTTCACTAACGCATAATCGTAGTTTTACTAAACTTGAAGAGGGCAAAGTTCGCTTTGCCCTTTTCTTTTGACTAAATAATGCTATAATAAGGAATCATAGACATGTCTGTAGAAGTTTTAAAAGTTACCGGTGATTACAAAGTAATTACTTCACAAATAAGCGGATCAAAAACTGTACTCAATACACCAAAAGTAGAGATTACAGGAGATCTACTTGTGCAAGGTACAACAACAACTGTTGAATCTACAGTAACTACTATTGCTGACAATGTAATTACTTTGAACGAAGGCGAAACAGGTCCTGAAATATCAGCACTACATAACGGTTTTCATCAATCAGGTATTGAAATAGACAGAGGTCCTAGTTCTAGTTCTGTAACTTTTGTTTACAATGATGACGAAACTTACACACAACCAAACGGTGGTACAAGTGAAGGAATATTTCAATTTAAAATTGGATCATCGCTTTTAGGAATTCAAACACATCATATAGAAACTACTGGTGAAGATCTAACATTTCTTGGAGCAAATGCACCAACAGCAGTTCTTACTGTTAGAGGAACAAGCAACTACGAAAATCAAATTACAGACGATGATGATATTCCAAATAAAAAATATGTTGATACTGCAATTATTAATTCACAAATTGCACAGATTGCGGCTGATAACACTCTTGCAAGGGTAGAAGACGCTAACCAAGGAGCAACATACAGTAGATTTTGGATAAACATTGACGGAGTTCAACGATTTGAAGTTAACCAAAACACAATTGAACTTGGAGATTTAATTGTAGACGGAACTACTATTAGACCAGAAACTTCGGGAAGTAGTTTATTTTTAGAATCAAACGGTAGTGGAGAAGTTGTAATACGAGATGTTTTAAGTATTGAAGGTGCAGTGAGTCCTAGTGCTCCAAGTGCAGACAGTGGTAGAATTAAGTTGTATTCACAAGCCGAAGCAGAGGGTGGTTCTGGACTATATTTTGTAAATACATCTAGTACAAGAGATGAACTTGTGAGTAAAAAGAAAGCATTGCTTTATAGCATGTTATTTTAGGAAAGAAAATGGCGATATCAAATAGTTTTATAGATGCTACACTAACAACACTTTACACTAGCAGTGGTGAAACAGCAGTAACCAGCATGATTTTTTGTAACTATGCTGACGTTGATAATATTGCTTCACCTAGCGGAACTGTTCTTACAGATGCAGATACATTTTTAGATTTACATATTGTTAAAACTGGTGATGTTGCATCTGATCAAAACAAAATTTTGCACCAACTTAAAATTCCAGGCGGTGAAACATTTATCATGGATTCAGAACGTTTAGTATTAGAAAACGGAGATACTATCCAAGCACAAACAACATCACCTGCTACAGTTAGTGCAACAATTAGCACGGTAGCAGTATAATGAGATTTGTTAAAAAGCAACAATTAAATTCTAAACTTATCACAGATCCTAGTGTATCTGTAGAAGCCAACGGCCAAGTTATTTTAGGCACAAATTATGCTGTGAAAGTTCCTACTGGCACCACAGCAGAACGCCCAGGTTTTCCTGAAAACGGACAAATACGTTACAACACTGATTTAAACGAATTTGAATTTTATGTAAACAACGCATGGGAAGAAGCAAGAACTATGCGTCCTAATGTTGTATCAACTCAAAATTTAGGAACAGGTGATGCAAGTGAAGTTGCATTTGGACCATTAAGTCCAGTACCTGCATCGGCGGCAAATGTACTTGTTCTAGTAGAAAACGTTGTGCAAATCGCTGACGTGAACTATACACTAGTACAAAATCCAAGCGGTAGAAACGGTTGGTTTATACAGTTTGATAGTGCTGTTCCACTAGGCAAAGACGTTACAGTAATTCACGGTTTCGATTAAGCCAATCATACCCTTTTTCCAATAAAGACTAAATACTGTTAATGCAAACTTGACCGAATTATAGTTTGCAGGACAAACAGTGGTCAGCCCGCTATGTAAGGTGGCTGGAGGCACAGGATGCCCGTTTATAGGAGAACACAATGGCCGTCGGTCGAATTTCAGGTCCGTTGTTGAAGGCTAACCTTCTACGTAATGGCGTGGATTTAGCGTTTGAAACGGATTTATTATATCTAGATGTTAACAACAATAAGATCGGTGTAAAAACTGTAACACCTGCTTATGATTTAGATGTAAACGGTACTATAAACGCAACAAATTTACAAGCAACAAATCAAGTTAATGTAGGAAACTTAACCCTACAAAACAATACAATTTCATCAACACTTGGTACAATTGAATTATTACCTGCAGGTAATGATCCAGTTATCTATCATTCAAAAATTCATGTAGATTCATTAGAATTTAATGACAATTATATTACGACATTAGATTCTAATGCACCTATTGAGTTAAGACCAAATGGTACAGGCACTATTGAACTAGTAGGTAACACAAATGTTACTGGAAACATTTATGCTACTGGTAACATTACAGCCGGCGGAAATATTTCTTTAGGTGATCAAAACACTGACACTGTAGAATTCAATGCAGATATCATTTCTGACTTTTTACCAGATGAAAGCGACAAGTATGTACTAGGTAATCCAAGCAAACGTTGGAAAACAATTGATGCTAATCAAGCAAACATCGGCGCTGTACAAATTACCGACAATATTATTCAACCAATAAACACTAACCAAGATTTAATTATTCGTGCAAACGGTATTGGTGCTGTTAACATTTATGGCCTTGAAGTTACTTCAGGCGGTAATGTAAATTTAGCAGGTGATCAATTATCATTTGGTAATATTGTAATCGATGGCGATGCTGATAACACAGGTATATTTGCACAAGATTCAAATACAAATATTAACATTAACAGTTCTGGTACAGGCAAAGTATTTGCAAATGGCACAGACATATTACTACAAGAAGGTAATGTTTATCACGTAACAGAAAACGGTGATGACACTAATAACGGTGGTGATATCAACGAAGCCTTTGCTACACTAAAACATGCATTAAGTGTTGCAACATTTGGTGACACAATCAGATTAGGTGCTGGTACTTTTGAAGAAGTAGCACCATTAGACTTGCCACAGGGTATTACAATCACAGGACACGGACTACGTGCAACTCAATTAAAACCAACTGCGGCTACAAGAACAAATGACTTCTTTAGAATGAATGGTGACTGTACTGTTGAAAATTTAACAGTTAGAGAAATTGAATGGAGTGGTACAACTGGTTATGCGTTTTGTTATCAACCAAGTGCAAGTATTACAAGACGTTCAGCATACATCAAAGATGTTACAGTATTAAACTTTGGCTCAAGTGTAAGACTAGGAACAAATGCAAGTGATGATCCATATGGTTATGATGCAGGTGATGCTGGTAGAGGTATTCTTGTAGATGGTAGTGCGATTGCTTCAGGATCAATTGAAGCGGCAATGTTGTTTGACAGTGTAACGCTTATTGTTCCAAACTCAAAAGGTATTATCATAACTGAAGGTGGTAGAGCAGAATGGCTTAACAGTTTCATTTATTTTGCACAACAAGGTATTGAAGGTGTTGCAGGTACTACAGGTACGTTTGGAGATGGTAAAACTAAAATTCAATTAAGTGGTATTACAGGAACTTTCCTTGCAGGAGACGTAGTAACATTTACATCAACAGATGGTTCTACAGTTACAAATTGTACAGTTGAAAGTGTAAGCGGAAGCGACACACTAATTGTCGACGGACGTTACGACGGACTTGAAGGATTTGATACAACTCCTCAAAGCATAGAAGCAACAACTGGTAGTGGCGCAACAGCAACTAGTATTGTAAGATACGATAGAAAAGACTTTGGTGCGGAGATGCGTTCGATTGCATCAGCAAACGTATACGGAACATATGGTATTAGAGCAGACGGTCCTGATGTGCGTTTAAGAATGAGTTCTCATGATTTTGGTTATATTGGATCAGGCAAAAAATTTGATAACAACGACAATGATGTTGTAACAGCAAACGAAGTAATTGAAGTAAACAGTGGTAGAGTATTTTATAATTCAACTGACCAATATGGTGATTACAGAATTGGTGATTTATTTTATGTTGACCAAGATACGGGTGCAGTAACATTTAGTGGCGGTAACTTTGATGTTAGTTCATTAACAGGTATTACATTTACAAACGGTGGTGATACAACTATAGTTGACCCATTTAAAGTAGAAACAGGCAACATTAGAATTGCTGGTAATTCGATTACAACTACGCAAGGCGATTTAACACTTGCACCATTTACTGGTGAAACAAACGTAACAGGTAACTTAAATGTTACAGGTGATATCGATCTTGGCGGAAACATTACACTAGGTAATCAAGATACAGACAACATTATCATTAATGCAGATCTACAGAGCAACCTTGTTCCTGATGCTGATATTACATATGACATTGGAACACAAACCAAACGTTGGAGAAATGCACACATAAGAAACTTCTACGGAGGAGATGGTGTAACAAGTAACTTGATTATGATACTCGAAGACAATCAAGTTAACGCTACACAAATACAAGTTGACAATGTTCTGATTAGAAACCAAGGTTTAGAAACCACAGTAAGTGGTGCTAACCTTGAACTACAAGGTAATGCAACAGGTTATGTTGATATTGTTGGTAATCAAGCACTTAATATTCCAGTTGGTACTACACTACAAAGACCAACAGGTGTAACAGGACATATTCGATACAACAGTTCAACACAACAGTTTGAAGGATATGCCGCAACTGCTTGGAGTTCACTGGGCGGTGTTAGAGACGTAGACAGTGACACTTACATTCAACCAGAAACTGCACCAGGCAGTGACGAAGATGTATTACAATTTTTTACAGGCGGAACAGAAACTGCACAACTAGACACAACAAGTTTTAGAACAGATGTACTACAACCACTTAATGCAGATTTTATAAAATTTGATAATACTACTGCAATAAAATTACCAGTTGGTACTGATGCTGAAAGACCAACAGGAACTAGCAATGCACTAAAAGGTACTGTAAGATTTAATACTGATACTACACAGTTTGAAGGATACAATGGTAGTGCTTGGTCAAGTTTAGGCGGTGTTCGTGACGTTGATAATGATACTTACATTCAACCAGAAACTGCACCAGGTGCAGACGATGACAGATTAGATTTTTATACTGCTGGTGTAAAAGCCGCCGAACTAGAAGCAGGCACAGGACTTGCTGTAGATAATTTTAGAGTTTTAGATCAAACACAAGATGCATATATTGAATTTGCAGGAAACACGGGAATAAAAATTCCAACAGGTACAACACTGCAACGTCCGACCACGTTTGGAGTTTTAGACGTAGGTGTTATTAGATACAACAGTGGACTTCGTGCTATCGAAGCATGGACCGGAAGTGCTTGGGCATTAGTAGGTGGTGGATCATTAACAGACGGTGACGGTGATACATTTATTACGGTTGAAACTGCAAACGACGATAGTGATACATTTACATTTTACGTAGGTAACAATTTAGGAATAAGTCCACCAGAAAGTCCTAAAGTTACAATCAGCAGAGGCGGACTTGTTGTAGATGGCAAAATTAGTATCAACGACAATGTAATTGAAAACATTAATACCAACGAAGATTTGATACTACGTGCAAGCGGTACTGGTAGAGTAATCATTGACGGTGGTTCAAGTGCACCAAGTAGTGCAGGTAATGTGTTCTTTACAGATCCGTTAATTGCTCTTAACCAAAGTGCAATAGGAAGTAATCAAGTTGATATGGGACTTATCCTTGAAAGAGGAAGTGACATTAACGTTGGTTTTGTGTATGACGAAAGTGAAGATGAGTTTGCGGCAATACGTTCAATTGAACAAGGTACTCAAGTTGGTGATATTACTATTAGTGGATATGAAAATATTAGTGCCAATACAGTTAAGATTAAAGGATACACTGCAAACAGATTAACAATTACAGATGCAGACAAAAAAGTAGTCACAAGTGACACAGGAACAACAGCATATGCTGAAGGTTTAATTGACTTTGATAACGGACGTTTAGCAGTACCAAGAGGAACAACAGCACAACGAGCAGTTACACCTGCAAACGGTGAGTTACGTTTTAACACAGACGATGAGAAATTTGAAGCATATTATCCAACAGGTGGTTGGAACTATTTAGGTATTGGTTACGGAACACCTGTAACACATCAAGCATTTACAGGCGACGGATCAGCGTATGCATTTACACTTAATAAAACACCTTCAAGTGCAGAAGCACTTATGGTTGCAATCAACGGTGTTGTACAGACACCTGGCGAAGCATATATTGTAGCCGGTAATGAACTAATCTTTATTGATAGCACAAGCACTGCATATCCAGTAGAAAATGGTGCAGTTGTAGACATAAGACATTTGAGTTCACCTAGTGTACCCGCTACTAGGGTAGATACATTTACAGGTGATGGTAGCACCCAAACGTTTACATTAAGTGTTGGTGCAGAAGATAAGTATGGTGTAATAGTGTTTGTTGATAACGTTTATCAGGATCCTGAAGTTTACACAGTAAGTGGAACTGCATTAACGTTTCCAGATGGAGCACCAGCACAAGGTGATAGAATTAACGTATTAAATTACAGTTCAATTCCAGCACCAAATGTAATAACAAGAGCAGAAGCAGTAGATGAAGCGATAACGTATTCAATAGCATTAGGATAATTAATAGTATGGCAAACAGTTTTAGTAACAAATTAACAGCAAGCGTAGGAACAGGAGATGTAACTGTATATACTCCTGGAAATGGTATTGTATATACAACAGTAATTGGTTATACTGTAGCAAATAGAACAGCATCTAGTATTGTTGTTGATTTGTTTATTAGAGATACAGATTCAACAGAAGTATACTTGCTAAAAGGAACTACCCTAAATGCAGGTAGTGCATTGGTTCCTGTAGGTGGAGAACAAAAATTAGTAGTACTGCCAGGACAAGAAATTTGTGTAAGATCAGACACTGCTGATAGTGCTGATGTTACAGTGAGTGTATTGGAGATAACATAATATGTCAACACTACCTAAATTTATTGGTAATCCACAAGGCGGACCATTAGGTGGCGGTCAAGGACGCAGTTGTTTCCACGGATTTACTAAAAATGCAAACGGTGATCTGCTTTACACACGCATTACAAGCGGTGAAATTAAACTGAAAGATGGCAATCACAATGACTTGTACAAAGAAAAATACATTGGTGACGATGATGGAAAGTATTCGATAAATACCAATGGACAATTAATATATACGTATAGAGAGAACCCACAATGACAGTTATTAACCTAGGAAATTTAAAGTTTACTTGGAAGGGCGAATGGGCTCAATCCACAGAATATAACAAAGATGATATCGTAAAATACGGTCCTAGTGTATACGTATGTATTGATGCTCATACAAGTGCAAGTGTTTTTGCTAACAATGCCGCTAAATTTGAAGTAATGGCAGAAGGGTTAGAAAATGCCGGAACTTGGAATTCATCAACACTATACAAAAAAGGACAAACAGTATCATATGGCGGTGCTGTTTATATTGCACTTCAAGAATCAACAAATCAAAACCCATATGACGAACCTGGTTATTGGGCAAAATTTGTAGACGGACAACAATTTGAAGGTGATTGGAATTCAGGAACAAATTATCAAAAAGGTGATATTGTTAGATATGGCGGATACGCATACGTTGCAAAACAAAATACAGTTTTAAATACACCAACAAACACAACATACTGGGACGTATATATAAAAGGATTTGAATGGCAAGGACAATGGATTTCAGGCACACAGTACAAGCCGGGTGATGTTGTTGAAGACGGAGGTCATAGATTTGTTGTTAAAGAAGGTCAAACACCTTTGGGTATTTCTACATCAAACACAACTGCATGGCGTAAAATTTTAGATGGATTATTATGGAGAGGCGATTGGGATAGTCAAAGTGTTTATCGTCCTGGAGAAGTTGTAAAGTTTGGTGGAAAAGTTTATACTTGCACAACTGAAACAACTGGAAACAATCCTTCTGTATCTAGTGATTTTGATCTTTTTGTAGATGGTATACGTTGGAGATCAACATATTCAAATAGCAATAGTTATAGTGCAGGAGATGTTGTAAGACTTGGCGGAAGAACTTATATTTGCATACAAAGTTATGACAACGATGGTTCAACAAATCCAGAACCACCTAATACAGATTTTTGGCAGTTATTTACAGATGGTTTTGCATGGAAAGGACCGTGGAATGTTGGAACAGAATATGAAATTGGAGATGTTGTAGAATATGCACAATCTAGTTATGTTTGTTTAACAGCAGATACAGTCGGTATTACTCCTGGAACAAATCCTAGTATTTGGCAGTTAATGGCACAAGGCGATTCTAATGCTGTATTAACAACACAAGGTGATATTATATTCCGCGATGCTACTCAAACAACACGTTTAGGGATTGGTCCAAGCGGTTCATTCTTAACAGTTAAAAACGGAGAACCAGCATGGGGTCATCTTACACCACAAAATGATTATTTTGTATCGCCACAAGGTGACGATACAAACGATGGTAGAACTCCTACTACTAGTTGGAAAACTATTAGACATGCGGCAGAACAGACATTTAATTTAGGACAGTGTCGTATTAATGTAAGTTCAGGAACATATTCAGAACAGTGTCCTATTAAAGTAGGACGTAGTGTTGTGCTTGAGGGTAATGGATTAGGCGCAGTTACATTACAACCAGATACAACCAACGACAACGGATACGGTGTTGGTATTTCAGATGACGGCAGTACACCAAATGCTAATTCAGAAGTTTTCCATATGAACAATGGCGCACGTATGCGTAACTTTGTGTTTAGAAATTTCAGCACAGGTTCAGTTATAGTTTCATTAGATCCCGGAACAGGACCTGATGACACTAGTGTATGGATTACATCACAATCGCCATATGTACAAAATTGTACATCATTTACTCCGGGTGGTACTGGATTTAAGATCGATGGTGCCCTACACAATGGTGGTTATAAATCAATGGTTGCCAATGACTGGACACAAATAAACAGTGACGGTGTTGGTATTCACGTTTTAAATGATGGACGTTCAGAAATTGTTTCATGTTTCACTTATTACTGTAACATTGGTTATCTAGCAGAGTCAGGTGGTAAGATTCGTGGTATTGTTGGTAACAACTCATATGGAGAATATGGTGCTGTAGCAAGAGGATTTTCACAGTTAGAGACACCACTTACAGGACAATTACAGTTAGAT
>Ga0102963_1001184_pt1 | contig 11407 bp, 10 predicted proteins | sample SalPon2_C_H2O_MG_2_FD_84522 | JGI IMG/M metagenome (GOLD analysis project Ga0102963, IMG submission 84522) | Salt pond water microbial communities from South San Francisco under conditions of wetland restoration - Salt Pond MetaG SF2_C_H2O_MG | ecosystem: Environmental > Aquatic > Non-marine... | reverse complement strand
CCCTTTTGCAACTTCACAGTGTAGTTGCTGGTTCCAATCTTGGTGGGGTCAACAGTTGCGGCGTCGTCCAGTGGGTACGAGAAGGTTCCTTCAACCCCGGTGTACCACTTGAACTCAAGCCAAGGGACGGTTCGGGTTCCAACAACCTGCGTTCCGATGGCAATTCGGGTGGATTGAAGTTGGATAAAGTCTCGGAGGGTTTGCTCAAGAACAGCGTCACCAGTCCCGAAGGGGCCAGCGGCGGCTGATGCGTTCATAATTTCTTCTAATGATTTGTTCATTTTTTCACATCCTTTTTTTTATCAAGCAGTTGCACATTGACTCGTGTTCACGGGAATGAGAAGTCCTGCCGTTCCGACGGTTTCCCCTTCACCGACATAGACTCCAACCAACTTATCGGAGCCAGCCGTTCCACCAACTCGTCCTGCACCCTTAAGGTACACAAGTTGTCCGGTGGTGTAAGTTTCTGCGAGAGCGGCAACCATGTGGACTCCGCCCATTGGGAAGTAAGACACCGTTGCGCCCGTGGTTTCAAACACGAGGTCGGCGTCTCGGCTGGATTCGCCAGCAGAGATACCCAAAGGCACATCCGTTGTGGCTCCAACTTGGAGAAGGTTGTTCGTTCCATCCTCTGCCAAGACGATACCGACACCGCTAACGGTTTCAGCGTCTTTCAAAGTTGCGTTTCGTGGGTCGTTTCCTGTAAATGCTACCATATTTTTTCACCTCAAAGTTCATTGAATTTTGGAGCGCGAATACGCTCATCGTTTGTTTCTCCACCCGAAAGGGTCTTGTTCCAAGCACCGGCCCATGCGTTCCATGCTTGACTGTAAAGGGTTTCGGGAGTTTCCACAATTTTACCGTTAAGGTAGTTTGCAACAACCTTCTCGGAGGTTGGGGCAGGAGATGGGGATTCGGAAGCCACGGCGGGTTCTGCTGGCTTCATCTCAACCACAGGTTCGGGGTGGCTCTCTTTCCAAGAGGCGATGATGGACTCAAGGGTTTCGGAGGAAAGGTCTTCATGACCCTTCATACCAAGTTCGCTTGCGGCTTCAACAAGGGATAGGCGGGCTTCTTCGTGCTTTGCGGCTTCCATAGCGCGCATTTCTTCAAGTTCAGCGCGAGCAAGGACGAGTTCGGCTTGAAGTGCCTCCATCTCACCAGCAACGGCGTTTTCTTCATCAATGTGTTCTTCGGACATTGTATCGTTCTCCTTTCGGTATTCTGTGTGAGAGGCGGTTTGACTTATCAAGGTTTCTTCTGTTGAGGCTGTCCTTCTTGCACGAGGATGTCCTTTGGGTAGTAAGTCATTGTCTTGCTTGTAGTTGGGGTTAGAAGGCCGACCATTCCGTAAAAGGTAAAGGAAGGCGTTGACTCTTGCGATACCCCAACCGTTTCTTGACATGTTAGGGGCATGGCTTGTGGAGAAAGCACCAGCACCACGACGAAAAACAGTAAGAAGTGCGCCCATAGAGGCTTTACTTCCTTTGTCTTTTTTGTTATGCTCTTGCATTTTGTTGCGAATTGTGGTGCGCGTTGCAGGTGAAACGACAATTGACTTATTGGGTTTTTTTGCTGAACCGGGTGGGTTTTTCTTTGAGCCACGGCGTCGTTCACTTGGTTTGGCCGGAGTCTTACGGGGGTCGTTGGGGCCGGGTTTGCCATGCTGTCCACCGTGTTTTGCCTCCACCGTCTCTTCCATTCGTTCTGCCTTTTCAATGTTCGCCCTTGGATATGCCGGTTTGTGAACAATAGCAAGGTGGTCAAAGGTAAAGTCTTTGTCAAAGACCATGCCTTTTTCATTAGCAGAGATAGGAATGCCATAGCCACCGATAGAAACACCGTATTCGGGTTTAAGCCACATACCGGACTCAAGTGCCTCAAACAATTCGCTTCGCTCCACGCTGGCTGTGTATCGGACTTCATACCCTTCCTTTTCTTTGTCGTGGAAGGATGCCTCCGTAACAACACCAACATTGGCTTCGTTAACGCCGCCATCGGTGTTGCGCTCAAAGCCCACGGCCTTTGGCTTGGGATGGTTAAGGGTCAAGTCAGCGCCGAACATCTGCGTCACGGTTTTTTCAGCGCCACGCTTGGTGATGGCCCACTTGTTCTTGTTGTAGCCCTCGTGGAAAGCAATACCGCTAATTTTCATGTAGGTTTTACCGGTGGATGCCTCCACGCTGGCGACCACGCTATCAATCGTGGCTTCCATGGTGACATTGACCGGCTTGCAGGTTCCGTTCACCATTTCCTCACCAATGGGACATTCACCAGCCATGGCCTTCTCATCATCCTTATGATAACCGGCCATCTTTTCATCGGTGCGCTTCATGTATTCCTCGTGCGTTTTGCATGGCATGAATTTGCCGTCGGTTTCGTGGATGCCCTCACAACCCATTTCCTTAGCCCGACCAGCGGCTTCACCGGGATTGTCGTAAGTGTCTTTGCCGACTTCTTCGGCCTCGGCGTGTTCGGCACACGATGAACAACATGGGCCTTTTTCAGCCTCAACGACTTCTTCAAAGCCTTCAAGGATTTCGCCTTCGTTGCGGGACCAAATGTCAAACCACAGTTCGTCGCCAAGGGCCTCGTGTTCCTCGCTTGCTTCCACCTTTCGTCCACTTTCCCACTGTCGGCACGACCAATATCGGGCTTTGGTTTTTGGGCCGGGACTGTCGCAATTGTGGCGGCTACGGAAGTTCTTTCGTCGGTTTGGGTCGTCTCGCTTGATTTCCATGTTGGGGTCGCCAAACCGGACAATCACAACACGACCGGCCTCGTTTTGCACATACACTGCAAATTTCTTTGGGCCACCGGGGGTGCGGAAGGGCTTGTTGAGCGTCACTTTTTTACCTTGATATTCAGCGGCTTCGGCATTTTCATGCGAATCGTTCTTGTTGAACCAACGCTGAAATTCTTCATCAGTTTTAGCAGGAAAATACATTGGCGTTCCATCAGCCATTCGTTCCATGTGGATTTCGCCTTTGAAGCCGATTTCCATTGATTTTTTCTTTGCGCCTTCTTCGGTGGAGAAAATATAATCCTCCATTCCAGCATTTACACTTTCGCTCTGTGCCTCGTCATACATAGAGTTACACACCGCCGCTCGTTGTTGGGGGTTGGGATATTTTGCTTGGGTTTTGTCGTCACCCATGCAACGACCCATGTATTCGTCGCGCTTTTCACCATCGCGAACATCGGGCATGGGTTACCGACATATATTCCGTCATTTAATTCATTCGCCATAATTGTTGCCCTTCTTTTCGGACTTCTTCATACAATGATTTGGACATAATGTCGCTTACATCATCGTAAGACAAAACGGCAGTATAACCTAACTTTTCCACAACTTTGATGAGATTAAACATGTGCGTTCCATCAATGGGATTCAACACAGTTATTTTTGGCCTTAAACCAAGATGATGATTGCGTACTTGGAGCAAATAAGAATGATACCCCATTTGTCGGTATTCGGGAAGAATGTAAGTGTTTCCGACAAAGAAAAAATGACCTAATTCAAGAGAACCGGTATAGCCTATTGGTTCGCCATCCCACTTTAAGACCCAAAAAGACATAAGGTCAAAGACTTCGGGATAGCCTTTTTCGGACGGCGTTTGATATTCATGAGGCCAAACATGACTTAGATGCCTATATTTTTTTACGGTTAATCCTCTTTCTTCTTCCATACAGCCTTACCTTCCGACACCAATTGTATTCTTGCTCGGCGTTCTTCGGCATCCATCGTATGTTTGTGTTCTTGGGCTTTGAGAGCCATTTGTCGTTCTAACTCGGCTCGCTTTTCCATCACACGGGTTTGGGACTCAATGACTGATGGGTGCAATTCTGTTTCAGTCTGTTGCTCTTGCTTCCACAACTCAAGCATAGTTGCAAAGGCTGGCTGTGCCGTTCCACCAATGATAGCGATAAGGGCGATAAATCCTTCAATGTTTTCAAGAACAACATCGGGCTTGGCAATACCCATAGCCACTACTGCTCCACTTGCCGCAAGCCATAGATAAACAGCCGGAAGTGCCGTCCACTTAATCATTCGGTCATTAACGCTGTCTTTGTTGTTTTTTGCCATTTTTAATCACCTTGTTCGTTTGTTCTCGGCAACTCACCCATTGTTGGTTTTGAAGGTTTATCTAATCGGTTGTTGCCTTGTGAGTCGGGTTGCATATCAATAAGTTCAAGAGATTGATTGAGCGTCAAAATTCCTGCTTGGTAGCCCATGACGGCTCGCTTCATAGACTCCATTGGAGACTCTTCGGCAATTGGTTCAAACATAAATTCGGGCAAGTCTTTCATTTGGTGCTTGATGCCTTTCAATTCAAGTTGCTTAGAGAACAATTGCATAACACCCTGCTTGACAATGGATTGTAGGCGGCTTATGGCGGTGTTTGCCCACATGTTTGCGTTGTAGGTGGCGGCAAAGGTTGAACCTCGCTCTTGACCTGCGGCGACACGGGGAACATGCAAAACCGCCGCTACATTTGCACCAACCATATCAAGGAAGCCACTGTTGTCGGGTATCGTGTTGTTAAGGTCAACATGATGAAGAGTGACATAAGAAGGAAGGATAGGCATTTGGTCGCCACGCAGACCCTCAAACAACTTTACTACTTCATCCATAATGATGCCCAACCGCTCGGCTTGCTCACTTGGGTCGGTGATATGCTCAATGGCTGATTTGTCAATCGTGATAAATTGCTTGGTCATGGAGTCTTCCAAGGCGATGCGGTTATTCATGCTGTTATATTTGACACGAATGACTTGTTCAAGCGACGAAAAGCGGGATTGACCCCACACACCATAGGTTTGTCGGAGTTTAGTATCTTCAAACCAATTTGATTTGTAGTCTGTGCGAAGGTGAACGATTTCTGCTCGTGGAAACACCATTGTTTCAATGCCTTGTTCTCGGAGAATGTAAAAGTCATTGGACATAATGGGGCTGTTTTCGTCTGCCGTAAAAGGCAGACCTCGTGCGCCACGGTTGTCAACGATGGTGATTTGTCGGATGGGTAGGCTTTGAATGGCCGTGATGCCAACACCGGTGCGGCCCACTAACTTGTTAATGTCATTTCCATAGACTTGTAGGTTGCGGAGAGCGTTGATGAGAAAATCGTCAAAGTCCACCTGCTCAATCATTTCAGCGATAGCGGTTCGTATAGCCCCGTTCTTGGCCTTTGCGTAGTCAATCCGATAGTTGTTAGCCGTGAGCGAAACAGAGCGCACAGCACCGTTCAATTCGGGGTCTAACTTGACCATGTTATCATAAAGGTCAAATTTGTTTTTGAAGTTGGTGTCGCTTTGAAATTTTTCGGTGTCCTCAAAAATGTTTGGAAGTCCGGCGGCTACGCTAAGGGAAACATTTGACCCGACTCGCTGAATCGGGGTTTCTTCGGCCACAGCGTTGCGGCGGAACCTATCAAAGATACCCATGCTTAGGGGGTATGTCGCGTGATTTATCAATGTAGCGCATTTTTTGTTTTTGTTGATTTTATTTTAACAAAAAGAATAAATCAAACGCAGTGGTGCTTTTTCGCTAATTCTTTTTTTGTTTCATAGATGGAGAAGAAGAAGTTGTAACAACAATAGAACAATAGCCCTTGATACATGCCTATGAAACAATAAAAGAATTAAAGAATTGGGGCGCAGTGTTGCGTTTTATTTTTTTTGTTGGTTTTGAAATAAGAAAAACATAAACCTTCATAAAGGGTTCAATCGTGCATTTGAATATGAGAGCAACACCGGAATACGGGTACAGCCTTATCGCAGAACATTATGACAGCACAAAGAGCAAATTGGACAATGCTCGTTATTTGCATGACCTTGACCCCAAGAAGTCCGTCAAGGGGTGGGAGATGTCTATTTACCGATGGCTACGAAACGAAAAGGTTCAACCAATGGAACCAATGCAACCAGCCGCCGATGTCAATAAATCATATCATTATGATGAAATCAATGACATTTACTACACTTTTCTTACAATTGCCGACCAAATGGTGTCGGTAAGCGGCGATAAGCACCGAGCCATGAAAGAGGCTTATTCAAACATGGTTGGCAAAGGGGCATCTATGAATGAGGTCACACGCGACTTTGGCATTCCTCGTGCTTGGTTTGACGAATACCGACGACGACACGGTTGGACGCACGACATGTCCCCCTACACCGATGAAGAAATTGCCACCACCGATGTTGACCAACTTGTTGAAGATTTAGTGTTGAAGAAAAAACATTTATTGCACGAAAAGTTTGAACGACGCAAGTGGAAAGAAATTGAGCAATCGGCTGAAAAATATGACATGTTTTCGTCAATGGTGCTAAATGAGTTTAAGCAATTGGTTGGCGAACAAGTGCATGAAGTCCCCAAAATAAACATGATTGAAGAAGGCTCGGATTATTCCCTTGTTATTAGCCCAACAGACTTTCATTGGGGCAAATATGGATGGGTTGACGAAGTTGGTGAAACCTATCACTTTGAAGAAGCAAAAACCCGCTTGATGGAAAAAACAGAAGAGTTGCTTTGCCGCCTCCCCTACCGACCCGAACAAATTATTTTGGCTACCGGCAGTGATTGGTTTCATGTTGATACCGATGCTGGTACAACAACAAAGGGTACACCACAAGACATGTGCGGAAGTCCTGCTGAAATCCTCATGACAGGTTGCCAACTTGCACGAGAACATATTGATTTGCTACGGCAGATTGCACCCGTCAAAGTGGTGTTTATGCCCGGAAACCATGACCGCATGAGCGCAATTGCTCTTATGATGTATCTTTCTGCTTGTTATGAGAATGTTGAAGACTGTGAAGTTGTTGTTAGTCCATCCACGCGCCAATATGTCCAATATGGAAATAACTTGTTGGGCTTTATTCACGGCGACGGTGCAAAAAATCTTGTTGAGTTGATGAGCAACGAACAACGGCAGTTATGGGGCGAATGCGAACACCACGCTTGGTTCCACGGTCATTTGCACCACCGACAAGTTGTTGAAAAAGGCGGCTGTTTGATTGTTCAGTTGCCGTCGCTTGCAGGTCATGACCGATACCACGCACGACAAGGTTACACCACCAGCAAGGCTGGATTGGCCGCTCACCTCATTGACAAAGAAAAAGGTTTGATTGCAACCTTCTTTGCGCCCGTGGAGGGTCAGCATTGAATGGTCAAATAAAAAAATTAAGAAAATGCAACGCCTGTGGTCATGAATGCTTTTCCCGTTATAATACACATAAACGATGGTGTAAAAAACAAAAGAAAATGGTGTATTGTGGAACAATGAGGGTGGTTCGTGATGAAGCGTGAACATGTCCGATGCGATTCTTGCGGTTGGGAAAGCAAAGGTCTTTCTCAAGCGAAGGCTTATACGAGGGTTTGCCCGTATTGTGGTATGCGCTCGCTTAAGCCTTGGTGATTATATGTCTTTGAAAGTTGATATTTTTTGGAATTTACCCGTAAATATGTTTGTGATGCCCAATGTCCCGAATCAAATCAGCATTAGCGTTTGAAAGAGCAAGAACCGATGTTTCTTATTTTTACCGTTGGCTCGGTTATGCTTGGGGAGAGCATATCGGAGATTGGATGAACCTTTACACCGATAGAAAAGGAGCGCATGTTCACCGTGTTTGCATTATTGCACCACGAAGCCACAGCAAATCAACTACCCTTGGTGTCAAGTTGTTGCACATGTGTTTGTTTGAAAAGTTTAACGGCAAACCTATGGACATTTGGTTGTTTTCGGCATCCCAAGACACTGCCGTTCGTCGGCTGGCCGAGATTCGTAAGGATTTGACAACACACAAAGAGTTGGCTCGGTATATTGACGCTAAAAAAGGTGGAAAAAGGGAATTGTGGCTGAACAACGGGGCCGTTATTCGCTGTTCCTCCGTTGGTTCTGCTATCCGTGGTGACCACCCCGCTGTTGTAGCCCTTGACGATGTGTTGCTTGACGCAAAAAAAGAATTGAACAACGAGCAGTTGCGCCATTGGTTGCGTAAAGTTGTCATGCCAATGCTTGACCCCGGTTCGTTTTTGTTTTGCGTTGGAACACCAATGAGCATGATGGACTTATACCATACTGAAATGCTTGACAATCCGGAATGGAAAACGGGAACATGGTCTGCTATCCCTAATTGGGACGAGTCAAAACACGAGCCGGAAAACCTGTATGCTCTGTGGCCCGAATTTAGACCGATTGATTTTCTTTTAGAGCAAAAAAAAGTGACGGGAGAGTTGGAATTTGCACAGGAATTTTTGTGTAAGGTGATTGATGATGAGGCCGCAGTATATCCCCGGAAACACACACGGGCTAACATGGACTTGGAACAGTTGTTTGACAAACAAAAACGAGACGAAGGGCGATATGTTGTTGGCTTTGACCCTTCGCAGGGGTTGGGTAAAGACTACTCGGTGCTGATTGCTGTTCGGCAAGAATCGGATGGTTCATTGGTTGTGGCAAATGTGTGGAGACGAAATGATTTTTCCCCCGATAAACAAGCCGACATGATTGGCGAATGGTGCAAGCGGTATAGTGCGCCACTTGCGGCAGAAGATGTCGGATTCCAGCGATTGTTTCAAAGTCTTTTAGAAGCAAAAGGAATCAATGTTGACTACCGACAAAGCCGAGTCAGCAACAAAGGATTGAAGCAAGCGTTGTTGAACAGGTTGAGGGTGTGGTTTGAACGAGGAAAAATTGTATTCCCCTATGGCGACGATGCCACACGAAGAGTCGTTAATGAAATCCTTGAAGAGTTGGAAGCACACGCTTGGAAATCGGGCGATATTGTGGACACAGGAGCGCACAACGACTTGGTTATGGCATTGGCACACGCCGTTGACCAATTCAGCCACCAAAACACGGGCGTTGCTTGGGGAGCAAGAGCGATGGGTAAAGGTGAATGGTCGGGCGGAAGTGGGAAGACAAAATCCCGAAGCACGATGTTCCGAAGTGTAAGGCGTCGTTGAATATATAAAGTCGTTTTTTGAAAAATTTTGTCGCGAATTTTGGAAGGTACTAAGCAGTGCTACGGGGCGTGGCGGGCTGGCTTTTGTAGCCTATCATGATAGGGTTGCCCTCTGCGGCCACATAAACCGCCCTTCCTGCGCCTTTCTGTCCTCGGTGCTACCTCGCAAGGGGTCGGGGCGTTTGCGTGGCTGTGAGGGGTGTTTATCGGCTCAATTTTGGCATTGGCGGCGGTGGGTTCGGTGGGGTTTGCGTAACGCAAGGGGGCCGCCCCGCTCCTTGGAGCGAGGCGGCCCGGTGTACGGCTCCGAGAGCCGGATGTGGTGCGGGTGCGTCCCCGCTTCGGCGTCAGCCGTTCAAGTCCCCGTCGCCGCTGGCGTGGGCCATTGGCTCAAGAGCGAGGCCCAGTCGGTCAATGTGGGAGCCGTCGTCGCTGGCGTGGTGGAACCACACAGGCACAAGGCGAGCCATGGCGAACTCTTTCCCCTTCACCCGGTAGTTGACACGGGCGTTCATCAAGGCGTGGATGGCATCGGTCGGGGTGGCTTTGTCAAGAGCGGCGCGCTGGCACACCTTGAACGCCTCCTTGTCCATGCGGAAGGAGACAGCGCGCACAGCACCCGCCACCGTACCGACGCCCTCGCAGGTCTTCCCGTTGAAGGTGAGAAGTGGCAGGTGTGCGGTGTTGCTGTTGGATGACAGGGCGTAGGCAGGGCAGTCGCAGGTCGGACAGCGACGGCTTCCCGTCTTCTCCTCCGGTATGCCCCACGAAGCGGCCACCTGTGCCGTCACCGTCTTTCCAAGGACGGAAGGGCTTGACCAGTTGACGGGGTGGGGCTTGCCTGCCTTGGGGTGAGGAAGGCCCGCCTGTGGGTGAAGTTCACCCTTGCCCGGTCCTCGCTGGATGCGGTAGTCGGTGGGGTAGTGGGTGGGGAAGTAGCCCCGGTCGCCTCGCTTGGTGCATGCGGCGCAGTAGTACGCGTTCCCATCAACACAGCCCTTGAACCAATCAAGCACCGTCTCAACATTGAGGTTGAGGTGACCGGCGGTGGCGTACTGTTGAAGGCCTTGCTTGGTGGTCAAGTCGCCTTGCATGAGGTAGGCCCGTTCAAGTTCCACGAACCGCACAACATCGCCTTCCTCAAGTCCGAAGGCTTCCATCACGGAGCGGTTGGCGGGGGCGTACCCTTCCTCAATCTCTTCGGTGTCGGTGGCGAGGGAGCGGCGGAGCGCATCCAGTCGGGCTTGGTTGAGTGTAGCCACCCGGCGAAGTGCGGCCATGCACTTGACGGCCTTCCTTCCGTTGACGCTGTTCAATACTTTGTCAATGGCGGCAGACTCACCGACCCGAAGGGTGCGGGGCTGGCCGTTGTTGTCAATGATTGAGAACCGACCGGCTCCCAGTTCATTGAGAGTCCAGCGGTAGTCGTCAAGGGTTGAACGCTTGTTCAATCCGAGGTCTTGAACCACGCTCGCCATGCGGCCAGCCTCAAGGATGCCCATGGCGTCTTTGGCTTGGAAGCCGTTGGCGCGTCGGGTCATGTTGACGGCTTGCTTATTCAAGCCGAGCGCCTTCATCACAAGGGTGACGAAGAGGGCCATAACAGCGGCCCCCAATGTTTCGTTCTCTCCGGCCATACGGTCAAGCATGGTCGGGTTCTTTTCGTTGGTTTCAGTTGGCATTTTTTTTCCTCCTTCTCTGTGCGGTTCATTGGGTGTTGTTGCGGTTCGCTGTGTGTGGTTCCTCTGTCGCGCAAGCGACATACGGGGGGCCTCAGTATATCAAGTCTTAGTCAATTTTACTTGATTTAGGGCCGAATTTAGTCGGATTTGAGCGCGCCGACGGGCCGTAACTGCGCGACCTGTGTGACCGATTTGCGCGACCTGTGTGACCGATTAGTGAACCTCCGGTTTAGTAGTCCGGACTTAGTCGCGACTAATTCCGCCAGCCCGTCACCCGACTTAGTCGCTTTGTCTTAGTCGGTTGGTGCGCCGGTCTTAGTCGCTTTCACACACACGAAAAAAGAGAAATCTTAGTCGTAAAAATACCTGACTTAGTCGTAAAAACTTAGTCGGAAAAAGAGATTCCTTAGTCGTAAAAATACCTGCGGTTTTAGTCGTAAACAAAAAAGACTTAGTCGGGGCCAGCCCCCCCGCCTTGGCGGGGGGGTCGGCGGTGTACGGCTCGGAGAGCCGGAAGTCAGCAGTGCGACGGTGGGCCTCAGTTGCGCCCATCAAGGACGGCGACGGCGTGGCCCCATGCTTCGTCAATCAAGCGGAGAATGGCTCGTTCAGCGAGGGCGTCGGGTTCGGAAGCAAGGACTTCTTGACCTCGGTAGGCTTGCTCAAGGCACCGGATGACATGCTCAATTCGGGTAGCCATCAGTTCCACCCCTCAAGGTCGGCGGCTTCCAACTCGTCAGCGATGGAGGGGGCTGGCT
>Ga0102963_1001183_pt1 | contig 11426 bp, 7 predicted proteins | sample SalPon2_C_H2O_MG_2_FD_84522 | JGI IMG/M metagenome (GOLD analysis project Ga0102963, IMG submission 84522) | Salt pond water microbial communities from South San Francisco under conditions of wetland restoration - Salt Pond MetaG SF2_C_H2O_MG | ecosystem: Environmental > Aquatic > Non-marine... | reverse complement strand
GCAAACGCGGGGTTGCTGTCAGAACCAATCATATTGAATACGCCACTCAGCAAGAACATACCAAGGAACACGCCCGCGACGATGCGCCACGCGGCAATCCGAGTTAGCAACAAAATCGCACCGCCAATCAGAACCATCACCGTGCTGGTTTCACCAATCGATCCGGGGATATTACCAATGAAGGCGTCAACCCAAGTCCACTGCTGCGTGATTGCCTCAACACCGCCCATGGCATTCAGAGCGAGAGGTGTAGCACTGGTGTATCCGTCAACCGCAACCCAGACAGCGTCACCGGACAATTGAGCGGGATAGGCGAAATAGAGAAAGGCTCGACCCGTAAGTGCTGGGTTCAAAAAGTTTTTACCGGTGCCGCCAAAAACTTCTTTGCCAATTACCACACCAAAACTGATACCTAACGCCGCTTGCCACAAAGGAAGATCTGGCGGGCAAATTAATGCAAACAGAATAGATGTTACGAAGAAACCTTCGTTAACTTCGTGGCCGCGCTTCATGGCAAAAAGCACTTCCCAAAAGCCGCCAACCACAAAGGTTACCGCGTAAATCGGCAAGAAATGCAGAGCGCCATACCAGAAGCAGTCCCACAAACTAGACGGGTCACTGCCAGCAATCGAGTACAGGATTGCGCCGCGCCAGCCTTCGAGCGCGCCGCCTTGGGCAGCAATTACCTCGTTTGCTTGGAATCCCAAGTTATACATGCCGTAAAACATCGCAGGGAACACCGCAAACCAAACGGTGATCATAATGCGCTTGAGATCAATACCATCCCGAACGTGCGCCGTCGCTTTGGTCACGTGGTTGGGTGAATAAAAAATCGTATCGACCGCTTCGTAGAGTGCATACCAATTTTGGTATTTGCCGCCCTCTTTAAAGTTAGGTTCTATCGAATCAAGAAACGAACGCAAGCTCACTGATTACCCCTCCTTCTCAATAAGTGCCAAGTTGTTCCGCAAAATCGGGCCGTACTCGTACTTGCCTGGGCATACGTAGGTGCACAAGGCCAAATCCTCTTCATCCAACTCCAAACACCCAAGAGCTTGAGCTGTTTCAGTATCGCCGACAATCAACGACCGCAGCAGCTGAGTCGGCAGGATATCAAGCGGCATGATGCGCTCGTAGCTGCCCACTGGCACCATGGCTCTCTCCGAGCCATTGGTATTAGTTGTCATCGCCAGAGGCTTAGCGCCAAAGAAACTCGTGAAATAGATACCCATATTGGAATGACGCTCGAAACCCGGCGACAACCAACCCATGAAAGCACGATCGCGACCTTCTCTTATAACCGTAACCTGATTATGGTAGCGGCCAAGGTAGCTCGTTGCACTCGTTACGGCTCTCCCCCCCAAAACCGAACCGGATATAACGCGATTCTCACCTTCGTTCATTTCGCCGGCACAGAGTTCGGTAAGGTCGACGCCCAGCTTTGTTCGCACAAGTCGAGGGTTGCTCACTTGAGGACCCGACAATGCCACTATGCGATCACTGTAGAGTGTGCCGTCCAAGAACAGACGACCAACAGCAATCACATCCTGATAACCAATGTGCCACACTTGGCGCTGCAAACTGCTGCCCGTGAGCATGTGAATATGAGTGCCTGCAAGACCGGCAGGATGGGGGCCATCAAACACCACCACCTCTGCGCTTGAAGCTGATCCAGCAGGGATATCCGCACCGGGAGCGACACATACATAGGTCTTGCCCGAGGTGAGTTTAGCGAGAAGATCGATACCCAAACTGAAAGCGTCTTTTTGCTCCGCAATCACCACGCTCGGATCGGCCGCCAGAGGCTGTGTATCCATTGCGGTGACGTACAAGGCGAAGGGCTCCGCGTCAACCGCTGGCACTTTGCTAAAAGGTCTGACGCGCAATGCCGTCCAAAGACCGCTAGCGAGTAACTTGTCAACCACAGCTTGGCGATCCAGCACGCTCGCTTCGCTCGCCGAGTGCGAGCCAAAATCGATAGCTTCATCCCCTGCCAGGTCGATAACCACCGATTGCAGCACGCGTTTCGCACCGCGATTGATCGCACTGATTACACCCGATACTGGGGCTGTGTAATGAACGCCTTCGTTCTTTTTGTCAGAAAAAAGTACTTGGCCACGCTTGACAGTATCGCCTTCGCGTAAAGCCATTGTGGGTTTCATACCGTGGTAATCAAACCCAACCACACCCACACTGCGTGGGGCGGGGATAGTATCAATGGATTGCGAAGGTTTACCCTGAATCGGGATGTTCAGACCCCGTTTAATTTTGATCATCTGAGTATTCCGTGGGAGTATCAACTTACAGCAAGACGCGCCTTCCCCTGAGACTGAACACGCAGTTCAAGGTGGCGAGTCGCCTTTCATTTCCGCGGCGGAGTATAGCGGATGTGGCCCCCTCTTCGCCAGAGCCACGTCCGTAATAGGGGCAATTTATACGATCAATTGTCTTTCGGGTATTTTTTGTATTGGATACCGGCCATCTGCTCCAGAATTCGATGCACCTGACAGCTGTAGCCAAACTCATTGTCATACCACAAGTACAAAACCGCCTGCTTACCATTTACGATAGTTGCCTGCGCATCGTAAATACAGGCGTGGCGCGATCCAACAAAATCAGACGACACGACCTCTGATGAATTTGAGTAATCGATCTGCTTGCGCAAGGGGCTGTGTAGAGCCATTTCACGCATAAACTCATTCATCTCGTCTCGCGTCGTTTCGGTCTTCAGCGTCAAATTGAGGATCGCCATAGACACATTCGGTGTGGGCACGCGAATAGCATTACCCGTCAGGCGACCATCCAAATGTGGCAGTACCTTGCCAACAGCTTTTGCTGCACCCGTCTCCGTTAACACCATGTTCAGCGCGGCGCTTCGACCCCGCCGTTCGGCTTTGTGGTAGTTATCGATCAAGTTCTGATCATTAGTGTAGGCATGAACCGTCTCCACGTGCCCCGCCGCGATACCAAAGCGATCGTCTACTACCTTTAACGGGGGCACGATCGCATTGGTCGTGCAGGAAGCGGCCGAGATAATGGTGTCCCTGTCGTCAATGATATCGTTGTTCACACCCGCAACAATATTTTTCAGATTACCCTTACCCGGAGCGGTCAAGACCACCTTAGCGACGCCTTTGCTCTTCAGGTGCTGCGATAGACCAGCCTCGTCACGCCATACGCCGGTGTTATCCACCACAATCGCGTTGTGTATGCCGTATTCGGTATAGTCGATAGTGCTGGGGTCATCCGCATAAATCACACGCACTTCATTGCCGTTCGCTACAAAGCTCTGACGCTCCTCGTCTACCCGAATGGTTCCGTTAAACGCACCGTGTACCGAGTCTCTTCTCAGCAGACTTGCGCGCTTAACCAAATCATTCGGTGCATTGCCACGACGCGTCACAATGGCGCGCAAACGCAGACCTTCACCACCATCTGTTTTGTCGATCAAAATTCGTGCCATCAGACGCCCAATTCGACCAAAACCATACAGCACCACATCCACCGGCTCGGCAACCGGCTTATCGGTCGCACCGACTAAGTCACCCACAACTTGCTCTACGTACTCCTCGATTGATAAACCCTGCCCCTCGCCTCGATCGTAGTAGTTGACTGCAATTCGTCCTACGTCGATGTGCGCCGGCCCCAAGTTCATTCGAGCCATCTCTTTGATAATCGGGAAAGTCTCAAATTCAGAGATTTCGTTCTCTTCAATTTGTCGGACGTAGCGATGCGTTCGCATAATGTCCAGTACCGACTGGTTGACGATTGACTTACCGTAAATATAGGTCTTTACATTTTTCTCACGCGCTAAAGCACCCACCAGTGGGATCATTCCCTCCGCCAGAGCTTCTCGCTGCTTCCAATCCCCGAAGTAATCGTCGGGGCGTTTCCGTTTTCGACTGTCTTCCATATTGAGTCCTATGTCTGTCGTTTTAAGATAACTATTTTTATTATTGTGCGAGCATTATCCTAGCAAGCGTTCGCATGAAGCAAGCAATTCGAGGCCACACTGGGCTTTAGTCTAATTCGCGGCTAAACTTGCACCAATTGATCTAGTACCTGAACGCGCCCTCTGGGCTCTCGAGTCTGTATGTTTTCACATGTAATCTCCTCTTCTCCGTGGCCCGAAACACCCGGAACTCGCACCGCCGTTGGCCCATTCTACGGCAGCTCGGAAGCGCGCTGCGTTGCTGAGCTCGCCGCTGTACACGACAAGCTGGTCGTATTTGTAGCGGATACCAGCAACGCCATCGCACTCGAGCGGGAACTCCCCTTCTTTCTGACACACGAAACCGAAATACTGAGCTTGCCTGACTGGGAGATACTGCCCTACGATCATTTTTCGCCCCACCAAGATATCGTATCCGAACGTATTCGTACTCTGTATCGGCTGCCTTCACTTAAATGCGGAATTCTGATTGTACCCATTTCGACGGCGATGCACCGTCTACCTCCGGTTGACTACATCGCCAGCAATGCTCTGCAGCTAAAAGTGGGGGATACGCTTGATGCTTTGAGCTTTAGAGACCAACTGAGCAAGGCCGGATACGCCTCAGTGGATACCGTTTATGAGCACGGAGAATTCGCGCTAAGAGGCTCTATTCTCGATGTCTTTCCGATGGGCAGCGATTCGCCTTTCCGAATAGACACCTTTGACTCAGATGTCGACTCCATTCGCACCTTCGACCCAGAGACGCAACGCACACGTGAAACCATCGAGGCGATCGACTTGCTCCCTGCGCGTGAGTTTCCGCTGACTAAAACCGCGCTCAACCGCTTTATGATGAACTGGTATGAGTGTTTTGATGTGGATCACGACGCCTGCCCCATCTATCGGGAAGTGCTCGCAGGTCGAGTACCAGGGGGTACGGAATACTTCTTGCCTTTGTTTTTCGAAGCAACCGCAAACTTATTTGATTTTCTGCCTGATGACACCGCCGTTGTCACCATTGGCGATCATTACCAAGCCAGTGAACGATTCAACAAAGAAGTCGCAGAGCGCTACGAAGAATATGGCGTGGACCCGCGCCGCCCCCTATTACCTCCCAACCGAATCATTCTCCCCACCGACCAGTTTTACGGTGAACTCAAGAAATTTGCGGTCCTCGAGTTACGCCGTAACCCCGATGCACCGGTCCATTTCGAAACCAACAGCAGGGCGCTCCCTAACCTTGCCAGCGAAACCAGTGCCTCACCGATAGACAAACTGGCCCAGTTTTTAGAATCACATAGAGCGGGAACGCTGCTGGTCGCCGAGAGCGCAGGCCGACGCGAAGCCTTGCTCGACGCCCTCAAAAAATTGGCACTCAAACCGCAAACTTTCGAAAACTGGCAGGCCTTTGAATACAAACCCGTGCACTTCGGAATTGCAACCGCACCAATCGATCGCGGATTCTATTTCGGGCCCGATGCGCCCTGCCTTGTAGCCGAGGCTCAGCTCTACGGGCAACGCGTCGCTCAACGCCGGCGTCGCGAGCAAAACAACACGAGTGAAGACGCCTTTCGGCATATTAACGAGCTCACAGAAAGTACACCCGTGGTTCACCTTGAACACGGTGTCGGGCGCTACGCCGGGCTGCAAACGCTCACCGTGGCCGGTGAGACCAACGAATTTATTACGCTGCTGTACGCGGATGACGCCAAACTGTATGTACCGGTAGCCTCTCTCCATCTGATATCACGTTACGCCGGCGCAGACAGCGATTCTGCCCCCCTGCACAAGCTCGGATCGGAGCAGTGGGAGAAAGCGCGGCGCAAGGCAAGCGAGCGCGCATCCGATGTCGCAGCGCAATTGCTAGAGGTTTATGCTCGACGCGAGGCCAGGCAAGGCTTCGCCCATCAAATCGACCCGCTCGACTACGAGCGCTTTGCTGCAGCCTTCCCTTTTGAAGAGACACCTGACCAAACGCTCGCTATCGCCGCAGTCTGTGCCGATATGAGCACGCCCAAGGTAATGGATCGCTTGGTCTGCGGAGATGTGGGCTTCGGCAAGACCGAAGTCGCCATGCGGGCCGCCTTTATCGCCAGTCAAAACTGCAAACAAGTGGCGGTTTTGGTTCCCACTACCCTTCTTGCACAGCAACACTTTCGTTCATTTTGCGACCGCTTTGCCGGATGGAACACGCGCGTTGCCGTGGTTTCACGCTTCAACACTGCGAGCCAGAACAAAACGATCATGCAGGAACTTTCCGAGGGAAAGATTGATATCTTGGTCGGTACGCACAAATTGCTCTCACCGGACATCCAGTTTCATGACTTGGGCCTGCTAATCATCGATGAGGAGCATCGCTTCGGAGTGAAGCAAAAAGAAACCCTGAAGGCACTCAGAACCGAAGTTGACATCTTAACCATGACGGCAACGCCGATCCCAAGAACGCTCAACATGGCTCTGGGCGGCATGCGCGATTTATCCGTCATCGCAACACCGCCAGCAAAACGCCTGTCGATCAAGACATTTGTTAAAGAGCACAACGTTGGCATGATCAAAGAGGCGATATTGCGCGAAACACTCCGCGGAGGCCAGGTCTACTACCTGCACAACGAAGTCAAAACAATCGAGGAAACAGCCCGCAAGCTCAAGGCCTTGGTACCCGATCTAAACATTGGCATTGCGCACGGCCAGCAGCATGAACATGAACTCGAACGGATCATGACTGACTTTTACCACCAGCGATACCATATCCTGGTTTGCACCACCATAATCGAGACGGGCATCGACGTGCCCACAGCCAACACCATTATCATGGATCGCGCCGATCGTCTCGGTTTAGCTCAGCTGCACCAGCTGCGAGGACGTGTAGGGCGATCACACCACCAAGCCTACGCTTACCTACTGTGCCCGCCCCGATCCGGCCTTACCAAAGATGCAGAGAAACGCTTAGAGGCCATTGAAGCTGCCGGTGACCTTGGTGCCGGTTATCTGTTGGCAACACAAGACCTCGAAATTCGGGGTGCTGGCGAACTCCTAGGAGACGACCAGTCAGGTCAAATCCACAGCGTGGGCTTCTCGCTTTACCTCAAGATGCTTGAGCGAGCCGTTAAGGCGCTCAAACGAGGCGAACTTCCCAATGTAGATACGCCACTCGAGCAGGGTAGCGAAGTCAACCTGAACAGCCCCGCGCTGATTCCTGAAGACTACCTGCCTGACATCAATACCCGCCTGATTCTATATCGTCGCGTAGGAGCGGCTGAAACGCTTAATCAGTTGCGCGATCTGCAGATCGAAATGATCGATCGCTTCGGTCTACTGCCCGAAGCAGTTAAGACTTTGTTTATCAGTGCTGAGGTACGCATTCAAGCTGAAGATCTGGGTATCGCCAGCGTTGATATTGGCTCAGAAAAAGGTCTCATTATTTTTAAAGACAATACCAGCGTCGATCCGCTATCGCTGGTAACTCTGATACAAAAAGACCCGAAGCGATTCCAGCTAGCTGGCGCCAACAAGTTGAAATTTACTTTCGAGAACTCGTCGCCAAGAGAGCGTGCAGACTTTATTATCGACCTATGCAACCAATTATCGAGTAGACGCAGCGCGGCATGATTTCGAATTTTGGCTTCAAATTGTCCATATGCTCCAAGCTATCGCTCGGCTTACTCTTTCTCTGTGCCTCGTCCGTAGCGCAAGAGGAAACCAACGACACCTGGTTTCAAATCGAAATCCTGGTAGTGCAACCGACGGATTCAGATGCCTTATCAGCCGAGACATGGGAACTTCAACCACAGCTGTCGCACAGTGAAAACTGGCGAATTCAACCCCAGAGAGACATCAGTGACGAACTCCAGACAATCTACCAAGCACAGACCGCGTTAACCGAGACGGGCACTATCGTAGTCGATTGGAGCAAACCACTTGCCGATGGGTATATGATCGATGAAGCGCTCTACACTGTACCTCAGGATGCGGTTTACGCCCCAGAATTACTTCCGCAACCCACCCGCCTTGATTATCGTTTGGGCGGGCTGGCCTTCGCCAACGAACGAATGTTTATTATTCCTCGTGACAACCCGAATCGACTCGACAGCGCGATCGGTACAATACCCATTTCCGAAGGCACGACACTGCCGAGAACATGGTATTGGCTGGACCCCAAGGCACCGCTCAACGCCGAATTACGCAACGCCCAAGAACGACTCGATCGCAGTGAATCCTACAAGGTCCGACATTATCTGCGTTGGGCCGAAATCCTTCAGGGCGAGGAAATGGCTCTGCCCATTCGATTGGACACGATGAATTCCGGCGAGGCTTGGCCTGATATTCAAGGAGACATCACCGTTTTCGTGGAACGCTATCTTCACGTAAAAACGAATCTTTGGCTGAATACGATGGCGCCGTACGCACCCGAGTGGCAAATGCTGCCACCACCCGAGCCGAGCCCCACGGTGACTCATGTCCCCACCATGCCGCCAACAAGTCTCCTCGAAAGCGAGGCCTCAACTTGGGACGATATTCTGCCAGCTGTTACGCCTTTAGGTAGACCGGATGCGAAACTGGAGCAAGGTTTGAGCGAGCGTTTCCGCTACCTTGAACGCATTCGGCCTGACTCAAATCACGGCGGCGGCTTTGAGGATCCAGACTCAGAATATCCCTACCGGCATGCCATTGCCATCCAGCAAACTCGGCGCATGCGAAGCGGAGAGATACACTATTTGGACCACCCCACTCTAGGGATAATAGTGAGTATCACGCGTATCGAGGGCGATGATCTAATCGCGTTCAAACGCTGGGCGATACACCAAACAGAACGCCCTTAAGTCTCAGCGATCTCTCCGATCAATACCACTGCCACTCTGCAGGAGATTCGCGTTTAACATGATAAATCCGCGTGTAGCATGATAGATCCCCATCTAGCGCGATAAATCCTCGTTTAGCATGATAGATTTCCGTCTAGCACGATAACTCCCCATTTAGCGGCGCGACCAAAACGCCCAGCGGGAACATCATAGCGCCTGCGAACCGCCGTTCATATTCACAACCCCGGCTCCGAGCTGAGATGAGATTCCAGGTGCACAGTTTGCGTTGGGAACGCAACATCGGCGCCATGTTGATGCACTAGATCCAGCACTTTCAACAAAACGTCCTCTTTGACTTTGTGGTAGGTCACCCAGTCCGTTGTCTTAGTGAAAGTGTAGATGAAAAAATCCAAGGAAGACGCACCAAAATGATTGAAGTTCACGATCAGCGTACGGTTAGTATCAATTTCGGGGTGTGCTTCAAGCATAGCCCTTACATCGGCAACTAGGGCTCGCAACACCTGACTGTCTTGATAGCGAACCCCGATCGTTTCATAGATCCGGCGGTTGTACATCCGCGAGGGGTTCTCTACCGCGATCTGACTAAAGACGGAATTGGGTATATACAAGGGCCGTTGATCAAAGGTGCGAATTCGGGTCAGGCGCCAGCCGATATCTTCAACGGTGCCCTCAATTTCGCGATCGGGTGAGCGAATCCAATCCCCGGGGGCAAACGGGCGATCCAAATAAATACTCATGCCACCAAAAAAGTTAGCGAGCAAATCCTTCGCCGCAAAACCAACCGCTATTCCTCCAATCCCGCCAAAGGCCAACAGACCCGAGACACTGACACCCAAGGCCTGCAACACGGTGAGAGCCACGATAATCCACAGCGCCACTCGAGTTAATTTTGCTATCGCGTGAACGGTTGCTACGCCGGTAGAGTCCAATTGCTGCGCCTGACTCGAGATATACTCAGACTCAAATCCGGTAATAAGCCGGTGAAGAACCCAGGCAACACTCAGTATGAGCAAGACACGCGGCACTGACCCAAAATAAATCTGATAGTCCGCCGTAAGACTCTGCGGCAGCCAAGCCCACACCAAGAAAACGACTAACACCCAGTAAGCCACTCGGCTGGGAACAGTCAGTGCTTTTACAAACACGTCATCCCAACGTAGCTGGGTGTGCTGCGTGCCGTGCTCTACCCGCGCGAGCAATCCCTTGAGTACCGCATAGCCAATTAAAGCCAGCGTCAATATCGCCGCTAGCTCAAGCCACACATTGCCCTTGATTTCGAGTAACACACCATAAATTAGATCCAAAACCCAACTGCCCCGTGCTGATTAGATAAGATGACAGTTTAGACAATATGTTGCGCAAGGCATATAACTGTATATAATCACAGGTACTGGTTTTTTAAACAGGTCTCATATGCAAAAGCTGACTCATCGACAAGGGCAGGTTCTTGATTTTATCAAAAACCACATGCAGGAAACGGGCATGCCACCTACGCGAGCAGACATCGCTCGCTCTCTGGGGTTTCGTTCCGCTAACGCAGCGGAAGATCATTTAAAGGCCTTGGCCCGCAAGGGCGCGATCGAAATGGTCCCAGGCACATCCAGGGGAATACGCTTGCCCGAAAGCAGCAGCGCGGGTATTCCGCTGATCGGTCGCGTAGCGGCTGGCAGCCCGATCCTAGCGGAGGAACACATCGAAGATCACATTGCCATTCCGGCTGACTTTTTTAAGCCGGCCGCCGACTACTTTTTGAGAGTACACGGCGACTCCATGATTAAGGTGGGCATATTCGACGGCGACTTTCTTGCCGTTAAAAGAACCTCAGATGTCCACAACGGCCAGATTGTGGTGGCTCGAATCGAAGATGAGGTAACCGTAAAGCGATTGGACAGAGCTAAAAACGGTTACACGGTAAGACTGATTGCGGAAAACGATGACTATGCCCCAATAGAGGTTGATCTGCGTGAACAGGCTTTTCAGATAGAAGGTTTGAGCGTAGGCGTAATTCGTCGTTAATGCACGACACGTGGTGCCAGAGCAGCCGCTTCCTCCGCCTCTTCTTGTTCAGAGATCACTGCTACGGCCTGAATACCCGCCTGTATCATCGCCTTAGCTACTTCGAGAGTTTGGTCGTGCATGTAGACGGCGCTTTCATCTGAAAAGCGAATAGTAACAAGGGGCTCCGCGCTATCGTCATCGGCTCGTTGTAAAACAATATCGCCGTTAGCGAGTTCAGCAATTTCCAAAAAAGAGGCAGGCAAAACAAACTCCTGTGTGGGTTACGTGCTTAGTGTATCAGCTCGCCGATCAAGAAACCAAGCTAACACTCGTCTAATGCATCTCGGATCTCGCTGGTTTTTGCCTGCAAGTATTGATAGCAGCTCACCCACTCTGCGTGGTTGGGCGTGGTCGCGCTCACAGCAAGATTCAGGGCAGAACTCGTACTTTTGGGCAATGCCATTTCAGCGAATACGGGGGCCAACTCCTTAGTTTCGCCCCGTGCCATAGCCACCACAGCGAGCGGCAGGGACTTCCCTGCAGCCGGGTCAGGCAAATCGGCAAGACACACTGGCGGAATATTCGGGGCCTCACTGGCGCCAGAGGCTTCGAGCAACAAATAACCGTAAGCGCGTCCCAGGTGATATCGGAGTCCGGGTTGGAAACTGTCTTCT
>Ga0102963_1001181_pt1 | contig 11434 bp, 14 predicted proteins | sample SalPon2_C_H2O_MG_2_FD_84522 | JGI IMG/M metagenome (GOLD analysis project Ga0102963, IMG submission 84522) | Salt pond water microbial communities from South San Francisco under conditions of wetland restoration - Salt Pond MetaG SF2_C_H2O_MG | ecosystem: Environmental > Aquatic > Non-marine... | reverse complement strand
GTTTTACCTATTGCTTCAAATATGGGTGTAAAATTCCACGAAGTAGGTGCTGCATTTGCTGCATTATCCAGAACAGGGACAGGTGCAAGCGAAGCCGCTACACAAATTAGAGGCATATTATCTAGTTTATTAAAACCTACTACACAAGCCGAGGCTGCACTTACTCAAATGAAATTATCTAGTGCAGGTCTTAGAAAGTCTTTAAAAGAGGACGGATTGCTAGCTACATTGGAAATATTAAAGAAAAATTTTGAAGGCAATGATACTGCTGCACAAACTGTTTTTGGTAATGTTAGGGCTTTATCTGGGGTAATGGATTTACTTGGCGCTGGTGTTGAAAGTACTAGAACAATTTTTGACAATATGACTAAAACGCAAGGTGCTACGGCTAAAGCGTTTGAAGCTACTTCAGAAAGTGCGTCTTTTAAATTACAAAAAAGTTTAAACGAGTTAAGAGTTGCTTTTACTGAATTAGGCGGCGAATTATTGAAAACGTTTTTACCTTATATAAAATCTGCGGCGTCTGCATTAATGAATTTATTTAAGGGGTTTCAAAATTTAAGCCCTACGGCTAAAAAAGCAATTATTATATTAGGTGGTATTGTTACTGTTTTGGGGCCAGCCCTTATTGTAGTTGGTCAATTAATTACGGCTTTTGGTTCACTAGCTAGTGCAATAAGTTTTGTTGGTAGCAGTTCAGTAGTTGGCAACTTAATTAAGGGAATGAAAAGTTTAAATATAACTATGCTGGCCAACCCTTACGTTGCTATTGCTGCTGGAATAATTGCGGTTGGTACTGCATTTGTTACTGCTGCAAATAAAATAGCACCTTCACTTAGTACATTTGAACAAGCACAAGCTGCTTTAAAAGGATTTATGCAAGGCGGTGCTGCTGGTGTTAGTAGTGGTTTAGCTATGGCAGAAGCGGCAGCTTTATCTGCAAAAAAAGCACAAGCTGGCGCTGCATTAAGCCCAGGAGTTGCGCCAACTGGCCCAAACTTACCAGGGCAAGGACAAGCTGCTAGTTCTACATTTGGTTTAGGTTTATTAGCACCTAACCAGGAGCCACAAGTTAAAAAGACAACCAAAGCAGTTGAAAATTTAACACCAAAAATAGCTAAGTTAAAAACACAAATGATGGGCTTGGCACAGTTGCCAATAGCCGAGCCGGTTGCTGAAACATTTAACGAAATAGCGAAAAGCACGGATAATTTAAAAATGGCTTTTGAGGTTAATTTTGCCTCAATAGCAACAACAATGGGGCAAGCGTTAGCGACTGCAATAGTAGATGGTAAAAATTTAATGGGCGCCTTATCTGGTGCAATATTAGGAGCATTAGGGGGTTTACTAAAACAAATGGGGGAGGCTGCAATAGCTGCATCTGCATTAGCCAAAACTTTTGCAATACCAGGAATTGGTGCTGCGGCTGGAGTTGCTGCAATAGTTTTAGGTACAGTACTTACTGGTTTAGCTACTAAAGTGCAAAGCGGTGGTTTTTCTGCCTTTGCAAATGGTGGTATTGTAAGCGGCCCAACAATGGGGTTAGTTGGAGAATACCCAGGTGCTAAGTCTAACCCAGAGGTTATTGCGCCACTCAATAAACTTAAAAATATTATAGGCGAACAAGGCGGTGGCGGTAATATGAACGTTAGCGGCGAGTTCGTTGTAAGGGGACAGGATTTAGTTGTAGCTTTGCAAAGAGCGGATAAAACAAGGTCTAGAATAAAATAAAATTATGGCATACGGAGCAAAATACCGTTTAGATTTTTCTGACACGGAAGGGAATAAGAGGCGTTTAGATATTCTACAAAAAAATTACGATGGCTTTATATATCCACTAATTGGAACAGGCTCGCCAGCAGTAATTAAATGGGAGCAAGACAACGATTTTTATGACCCAATTATAGCTTCTAACTGCGAAATTAATTTAATACAAACAGACGCGGTTACTTACGAGGATTTTTACGATTTTGACGAACGCGAGTTTTTAGTAAAACTTTATTATTCAGAAACAAGGCAGGCCAATTGGGAAGACGAAACACAAAACTGGGAAGCTGCTAATCAAACTTGGAATTTATTAGGCGCTGGATATAACCCAGCAGACGAATGGCAAAATGTAGATGTTGTTTGGGACGCTAATACTGGCGTTTGGGAAGGTGGTATTATTGTAGATAATTACCAGTTATTTTGGCAAGGCTTTTTAATACAAGATACATACCAGCAGAAACTATCTGCGGCGCCTTTTAACGTATCTTTTAAAGCAGTTGATGGTTTAGGCTTACTTAAAGGAATTGACTTTCCTGTTGCGCCTAATAACGAGGTTACGCTTTGGCAATGCTTACATAATTCTTTAGCTGAAACTGGTTTTGATGCGGATATATATGTTAAAACAAATTTAAAAGAGGAGAACGCTGCTGCAATAACAAATGTATTTGAAGATGTTATTGTAAATAGTAGTTCTTATACAGACGAGAATACTTATAAATTTAGCGCTGCCGAAGTAATAAATTCTATACTTACTGGTTTTAACTGCCGTATATTTCAAGCCAATGGCGATTGGGTTATTATAAATAACGCTGATATAACAACGCTTGCAGCTATAACTTACAGAAAATACAATTATTTAGGCGCTTACGATACCACTAAAATATTAGGCGAAATAGTTTTTATACCAAGCGATGCTTTGCCTATTGGGGACGACCTTTTAAAAGAAACAAGCGGTGGTTTAATTGAAGTTTCAAATAGTGTTAGTTTAGATAGGCAACTTAATTATATACCAAACGGAAATTTTGAGGACGATTTCACAGACTGGGTTTATGATAGTGAATTTGTAAGTATAGATACAAACGGAATTAAAGGCTATAAGTCTGCTAAAATAATTGGAACAACTAATGCTTTTGAGGATATACTTTCAAACACCTTTTTAATTAAAGCTGAAAGCAGCGAAGACGATAACACTAAATTTGATTTTAGTTTTGAGGTGCAAATGCAAAACGGTGGTTTTCAAAGTGTAATTGCAAGGTATTTTGTTTACTTTCAAATAGTTGTTAGGTTTAGGGAATATGTAAGTGATGCTTACACTAATAATTACCAAACGTTTTATTACGACCAATTAACTAGCGTATGGACTGAAACGCCATTTGTAAACAGTTTTGTTTATTCTGGTAGGGGCGAATGGCTTACATACAATAAAGAAATAACTTACAACTGCCCAAGTGTAACGACAAATTATAAGCCTTACGATATTAGTTTTAAATTTAGCAAGCCTAAAAAAGATGCTGGAGGTGCGCACGTTGCTACTTTTATAAGTGGCGTTAAAATGAATTGGAAAACATTGTTGTATTTAGATGCGCCAGATGTTGAAAGCGAAACTTTAATATTTAATTCTGAAAATTTAGAAACTAGTAATTCACAAATAACAACAAAAAAGCTAACCAATAAATTAGAATACAAAGATATTTACCAAGGAAGTAGTTTTAACAGATTTCAAAAAGGTTATTTGCAACCAATAGGTTTGAACCTTGAAGGCTATGTAACTAAGTTTTTAAGAAGTGGCGATATTGCGCCTAAATTTATAGAAGATTTAACGGCCCAGCAGCGTATTAACGACAATAGGCTTAAAATGGAGCGTTTTGAGGGTACTTTAAAGAAAATAGATAATAAGTACCCAATACAACTATCTGACCGCTTATACATTAATTTTAACAACTATACAGAGGAAAAAGTTTTAGTAATTGATACACTAGAATTTAATGTAAAGGCGAACCAATATAGTTTTAATTCGCATTTGGGCGAGCAGGAAACAGATGCAGAAACTACATTTAACAGTAGTCAAATATCATACCCAGTAGTTGCTACAAATCAATGCTCTACTTACCAGGTTCAAAACAATGATTTACTAGACGACGTTACAATAGGATATTATGATTGTGAAGGTGCTTATACTGAAATTATAATACAACCAGATAGCCAAAGCAATGACTTTTGCGCCGAAACAGAACCATTTAGAGTTGCTGGAACTACTGCAATAGAAATTACTAAAATAAGCGAGCAATGTTTAGAAGATTTATATTATTCACTTAGAAAATGTAGCGACGACACAACTGGTTGGGTTACTGCTCAAAACACAGAGCAGATTACTTTAGCTATTAATGATAGGGTTCAAGATGCTAGTTTGGTGGATTATGTAGTTACTGGCGAAGTTAGCGAAGGCACAAGTGTTGGAACGGTTACAGATACTGGCGAAGTAGGTTGCCCAATACCGCCAAGTTTAACGGCATTTTTACGTTCTACAAATCAATTTCCTAACCCTTGCGGTTTAGTGCCTAACATTACGGCATACCACGACGGAGCCGGTACATACCCAACAAATGGCGACAAGGTTTATAATACGGCTAATCTAACAAGCCCATTATCTAGTGGTTCGTATTTAATGGAAAACAACTTTTATATAAGTTTGTTTGGTGGCGAAGCTGGAGAAGTAACTGGTGTTACTGAATGTACGGCGCCAATACCATTACATTATACTTTAGAAAAATGTAGCGATAATAGCACCGGTTGGATAACTGGCCAGGAAACTACCGAAATAGCATTATCTAATAATGATAGGGTTAGTGTTGGCAGCGACTTATATATTGTAACAGGAACGGCCGCAACCGGTACAAGCGTTGGCACAGTAACCGATACAGGTCAAACAGGCTGCCCTGTAATTACTAATGAATTTGTAAGTATATGGAATAGCGGTAGCGATAAACAAATAAAATTACCTTTAGAGGTTAGTGGAACATATAATTTTGATGTTTATTGGGGCGACGGTAGTATGAATACCATAACTTCTTACAATCAAACAGAGGTAACGCATTATTACTTAAATAGTAATACAGATTATACAGTAACAATAAGCGGTACTATTGAAGGGTTTACTTTTAAAAACCAACCAACTTACAGGACAAAATTTAAAAAAGTTGTTTCTTGGGGTAATTTAAAACTTGGTAATAGCGGTTATTATTTTGCAGGAAATACTAGCGTTACAGATTTTAGCGAAATAAGCGATACATTAGATTTAACAGGTACTACTAACTTAACAGGAATGTTTAAAGAAATTGATGACGTTGGTAGTATAAATAACATAGAAAATTGGGACGTTTCTGGCGTTACTAATATGAGTGAAATGTTTTGGGGTACTAATTTTAATGATAATATTAGTGCTTGGAATGTAGGTAATGTTACAAATATGAGTTTAATGTTTTTTGCAACAAATTCATTTAACCAACCAATAGGAACTTGGGACGTTTCTAGTGTTATTGATATGCAACTTATGTTTGGCGACGCTTTGTTATTTAACCAAAATTTAGATTTATGGGACGTTTCAAATGTAACAAATATGTTAGGTATGTTTAGGCGAGCATTTAGTTTTAATGGCGATATTTATTCTTGGAGTGTATGCAGCGTGTCAAATATGGACAGTATGTTTGAAAACGCACAAACATTTAATATAGACCTTAGCAATTGGAAAGTTCCTTTAATACCTAGCGAACCTTTTAAATTTGATTACCAAGCCGATGATTGGATATTGCCACGACCAGGTTTTGGAGAAAGTTGTAATTAATATAAAATAAAGATTCCCTTTTTTGTTTCTTTGCTGGGGGTGGTAATTTTCGGATTGCTGCCCCTTTTTTTATGTAAAATATTTTTTTAATTAAAAATTTATTTTTATTTTTGTAAAAATTATTTATATATGGATATAAGAAAACAGTTAAAAGAAAAGAAGCTATTGAAGCGCGATGTATGCGCCCATTTGGGTTGCACTATGCCAACGCTTAAAAGCAAATTAGACGAACCCAGTAGGCTAACCATTTCAGATATTATGGCGCTTAGGGAACTAGGTTTAAAAATAGAAGTTTAACCATTATTAATTTATTATGAAAGCAGTAAACATTAAGGGAAACAATTACATTACCGTAAACGAGCGGTTAAAACATTTTAGGGCCGAGGACGTATTTACGAACTGGGGTATTGTTGAAAGCATTGAAAGGCTAGACGACAAAGAAGGCGTTTTTAAAGTAACTATAACAGACGGAGAAGGGAATGTTGTTGTAACGGCACACGCCCAGGAATACCGAGATAGTAGTTACATAAACAAAACCAGCTTTTTAGAGAACGGTTTTACAAGCGCATTAGGTAGGGCTTTGGGTTATTTAGGCATTGGTATTGATACTTCAATTGCAAGCGCAGAGGAGGTTGGAAATGCGGTTAAAAACCAAAATGCAACGCAAGTGGACGATAATAGGGCTTGGCTTACGGATAGTCAATTACAATCTACATTGAAAGGCAGCAAAGAGCAAGCGCTTAAAGTTATTGGCGCCTTTAAAATGAAAAAAGAATACAGAGCGCAGATAAAAACTAAATTCAGTATATAATGCAAACAACAACAATCCAAGACATCGAGGTTATATACGAGAGTAAAACAAGCGCCAAAATACAAATTAAAGGCACACCAGATGCGATTTGTAAAGTGCTACAAAAATTAAACGATAATAAAATTAAATTAAACAAGTAATAATTATGGAAAACAAAGAAGTTATTTACGCAGGAAGTGGGAAAACAGTTAGTGGTCAGTATGGCGAATTTTTTAAGGTAACGGTTTGCCTTAGTGATTTACCAAAAGAACACCTATTTGAATACAACGGTAAAACGTATGTTAAGCTGGATATTTCTAAGAAAAAAGAAACAGACCAATACGGTAAAAACGTTAAGGTTCAAATAGATACTTGGAAGCCAGAGGCTAAAACTGCTAGCTTTGAGCCAGCACCAGCTTTGGCAGAAGCGCCTAACGATTTGCCGTTTTAATGGTAAACAACTAACCTAAACAAAAAGGCGGTCTATAATGGGCCGCTTTTTTTATTTAAAATATTTTTTAAAAATAGTTTGGTAATTAAAAGAATTTTTTTAATTTAGCGGTGTAAACAAATACAAACTAAATTATTTATTATGAAAGCAAGTGTTGAATTTTTAAAAGACGAAATTGTAAAAGCACACAATGAGTTAAACAGAAAAATGAAATTATTTCTTAAAGCAGAAACCGATTTGGATAAATTTGCTTGGAATATTGAAGTAAAATCTTTAGAATTAAGGATTGAATTATTAGAAAAACATTTCAAATTAGAATTACACAGACTTTAAACTAACCAAGGGGCTACGGCCCCTTTAAATATTTATTATGAAAAAATTTAAAACATTAGACACAGGATTGGTTTATTACGAGCGCCAAACAAAGCACGGCATTAGAGTTGAGATACTTACGCCGCAAGAGGCAGAAAGCTATGCAAACAGAAACTGGTTTATTAAACTACTACAAAAATTTAATTTGATATGATTACTAAAATAGAAACAAACGAGGTTTACCATAGCAGCGATGCAATAAGCGCTAGTGGGTTAAAGGCAATACACAAAAAAAGTGTTTACCATTACATTAACAGAAAGCCATTTACTAGTGGGAGTATGCAATTAGGAACGGCAGTACATACGGCGGTGCTAGAGCCAGAGCAGTTTTACAATGATTATTATATAATGCCAAAAGTAGATGGCAGAACTAAGGAAGGTAAAGCTGAAAAGGCAAGGCACGAAACCCTGGCAATGGGTAAAGAAGTTATTGACCAGCAGACGTATGATAGTATAATAGATATACAGAAAAATTTTAAGCTAAACGAACAAGCGGTTTATTATACCAAAGGCGATATTGAACTTTCGCATTATACAGAATTTGAGGGCGTACCGGTTAGGGTTAGACCAGATTGCGTTAATAAAATGCTGGGCTTTATTTCAGACCCTAAGACCTGCCAGGACAATAGCCCTAGGGCATTTAAAAGCGATGTATATAAATACGGCTACCATTTACAAGCGGCGTTTTATAGCGATATGCTAGGCATAGACCCAAAGGAGTTTGTATTTATCGCCATAGAAACTAATTACCCATTTTCAGTTGAGTGTTATACACTAAGTGAAAAAATGATTGACGAGGGCCGCAATGCGTATTTAAACGCCATTAGGGACTGGAAGTTTTATTTGGAAACAGGAATTGCCACAGGGTATAAAGGTTACGATAGAAACGATAAAGGAATTATTATATTATGAAAAACCAACTAAACTACGTCAAAAGCATATTACTAGGCCAGTTATTATTGGAAGCTAACGACCAGTTAAAAGGCACGAATAGATATAAGCAAAGCATTAAGCAGCAAATTAATAAAGTAAACAAAATGCTAGAGCCTATTGCAAAAGCGGAATACGATAAACTTTATTCAGTTGACCCAGAAATGGTAACAAATATTTTAAATAAAATTGAGGCGCTAATTAATAAGTTAAAAGACGGCAGCATTGACGACCTGGTTTTAATTGACGCCGTAATTGATAAGTATAAAGAAAACAAAGAGTGGTTTGCAGAATATGGCGAAGCTGACTTTTTAAAATTAGATTAATTATGACACCAAAGGAATTAATGCAAGAGAAGGCTGCCTGGGACTATCATTATAGCGAACTTACAATTATGGAAATAGCTAAAAAATACGACTTTAGTAAAAACTCAATTAGCTTTTATAAAAATAAGTTTCCTAAAATACATTTTGAATTACCGGAAGGCCCACCTATTGAAAGGGTGGTAATTATTAACGAAGCAGAACTTGAAAGGGCAGAGGTTTTGTTTAAAGAGTTTGGCATAAAATATACAGTTCCTTTTAATTTTACGCTTGAAATGCAATTTAATAGCAAAATAAAGTAACTTTGCATTATGGCAAAGTATAATCCATATATGCGGTATTTAGGCCCAGAAGACCATTTGCAAAGGGCGGTTTTAAATTATATAGGTCTTGAATACCCAAAGGCATTGGTAACGCACCCAGCTAACGAAGGGAAGCGTACGCCGTTTGAAAGGTTTAAATTAAAGTATTTAGGTGTAACAAGTGGCATACCAGATATACTAATATTTACGCCTAGCAATCAATACAATGGATTAGCGATAGAATTAAAAGCTGGATATAATAAACCTAGCCCCAATCAAAAAAAGTGGCTTAAAGATTTAGAAAGTTGTAATTGGTTTACTGTTTGGCTTAATGATTTTGACAAATGCAAAATAGTGATTGACCAATATTTTAACAACGGACTATGAGATACTTATATCTTTATTACAACGAGGACGCCCAAAAGGTAAGGTGTAGATTTAAAAAAGAAACTTGCGCAGTAGATGGTTTCGAATTAGCTGGAACGATAACAGAAGTTGAGCGCGATTTACTAATTGAAATACTTTTTGAACGCTATGGCGATGGACATATAAGTTTAAAAAACTTTCTTAGAAACTATGGCGAACTGAAAACATTTTGTCATAAAATGAAAATGATACTGGAATAATTTTTATATTTGCTTTTTAATCTAGTTATGCGGAATTGGATTAAAATTATAAAACATTTAAAGCAAGGGTAGTAAGCGCCGCATCGCCGAACCCCCTGCTTTTTTATTTTTATGAAAACAGGATTAATAAAAAAACCTAAAGATTTTACAAACTTTACGGTTGTACCAAACCCAATTTTAAGAGACAAAAATATAACAATGGGCGCCGTTGGATTATATTGTTTTTTATTTTCTCATACTTCTGAATTTAGCATTTCAATAGAGTTTATTATTGGCGCTTTTAAAGATGGAAAAGCTGCGGTAAAAACAAAAATTAAAGAGTTAGAAAACGCTGGTTATTTAATACGCGAAAGGGTTAAGGGCGACAAAGGTTTGTTTATTGGTTACAACTATGAATTGGTTTTGGAACCGGCAGACCGATTATCCGACAATGGATTATCCGGCCGCACAGTTTATGTGCAGCCCGAAAACCGGCCGCACACAAATCGGCTACAAAGTAATACTAATAATAATACTAGTAATAATACAGAAATAATAAAAAAAAGAAATACTACCGCACAACCAAAAAAGGTTGATGCGTCGCCTAAATTTTCTGATTTAGTTGAAAGCGCCTATCCTAATTTTATTAAACTATTTGATGGCGAAAACACTTTACCTAAAAATAAAACCCAAGAGACAACTTGGAAAAATGCTTTACAGTGGTTTGAAAAAAACGACTATGATTTAAGGCGTATATATGCAGCAATTAAATGGGCCAGGGCAGATGCGTTTTGGCGCCCCAATGTTTTATCATTACCAGCACTTAAAACAGTACGCAATAGTGTACGCAAAATAGATAACATAATGGCAAAGTATAATGCAGTTGAAGCCGAATTAAGAAAGCCAGCCGCTATGAGTAAAATTAAAAACGTAAAGCAGTGGCATTATGGCAAAAACAAAATTGGCGAAATGGAACTGGTCGCTGAATTAAACGACGGCAGTTATATAAACCAGTTTATTCTAAAACAAAACGCAATGCTAACGCCACAGGATTTTGAATTAATAATTAAATATATAATTGATGAAAGGAAAATGTAAGAATTGCACACCGCTGACAGAAGATAGCATAGTAAACAACGTCCTAGAGGTATTTATTAGCCGTTCTAACGTAGGAAAACAAAAATATGGCACTACCTTAGACCGAAACGATTTAAAGCCCTTAGAATGGCTTAAACACGCTCAAGAGGAAGCAATGGATTTTGTATTGTATTTAGAAAAATTAAAAAAAGTGCTTGGAGATTTAAAATAAATTTTTAATTTAGCCATAACCAAAAGAATTATTATGTACCAAGCTGAATTTTTAGAATTAGGTATTTCGCTTAAAGGGCGGCAAACAGGGGAACTTAAAACTAAATGCCCACAATGTCACCAAACGCGAAAAAACAAAACAGACGATAGCCTTAGCGTTAATGTAGAAAAAGGTTTTTATAATTGCCACAACTGCGGTTGGTCTGGCTCGGTTAGATTTAAACCTAAAAAGGAATACATAAAGCCGCCAACAATAGAACTTAAACTAAGCGATAAAATTGTACAATGGTTTAAGGGTAGGGGAATAAGTGAAGCTACTTTGCTGCATTGGAAAATAGGCGAAAGCGAAACGTTTATACCACAAGTCAAAAAAAACCGCTCAACAATTAATTTTAATTACTACCGAAACAATACGCTAGTAAATATAAAATACAGAGATGCCGAAAAGAATTTTAAAATGGTATCTGGGGCCGAACTTATATTTTATGGCTTAGATAATATTACAGAACTTGAAAAGGTTTATATAGTTGAGGGCGAAATGGACGCGCTTAGTTTGCACGAGGCCGGTATATATTCTGTTTGTTCAGTACCTAATGGCGCGAGTAAAGGAAACCAACGCCTTGAATACTTAGACAACTGCTGGAAATATTTTGAGGATAAAAACGAGATAATAATTTGTACCGATAATGACGATGCAGGTTTGCAGCTTAGAAACGAATTAGCTAGGAGGTTTGGACAGTACCGT
>Ga0102963_1001180_pt1 | contig 11436 bp, 14 predicted proteins | sample SalPon2_C_H2O_MG_2_FD_84522 | JGI IMG/M metagenome (GOLD analysis project Ga0102963, IMG submission 84522) | Salt pond water microbial communities from South San Francisco under conditions of wetland restoration - Salt Pond MetaG SF2_C_H2O_MG | ecosystem: Environmental > Aquatic > Non-marine... | reverse complement strand
TATTGATGGAAAAGGAGGTTGGCATTCCAAGGCAAAGGGTATTGAGAAAAGTATAAAATATGCAAATGATAATAAATTAAACTTTGATTTAATTAAAACCGAAACATATAATGAGATGCTTGATAAACTCTCTAATTATAAATCTTTGATAACTTTCCCTATAATACATGATACGTGCCCAAGAATTACAATAGAAGCAAGATATATGGGCTTGAATGTAATAACTGATGAATTTTCACAACATATTACAGAATCTTGGTGGAAAGGAAGCGATAAAGAAGCTTTTGATTTTACAAAATCTAGACCAAAATACTTTTGCGAAAAAATAAAATGTTTACATTAATTATACCTTGCTACGGAGATCATTCCGATAATCTTCGTGATTTAATCCAAAGTATTGACCAACAAAAAACAGACTTTGAAGTTCAATGCTTTTTTCTTGAAGATGAGATTTCTAAAGATTTTAGATTGAAGTTGGAAAATTTATGCTCGAAATCTAATAATAAATTTTTAGTTAAAAACAATTATAACAAAAGACTCTTCGCTCTTAAAAATATTTGTAGATTTCTTGATTCTTATGACTGGACGATAGATTCAGAAACAGAAGAAGATATAATAGGAATTATTGATGGCGATGATTTTTTATGGGGCAATGATTGTTTACAAAATGTAAAAAACGAATACGACAAAGGATCTAGAGTTGTTTGGACTGCAAATGAATGGGATAAATTTGGATTAAATCATTCGGGCCCCTACGAAAATAAAAATAAAGATCCATATAGTCACCCATGGGTCTCTAGTCATTTCAGAACTTTTTTACTCACTGATTATTTTACGGTTCCAAAATCTAATTTTAAAAATGAGAAAGGTGAATGGTTTGAGGCTTGCTACGATCAAGCTTTAATGCTTCCCATTTTGCATAATGTCTTAAAATCAGGAGGAAGCACAAAGTATATAGATAAAACACACTATATTTACAGGGGAAATATAAAAGAAAAATCTGAATTCAGAAAAAAGCAATTAGAATATGAATCATTTATTAGAACAAGGGGTTATGTCAAATGAGTGTTAAAGATTTCTACATAGATAAAGTTAACAGATCAAAAGGACCTTTTATTTTTGCTACTAGATTAAAAAATGAATTAGAAAAACAAGGGTTAGAGTACACAAAAAAATCAGTAAACAAGGTTTGTATAATAAACGGAAGATACACCCCTGGATCAAATAATATACTTAGACTGGATGGCCTTTACTTAGACTCTGGTAATAGATTAGGTAACAGTGAAAAGAAAAACAAACCAATATTTAATTGTTACAATGCATTTGATCATATTGTTTTTCAATCAGAGTATGGTAAGAAAATATATGAAGCTTTTACTAATGTGGAAAAGCCCCATAGTATAATTTATAATGGAGCTTCTGATGTATTTTTTCAAGACATTAATCCAATTTTAAAACCAGAAGGTTTTGAAAAAGTTATTATAGCATCAAGCACATGGAGGAGACACAAAAGAATAGAGGAATGCATAGATGCGTTTCGAGATAAAAGACTAAAAGATGTCGCTTTGGTTATTTTGGGCGGATATAAAAATGTAAAATTAAAAAATGTTTTTTCTTTACCAAAAATTCCCCATGAAGAATTGCCTAAATACTATGCAATGGGCGACGGCATGATTCACCTTTGTTGGCTAGACTGCTGCCCAAATACAGTTGTCGAAGCTTTGGCTTGCAGGCTTCCAGTTTTATGCTCTCATAATGGAGGGACAAAAGAACTAGTACGAGATGATGGTATAGTTATACAGATTGAAGAAGATTATAAATATGGAACTATGGTGGACTTATATAGACCCCCAAAGGTAGATACTAATATAATAGTCGAGGGGGTACTTAAGCTTTTAGAAATGCCAAAAATTAATATTAGAGAAGACTTGAAAATTTCAAACACAGCTTTACAATACAAAAAGATATTTAAATGAACTCATCAGAAAATAAGTGTTTAGTTATAGGAGAGATCGGAATAAACCATAATGGCGATGTAGATATAGCAAAAAAATTAATAGATGTTGCTTCTTTTGCTGGATGTGATTATGTAAAGTTTCAAAAAAGAACTCCGCATTTATGTGTTCCAGATAGCCAAAAAGATAAAATAAGAGAAACCCCTTGGGGTAAAATTACATATTTAGAATACAAACATAAAATTGAATTTGGTAAATTCGAGTATGATGAAATCGATTCATATTGTAAATCTAAAAAAATAAAATGGTTTGCATCTGCATGGGATACCCCCTCTGTAGAATTTTTAACAAACTATACTGATGTTGTAAAAATTGCTTCAGCATCAATTACAGATCTTGAATTAGTAAAGGATGCAAGAAACAAAAATAAAACATTAATGATTTCCTCTGGAATGAGCACAGAAGCTGAGATAGAAAAAGCTGTTAAAGCTGGATCTCCAGATGTAATTTTTCACACTAATTCTACTTATCCAAGTCCAGAAGAAGATTTAAATCTTGGTTATATAAAATGGCTCAAGACAAAATACCCCCAAAAAACTATTGGTTACAGTGGTCATGAGTTTGGATTAACAACTACTTGGGCGGCAATAGCAATGGGAGCCTCTATAATCGAAAGACACATAACACTAGATAGAACAATGTGGGGTTCCGATCAAATGGCCTCAGTAGAACCTCATGGCTTGATAAAATTAATCAAAGGAATTCGCTGTACGGAAAAAGCTATAGCTAAAGGCTATGGACCAAGAAAAGTTTTTGACTCGGAACTTTCAAAAAAAGAATCTTTAAGACAGTGAAGGTAGTTTCATTAATCCTTGCAAGAGGAGGAAGTAAAGGAATACCCCAAAAGAACATATATCCAGTAAACGGAATTCCACTAATTAACTACACAATAAAAGCCTCCTTGGGTTCTAATACTCAAGAAACTTATGTAAGCACCGACTGTATTGAAATTAAAAATAAAGCTATAAAAGCAGGAGCAAAAGTAATTGATCGTCCCTTTTCCCTATCTACAGATTTATCAAAAAGCGACGACAGTTTAATTCATTTTGCGAATATTATTGATTTTGATATTCTGGTTTTTATACAACCGACATCTCCGCTTATATCTTTTTTAGATATAAACAAAGGAATTAAAATGATAAACGAAAGTTGCGACTCTGTTTTTAGTGCTCATGAAGAGCACTGGATACCAAGATGGACAAAGTCAGGGCAACCATTTAATTGGAGCCCGAAAAACAGACCAATGAGACAAGAAGTGGAAGAGTTTTATGTGGAAAATGGAGCTTTTTACATAACTAAAAGAAAAAATTTAATAAAAAGTAAACTTAGGTACAGTGGTCGAATAAAACCTTGTTTGATTCCATTTAACAGAGGTTTCCAAATTGATACCCTAGAAGATGTAAAAATAATTTCTAAACTTCTTAAATGAATGACTCAATAGGAATATTATGCAGAGGTCAATCAATGACTCTAGCAGAAAAGCATTTTCAAGGATTAAATGAGATCATAATTATAAACACTTTCTTCGAAGAGCTTGAAAAACCGTTTGTTCAAAAAATATTAAAGAATAAAAAAATAACTCATATTTGTTGCAGAGAAACCTCTAGTATTCTAAATAAAAATTTATATGAAAAATTTAACATTGAAAATGTAATTTTGAATGTTTATAAGCCAGAATATGAAACTCGCTCCGTAGTTAAAAGAATTCTAGATTCTCAAAATGTAAAATCAAAACCACTACCAGACATAATGAAGGATTACGAAAAAGAAGGCGGTGGCTTTCCTACCACGGGAATACTTTCAATAGTTTATGCTTGTAAATTTCTTAATAAAAAAAACATATATGTAGCTGGAATGGATTTTTATAGAAGTCCATATCTTATAAATAAAAAATTAAGACCAGTTCAAGTGAAAAAAGGTGGCTGGATGATAGATTATATAAAAAATTTTATAAAAGAAAACAAAGATATTAATTTTAATTTTTTTAGTAATTATAATTTAAATTTAGATTGTAAGAATTACTATTATACAGGGAAAAAATGAGACCAATCTTAGAAATCAAAGAAAAAAAGAAAAATAATTCTGCGATCTTTCTTGGCTGCGGACCCTCAATAAATGATCTTGATATAGATTTCATAAAAGATAAAGATGTATGGGCTAACAATAATTTTATAATTCATGATTCTATTGTGCCAGATTTTTATCATCTTGAGTTAAAAGAGCACAGAAATGGGCCTACATTTAGAAAACTTCTTAAACAAAAAGAAAATTTATATAAAAATGTAAATTGGATATTGAATGAACAAAGAGGTTATTTACTTAAATCTATAAACCCAAAAATTTATCAAAATATTTATTTATATAGAAAAATAAAAGTACATTGTTTGGCGAGCCTAACAATAATCCTTCAAATAATGGCTGAAATGAAATATGATAAAATATATTTCTGCGGGGTAGATTTAAAAAACTCAAATTATTTTTGGACAGATAATCAAAAATATCGATTACCAGAAATTTTAAATTCTTGTAAGCCAGATGAAAGAGATAAGAATTCAATTCATCCTACAGGAGAGAGGAAAATACAAGAATGGATAGTTGAGTTTGGTAAGAATAAAAAAATTGAGTTTATTAATATTTCCCAAAAAAGCTTGTTAAAAGATTATATTAAAAATTCTTTCTAAAATGAATTTTGGAATAATAGGCTTGGGGGTTATGGGATCGAACCATAAAAGAGTTTATGAAAGCACGGGAAACTATGTTACTGATATTTTCGATCCTTTTTTATACAAAAATCAAACAATAAAAAATTTTATAAATTCTTGTAAAAAAAATAATGTTAAAGGTATTTCTATTTGTAACCCTTCTTGTCTTCATGTCGAAACTTCTTTAAAGATTCTAACGGAATATCCAGAATGTTTTCTTTTGGTTGAAAAACCTATATCGATCAACTCCAAAGACTCATTAAAATTAAAAAAATTTAATCATAAAATTTTAGTTGGTCATATAGAAAGATTTAACCCAGCGATTATAAATTTATTAGAATTAATAAGATCAGATTTTTTTGGGGAAATTTACTGTATTTCTACAAAAAGAGTTAATAACGTACCATCAAGAGAACCCATTAAAGATGTCTCAACAGATCTCCTAGTTCATGATATAGAAATTTTAAATGAAATTTTTGGAGATAACCTTTCTTTTAAAAAAATTCTTAAAAAAAGTTCTAATAATAACTCTGTAATAGATTATGCTCATGCATTTTTAGAATTTGGTTCAACGATAGCATATTGCGAGGCTCACTGGTTAAGCCCCATCAAAGAAAGATCACTTTCCTTTTATTGCTCAAAAGGATTTGTTCATTTAGATTATTATAAACAAATAATTTACTCAATAAACAAACAGGGAATTAAAGAAGAAATTTTTTCTTGCAAACCACAAGAAGAACCATTAGTCAACGAAATACAACATTTTAAAAATGTAATATTAGGAAAGGAAAATCCTAGGGTTACTGTGGATTCTGCAAATAAGGTTATGGAGGTATTTTGTGAAAATTTTTAGTTGGTGCAATCCAGCATATTTTAAGTTTTGTGGAGCTTTGGTAAAAAGCATTAGGGCTCACGAAAATCAACAACACATCATTTTGCACTTGATGGATTTTTCTGATTTAGAAAAAGAACATGTTAAAAGTTTTTTCGCTAAAGATAAAAATATTTCTTTTATTTTTACATCTCACAAAGACTATCACCTACCAATAACAAATCCTTTTGAATATTATAGAAATTCAAGACCAAGATTCTTCCTAAAGTTGCTTGAAGAGCATAAAGAAGATCTCTTAACATTTGGCGCAAATGGAATAATTTTTACTAAATTAGATTTTATAGAAGACTACTTAAAGCAAAATGATTTTGTTTTTATGGAAAGAACAAAAAAAATTGTTCAAAAAGTTAATACAGACAAAACCCATGTAAGAAGTATTAACGAGCTAGATAAACATGTTAAAAGATTCAACCTTAATTTAGACAAAGTTTTAAACCAGACTACTGGCAAGGTAGTTTTATTAGGAACCCATGGCATACAGTATAACGAAAACACTTTAAATGTTATGAAGCGCTGGATTAATTATGTAGAAGATGCAACCGCAATAAATAAAACTTTTTCTGATATGAATTTTTTCGTAAAAAGCTTTATAAAAGAACAAGACAGTATGAACAAAAAATTCAAGACAATAACTGATTGGGATAAGCCTAGAAAAAAAAATAGATTTTGTGATACACTATTATTAGAAGGCAATCCAATTTGGTTCGCTAAGGGACCTCAAAAACATCATAATAGAATTTATTTAAATCAAGTTGACTATTATTACAATTGGAAATATTGATGATACACAAAACAAGTATAATCGAAAGTGAATTTATAGGAGAAGGAACAAACATTTGGGCATTTTCTCATATATCAAAAGGTGCTCGTATTGGAAAAAATTGTACAATAGGAGAGGGTGTTCATATTGGACCAAATGTAGTAATAGGCGATAATTGCAAAATACAGAATCATGCTCTAATTTACGAAGGTGTAACAATTGGAAGTAATGTTTTTATTGGGCCAAATGTAGTAACAACAAATGACTTGCATCCACGTGCATACGGAAGCTGGGATATAGTAAAGACAACAATAGAAAATTATTCTTCTATTGGAGCAAACTCTACCGTCCTATGTGGCATAAATATCAAGAAAGGCTCCATGATTGGCGCTGGTTCCGTTGTCGCTAAAGATGTACCTACTTATTCATTATTCCTAGGGAACCCAGCTATTTTTATAAGAAAAATAGACAAAAGATGGTTATGAATTATTCTTTTATAATCAAAAAGACCCATGAACTGGGCTTGTCATGAAAAATGAATTGGTTACAGATGAATTAAAAAAATTTATGAGTTAAAACGTGAGTTCCCAAAAAAAGATTATTATAGAATGGAGTAGGGGTTTTGGAAATAATTTATTTCAATATAATTATGCAAGAAACTTAAACCCTAAAGGAGATAGAATATATTCTCATTATAAAAACGGTTGGCAATGTTTTAATAACTTAGTTGAGCTCGGTTTTTTGGAAGAAGAAAAAGCTCCTAAAATAAAAGAAGATTCAAAAATAGGCAACTTAATTCAATGGGATTCAAAGTCTTTTTTAAAACCTCATTTATTTAAACAATCTCCCAAGAAATTTTTTAAAAAAGTAGAGGTTTCTAATGAAAAAGATTTAATCTTACATCTAAGATTAGGAGATGATTGGCTAAGAAAGAACAGGATCTTAAGTCCAGAGAACTATATTGATTTAATAGATTCTATAAATTTTGAAAAATTATACATCGTGACAGATGTCCACGATAGCGATTTTTTAAAAAATTTTAAAAAATACAACCATGAAGTTGTTTCTACAGAAACTAGGCCAGCAAATTTTAAAACAGGAACATGGACTTATGATAATAAAAAAACTACCGTTTCTGACTTTAATTTAATCAGAGGTTTTGATAAAATTATTTACAGCCCTCAAAGCACTTATGGCTTCTGGGCATGCTTATTAAGTAATGCAAAAGAAATTTATTCTTTAGAAAAATATATAAAGGCAAAAAACAATTCTTTAATTAATATTATAAATAACAATAAAAAACTTTTTAAAAATTGGAAATTAGTAAATTAGAATAGATTAAAAAAAATGATTACTTTAGTAAAAGATACAATTAAAAATGAAGATATAGATGAATTAGTTGATTGGTTAAAAACTTACCCAAGATTAACTAAAGGCAAAGAAACGTTAAAGCTTGAACAAGATTTCTCCAAATGGCTTGGGAAAAAATATTCCGTTTTTTGTAACTCTGGATCTTCGGCAAACTTATTAATGTTAGCCTCTTTAATAGAAGGAGATTTTTTAAAAAAGGGAGCTAAGGTAGTTGTCCCAACATTATGTTGGGCTACAGATTTAATGCCTGTAATGCAACTCGGATTCAAGCCGATTTTGTGTGATATAAACATGAAAGATTTATCTGTGGATCTAAATGAATTAGAAAAAATCTTTAAAGAAGAAAAGCCTGATGCCTTTCTTTGTGTTTCTATATTGGGGCTACCAACTCAGTATGAAAAAATCATAAGTCTTTGTGAAAAATATAAAGTTATGTTTCTTGAAGATGCATGTGAGGCACTTGGATCTACATATCAAGAAAAAAAAGTTGGATCTTTTGGTCTTATGTCTACTTTCTCAACATACTTCGGCCATCATATCTCAACAATAGAAGGCGGTTTCGTATCAACAGATAATGAAGATCTTTATAATATACTTTTATCTATAAGGAGCCACGGCTGGGCCAGAGATTTAAATAATGATACTGCAAAACAACTAAAAGAAAAATGGAACATCGGCGACTTTAATGATTTGTATACTTTTTATTACTCTGGATTCAACCTTAGATCCACAGATCTTCAAGCAATTATCGGACAATCTCAATTAAAAAGAATTGAGACTGTTGCAGAGAGAAGGTTTTATAATTATAATTTATATAACAAATTGATTAGAAATGATTTTTGGGAACCAGAGATACCGAAAAATTCAACCACATCAAATTTTGCCTTTCCAGTTATATCTCCAAACAGAGACAAAATTGTTAAAGAGTTAATAGAAAACAAAGTTGAAACAAGACCTTTAATTTGCGGATCAATGGGATCTCAACCTTTTTATGTAAAAGAATACGGAGAGCATGTTTTCGCAAATGCTAGTATAGTCGACAGCTATGGTTTCTACCTACCAAACCATCAAAATTTAAATGATGATGAAGTGAGATTTGTAGCAAGTATAGTAAATAAATACATTTAATGAAAATTTTTTTTGTCGATATAGATGATACTATATGCAAAACTAAAGGAACTGATTATTCAACAGCAATTCCAATTTTTCAAAATATAGCTAAAATAAATTCTTTGTACGAGGATGGCAATACTATTGTATATTGGACTGCAAGAGGCAGTGGAACAGGTTATGATTGGGAAGAATTAACTAAATCTCAACTAGATCAATGGAAAGTTAAATATCACGAATTAAGGTTTAAAAAACCAGTTTTTGATTTATTTATAGATGATAAAGCTATTTCTTCAGAATCTTTTTTCAAAAGAGATTGATATTATTGATTTAAAAATTATTATAATTTAATGATTATTTTAAAACGTCCAGTTGATAAATTCACAATGCATTTGTGTCCTTCAGACGGTGGAATATCTAGAGTCTTAATGAATAGAGGCAAAAGAGAAGCTGGATTTATGCATTTAATAAGAGAGAATATAAATGATGGAGATGTTTGTTTTGATTTGGGTGCAAATATAGGTTATGCCACATTATTTATGGCAGATAAGTGCGGCTCAAACGGAAAAGTCTATGCCATAGAGCCAGATCCACACAATTTAAATTTATTAAAACTTAGCGTAGAAGAAAATAATTTCAATAACATTGTTGATATAGAACAATGCATGGTTTCAAATATTGATAAAGATCAAGACTTCTGGATAGCAAGAGCCCCAAACTTAAATAGTGTTCATAAAACAAAGCACAGTATAAGAAAAATAGTGGTAAAAAGTCATCGACTAGATTCTTTTTTAGAAAACAAAGAATGTCCTAATTTTATAAAGATGGATGTTGAGGGACATGAAGTTCAAATACTTGAGGGAGCTTTGAACTATTTTTCAAAGCAATCAAAAAATATCAAAATACTAATGGAGGTCCACCCTCAATATTATTCAGAGGAAAATAGCTTAGAGAAAGTTCTTGAAAAATATTTCGAATCAGGATTTACCTGTAAGCATATAATATCAACACCAAATCCGCAGCCAAAACTATTTAAAGACTCTGGTTATGAACCGATAATGTCTTTCAAAACAGATGGCTTCCATAGGGGATTATACGAAAATATTAAAAATGAAGATGCAATAAAATTTACATGCAGACTAAACAGAGAAGGTTCTAGCAAAAAAATAGCTAGAAGCATTATGATAGAAAAAAAATCAAAATGAAATGTGCCGTCACAGGAGGAGCTGGCTTCATAGGAAGCAATTTAGTCGATCAATTAATTAAACTTGGTCATGAAGTTGTTGTTATAGACAATCTTTCAACAGGAAAAAAAGAATATTTAAATAAATCTGCCGAGTTTTGCTTGGCTGATATTTCTCATGACTCCTATAAAGATAAAATTTTAGAATCCCTAAAAGGCTGTAGTTGTGTTTTTCATTTAGCTGCATTAGCAAGAGTTCAGCCGTCTATCGAAGACCCTAAAGATTTTAATAAAGTTAATGTTGACGGAACATTAAATATACTTCTTTGGTCCAAAGAGGCTAAAGTTAAAAGATTTATATATAGTGCATCTTCTTCAGCTTATGGTAATGCAAAGATTTTTCCAACACCAGAAGACCATCCAACTAATCCACTAAGCCCATATGGTTTACAAAAGTTAATTGGAGAACAGTATTGTAAGGTTTTTTCTATATGCTATGGAATTGAAACTGTTTGCCTTAGGTACTTTAATGTTTTCGGAGAAAGACAATCGCTTGAAGGTGCATATTGTTTAGTGATGGGTACTTTCGCTAATCAGAGGTTAAAAAAACAACCGATGACGATTGTTGGTGATGGAGAACAAAGGAGAGACTTTACATATGTAGGGGATGTTGTTAATGCAAACATACTTGCATCTAAATCAGAAAAAGTAGGGTACGGCGAGGTTATCAACATAGGGAACGGGGATAATAGATCCGTGAATCAACTTGCAGATTTAATTGGGGGAAAAAGAATTAATATAGAAGCTAGATTAGAACCAAAACAAACTTTAGCAGATAATAGAAAAGCTAAAGATTTACTAAACTGGAGCCCATCCGTTACCCTCGAAGAATGGGTTCCTCAATACAAAAAAAGTATTGGTCTTTGTTGTGGAGGAAAATGCCACATAAATCCTATAAGTCACGAACAAACCAAATGAGTAAAAAAGTTATAATTACAGGAGTTACAGGGCAAGATGGAAGCCATATGGCAGACTATCTATTAAAAGAAACTGACTATACTCTTTATGGAGCAGTAAGAAGGCTTAGTGTCAAGAACCACGAAAACATTGAGCATTTAGAGGATAAAGAAAGATTTTCTTTAATCAACATGGACCTAACAGATGCCCATAGTATAAGAGATGTAATAATGGACATTAAGCCAGATTTTTTTATAAATTTTGCAGCTCAATCTTTTGTGGCGGGAAGTTGGGACTATCCAATACAAACATGGGAGACTGATGCTAACTCTATTTTACATATTTTAGAATCGCTAAGAAGATTCTCCCCTGGCTGTAGATTCTATAATGCAGGATCCTCTGAAGAATTTGGAGATGTAATTTATTCTCCCCAAGATGAAAATCAC
>Ga0102963_1001175_pt1 | contig 11468 bp, 8 predicted proteins | sample SalPon2_C_H2O_MG_2_FD_84522 | JGI IMG/M metagenome (GOLD analysis project Ga0102963, IMG submission 84522) | Salt pond water microbial communities from South San Francisco under conditions of wetland restoration - Salt Pond MetaG SF2_C_H2O_MG | ecosystem: Environmental > Aquatic > Non-marine... | reverse complement strand
TCAACAATCTCGGCGGTTAACCAGTTAAGAATCTGGACGCACGATAATTTCGGCGAGAACCTGATCATCAACCCTCGCGGCGCTGGTATTTACGAATGGATTGAAAATTCAGGCGTATCCGTTAGAGCTGTGAGCTTGGCAGGTCGATCAGGCGCTAGGCAGGTTCCGACTGTTGGGTTGCAGGTTATTACGTCGGAGACAGACCGTCATCTCGTGGTTTTGGGTGCTGATCCTGTTTCTGGCGGAGCAAGAACGGGCGCGATTGACCCTATGCTTGTTGCCTTCTCGTCAGCAGAGGACGAGCTTGATTTTGAGCCAACTACAACAAACAGCGCGGGTGACGTTCGGTTATCTTCAGGTTCTTTTATTGTCGGCGGCTTAAAGTCTCGGCAAGAAATACTGATATGGACCGATACATCACTCTACTCGATGACCTTTATTGGCCCACCCCTTACCTTTGCCATTAACTTGGTGAACGAAGGCGCTGGCTTACTGTCACCAAATGCTGCGGCAAACTCTCCAAGCGGCGTGTTTTTTGCTTCTAAGACAGGCTTTAACTTTTACAACGGCTCTGTGCAGCGACTGCCTTGCACCGTTCAAGAATACGTCTTCAACGATATCGACTTGAACCAAGCGTTTAAATCCTTCATGAGCATCAATTCTCGGTATAACGAGATCTGGTTCTTCTACCCATCAATCGAGGACGGGACTGGCGAGATTAGCCGGTATGTCACTTATAACTACCTTGAGCAGACTTGGGCTATCGGCAGCATGACTCGATACGGCTGGCTTGATGCGGGTATTGAAGACTTGCCGATTGCTGCAGCTCAGTCTTCTGGGCAAAGCCTGTTGTACAACCATGAGACTGGCTATGATGATGGGCTTGAGCCTATGTCTGGCGTTTATATCGAATCAGCAGATATCGACATCTCTGCGGGTGAATATGACGTGTTTATGAAGAAGATGATACCCGACATGGCTTTCGTGACCGAAGCAGGCGTTAGCAATAACCCTGCCATGAATATTGTTGTGAAACGCAGAAACTTTCCCGGTCAGTCATTGATCACCGATTCAACCACGAAGGTCACGCCTACCAGCACGTTTACAAACTTGCGAACAAGGGCGCGACAGGTGGTTTTTCGGTTTGAATCCGATGATGATAACGATGTAAACGACCAGAAAGGCTATAAGTGGCGGCTTGGTTCGACCAGAGTTGACCTACAGCAGAGCGGTAGACGTGGATGAGCAGGCTGCTTGAAACGCGCCTTCCGTCGTCGATTGGCGAGTCCGTTACAAGTGACACTTACAATCGCTTGGTTCGGATTCTTGAAATTAACCTTGGTGCGGTCGATATTACGATATCGCCTCACTATAACGCTGACCAAATTTCTAAGTTACAATTCGCAACAGGTGCGATAATATTTAACACTACAACATCAATCCATCAGGCGTTTGACGGTAATCAGTTAAGAGATTTATACCAGCATCAAACGTATCCCACTGGGGTTCAAGTAACCAGTGCAGTGGGCAATCTTACGGTGAGCACGCCATGAATCCAGAACTACAAAAACGAATTCAGAACCTGATGGGTGATGAGCCTATTCCCATGGATAAAGCGGCGGGAGGTTTTGGTGAAAGCCAAAACGATATGGAAGAGATGCTCAGGGGGCAAGTCTCTGACAAAGAAATGGATTTGTACAGAAAGCCTTTAGGCATGGCGGGAGGTTTTGGTGAAAGCCAAAACGATATGGAAGAGATGCTCAGAGGGCAAGTCTCTGACAAAGAAATGGATTTGTACAGAAAGCCTTTAGGCATGGCAGAAGGCGGCGAAGTAAGCCGAGAAGAAATGATGATGCAGGCGATGGAGGGTGAGGCTCAAGGCCAAGCTGATCCGAATGAGGCGATTCGATCTTCAATTGAGGAGCTGATGATGCAAGCTTCTCAAGCAGAAGATCCTGCTGAGCGTGATCAATATTTGCACTTGGCAGAAGCGGCAGAGGTTGGCTCTCAAGCACCCATGGGAGAAATGGCGATTCAATTAGCGCAAGCTGGTCGAGGTGAAGACACAGCCCTTGCTCACGTTAGACCCGGCGAGGTTGTTATTCCCCCGGAAGCTTTTGAAGACCCAGAGTTTGAAAGTTTAATTGAGAAGAAATTTGAAGAATTAAATATAGATCCAGCAAGAATGGTTGTTGGTGTTGGTATTGCTTCGCTGAACCCTATTACTGGTTTAGAAGAGTTTGGGTTTTTTAAAAAGCTGGCTAAGAGCGTCAAAAAAGTTGTTAAGAAGGTCGTTAAACCGCTGGCGCAAGTCGCTCAGTTTATACCCGGACCTTGGCAGCCGATTGCAGCGCTGGCAAACAAAGCCTTCACGGTTTATGACGTTGCAAAGGGTCGAGCTAACCCGCTTTCGCTTTTGACTGTAGCTGGCCCCGGCGCTATTGGCGGCTCTATTGGCGAAAATATTGGCGCGATCAGCAAGGCCGGTAGTGGAAGCTTTTTGAAAGGCTTGGGCAGTCTTGGAAAAGCAAGTTTCTCTAACATTGGATCTTCGCTAGGAAATATAGGCAAAGGTATCGGTGGTTTATTTACAGGTGGCGGCAAGGATGGTATTGGAAAGTTTGGTCGTATTGGTGATTTTGCGGGAGGTATCAGTGATTCTTTAGGGATGACTGACTACGCTAGTCAAGCTGCGGAAAGAAGCGCAGTAGACACGATTAGCAACTTTTTGACGGAAAATCCTGATAAATACGATGCAATCAATGAGATGTATGCTAAAGGGATGACTGATGAGCAAATTTCTCAACAGTTGCTTGGTCAAGCTGCGGAAAGAAGCGCAGCAGAATCGATTAGTAAATTTTTGACGGAAAATCCTGATAAATACGATGCAATCAATGAGATGTATTCTAAAGGGATGACTGATGAGCAAATTTCTCAACAGTTGTTTGGCGGTTCTGCGCAAGTTGACCAAGGCGGAAGTTGGTTTGGTGGCGCAAAAACCCCGGCAGCCATTAAGGCAATTGAGGACGTATTAAAAGGCCAAGGTCAAGGAGGATCTGGAAACGGTCTTGGCGGCTTGTTTGGAGGCATGGGCGGTCTTGGCGGCGCTGGTATTGCGGCAGTTCTTGCAAAACTTGCTTACGATGAAGCGAAAAACCGTAAAGGCGTTCAGCTAACGCCAGCCATGACCATGAGCCGGTACGGCGGTTATCAGTTGGCCAAGCGAGATGCAGAAGCTGCTGGTGAAGCGCCACCTGATCGAAGAGACTTTGGCATGATGGAAGATATGCCTGTGTTGAGCGGTGGCAGGAAAAGGCCAGAAGATTCGGCTTATGGCTTTGGGGAAAGCCAAAATGAGATGGAGGTAAACAATCCGACAGAAGAGCCTGTAACCGGAATGCGCTACGGCGGCGAAGTAATGCCGATGCAGATGCGTTACGGCGGCATGGTTCCAATGGCTTACGCGACCGGCGGCAACGTCTCCACAGAAGATTTTAAGAAAAAGAACGGAAAGATAAACGGCGAAGGCACCGAAACCAGCGATGACATCCCCGCGATGTTGAGCGATGGTGAATTCGTAATGACAGGCCAAGCAGTACGCGGCGCTGGTTCTTTCGATATGGACAGCAACAACGGCATTATCACCTTAACGCCAAACGGCGGCGAGGACAGGGACAAAGGCACTCAGCTCATGTATGAGATGATGGAGCTTTTCGCGGAGTATGCCGACAAACCAAAAGCAAAGAGGGTTAAAGCAGCATGAGCATTTTGACTCCGGGCCAATTACAGCGAATAAGAAAGTTTGAGGAAGGTGGTGCGGCTGGTGATCAGCCTTACGTCGCCAACGTAACCAGATCAGACTCGATGATGGACCCTATCACCCAGCAGCTCCTGTACGGAACGGATGGGCAGGGCGGTTTTATTCCGGGCGCTTTTAGGGCGGCAGAAAGAACTTTCTTTGATGAAGAAGGCAGGCCGATTGTCATCCCTCAAGAGATTGCCGGTCTTTCTCCAGATCAAATTCAGGCTCAGCAGTTAGCGAGAGGCGCTGTCGGCGTACAACAACCCTTTATTCAAGAAGCCATGAGCCGTGGCCAGCAAGGCATTGACGCGCTTCAAAGTGGTATTGGCGGTCAAGCTTTAGCTTCACAGCAAGCTCTTCAGCAGATTCAAGAAGGATCACGGTTCGCACTCGATCAAAGAGATCGAGCTATGACTGACGCTATTGGCGGAACTCAGCAAGGTCGCGCTAGGGCTATTGAAGCTGAACGTCGATTGCGCGGTGATTTAAGCGACATTACAGGAATGGCCCAAGACAGCACTGGCCAGTACATTGACCAACTCGGTCAGCAAGCGGCTCAAGGCCGAAGGGCGACTGAAGATTTTGGCATGGACTTGGCAAAGGTCAGGCAGCAGGGCCGGAGAAGTTATGACGAGTTTGGTCGAGACATTACAGATTCGTTTGGAATGGCAGCTAGGGGGCGAGAAGATTTAGCAAGAGGTCTGGCTGGAGGTCAGGACTTATCGGCTCAAAGTACAGCAGGTCAACGGGCTAGGCTTGCTTTGGCCGAGAAAGGTTTGCAAAGCGGGATATCTGACCTTTCTGGCAACCTGACAGATTCAATCGGGATGCGGATGATTGGTCAGCAAGGGTTATCAAGAGATCTTGCGAGAAGCGAGCAGTTAGCCTCTGCAGCAGGCGCATCTCAGCGAGCGCGTTTGGGTCTTGCAGAAAGCGGCCTGAAGGGTGGTATCTCACAGCTTGACCGAGATTTGACTCGGCAGCTTGCCGCTGAATCTGCGGCTACCGGCGAGTTTGGCGGTCAGCTTGGTGAGGCTCGAACTCAGCTAAAAAACACAGTCGAAGATGGCTTTAACATAGGCGACAAAACTTCTGAGTATTTTGATCCTTATGAAGATCGAGTGGTTCAGCAGTCGATTCGAGATGCGACCGAAGGTCTAGCCAAGCAAGACATGGCTCAATATGCCCGAGACATCTCTTCAGGCGGAGAATCTGCGTTTGGTTCAAGAGCGCGTTTAAGCGCCGAAGAGCGAGCCGAAGCCATGGGTCGAGGATTGGCCAAAGAAGTTGGCGGAATTCGCTCAGCAGGCTTCCAGAGAGCGCAGCAGACAGCTATAGGAGAAGATGAGCGAGCCAAGCAGGCTCAGAGAACCGCTTCATCTGGTTTGGCGTCTTTAGCTGGCCAAGAACTTCAGGGTGAGCGCGGTTTAATTGACCGAGCAGCTCAAGCTTCTCAACAGCGTTTGGGTTCTGCTCAAAGCTTGGCAGGAATGCGGCAGCAAAGAGCGGCAAGTGAGCTTGGGTCTTCACGAGAGCTTGCCAACATGCTTGGACAGACGGCGCAACAAAGATATGGCGCTGGAGAATCTGTAGCGTCTGCGGCAGCTCAAGCGGCTCAACAGCAGTTTGGCGCTGCTCAAAATCTGGCAGGAATGCGGCAGCAGCGAGCTGCGAGTGAATTGGCGTCTGGAAATCAATTAGCAGATGTTTACCGTCAAGGCGCTCAGCAAATGTATGGTGCTGACCAAGCGTTGGCTGGACAGGCTCAGCAAATTGCTCAACAAAAGCTGGCAGCAGGCCAAGGATACGGCAATTTAATTCAGCAAACGGCTCAGTCTCAACTTGGTGCTCAACAGCAGCTTGGTGCTCAAATGGGCCAGCAGGCTCAGCAGCAGTATGGAGCGCAGCAGGGTCTTCAAAGTTTAATGAGTGGAGCGGCTCAACAGCGATACGGTGCTGGAACCGGGCTAGGTCAAACGCTCGCTGGTTACGGTCAGCAGGATGCTGCAGCAAGAACCGCAGCGGCTCAGCAGGGCATGAATGTGGCGGGCAGTTTGGCAAACCAATACGGCCAGATCGGACAGCAGCAGTTTGGTGCAGGTCAGGCTTTGGCTGGTGCGCAGCAGGGTTATGGCGGTTTCTTGAGTGGCCTTGGCGGACAGGCTCAGCAGGCGGCTCAGCAAGATGTGGCATCTTTGCAAGGCATTGGCGGTCAGGTTCAGCAGCAGCGGCAGCGTGAGCTTGACGCGCAGCGTGCTGGTTTGCTGCAGGCTCAGCAAGCGCCTCTCGCTCAATACCAAGCGTTGATGCCGTTCGTGAACATGAGTCCAACGGGTCAAACCAATGTTCAAACCCAATACACGCCACCGCCATCAGCACTTCAGGCTGGTTTAGGTGTAGGCTTGAGTACGCTTGGCGCTTTGGGAAATTTCAACAATCCAAATAATCAGTTAAAGAATTAGTCAAGCTCTTAAATTGAGGTTCTAAATGACAATCGGACGACCGCAAATGTATAAAGAGATCAAGGGTTATCAGGCCGGGGGTATTGCTGACTTGTCGCCAACTAGCCCTCTTATGGCTGCAAACCCAAGCCTTGTTCCAAATCCTTTGCCCACAGCAATGTCGGTCCCGTCTACGGCTTTTCCCAAAGGTTTAGCGACAGATACTGAGGAAATAGACGCAACAACAAAAATGTTGATGGATCTTTTAAAGCCTAAAGACTACGAGGAAGAGCGGAGTAAGTATGAGCAAAGATTTTCATCGCTAATTCCTGATCGGAAAAGACTGAACTTTTACGACCTCGCTTCTGAGCTGGGCGCTGCAATATTGTCAAGGCCTCAAGATGAAGGAGCTTTTACGGGAATCGGTATTGGCTTTGGAAATTTTCAGAAAAGAGTTTCTCAAGCCGATGCGGAAGAAAGAAAACAAAGGCAAGCGTTTGCTATGAAAGCTGCTGAGCTTGCGATGACAGACGAAAAAGAAGCTGAAAAGTTTATAAAGCAGTATGCAGTTGATGCGCTAAAAGCCCGGACTGCAACCGGTGAGCCGAAGTTGGTTACCCTAACCTATGAAGAAGTTGATGATAACGGTCAGTTTACAGGAAGAAAGGTTGAAGGAAGTTTTGACAAAGTTACACAAGGGCCTTTGATCAGAAAAATTGTTACTGAACAACGCGGAACGGTTACTTCAGATCTACCAGATCCTGTGGGCGAAAGTAAATTAAGTGAAAACGCTGGAAAAGATTGGATTAAAGATCAAGCAGACATTAGGAAAAACGCCATCACTGCGAGCGGAACGCTTGACATGATTAATGAAGGAAAAAAGTTAGCTATTGAGCTTGGTCGAGAAAATTTTGGGAGAGATGAAGCTGCACTGCTGCCCATAAAGCAATTCGTCGCAGGATTTTTGCCGAGAGGGATAATTGATACTGGGATAATAGGCCGACAAGAATCTTTGGCTCAAGTCACTATTGGATTCACTTTAGCAAATGTTGCTCAGACCAAGGGTGCTATTTCAAACCGCGAGATGGATCTTTTTAAAGAAGCCTCTCCTTATCTTGGGCAAACTTATGAAGGCTTTATGCTGGCCCTAGATATTCAAGAAAGAATCGCTCGGAAGAAAATGTTATTTGCAACAGAGTACCAAGCTAAGGTTAATCAGTTGTACAAAGAGAACCCAAATATAACTGGGCAGCAAATGCAAAACGCGATGAATAATTTCACCGATAGCTGGAGAAAGGAAGGCCGACACCTTTTTCTTACTGATAAGGATAAGACGAGAATCAACGCATTTAACGAGCAGGGAAAAGATTTAGGATTATCGTCCGACTACAGCAGTTATGAGTCGAGAATGAACAATGCCTTGCGCCGAAGAGAAACTGAAGAAGTTAAAAAAATAGACAGGGCCATTAAAGCCGCATCAGGAGCCAGCGGTTCTAAAAGAGAACTGATTGAACAAGCGCTTCAAGATCCCGATCTGACCGAGGAACAGAAGATTGAGGCTATATCCAACATCACAAATTCTTAGAATTAGGGTTTAGCTGACATGCCAAACATGGATTATTACAACGAAAAGTTGGCGGAGATAAATGCTGCGGAGCAAGAGCGAAACCGTTCTGACGTGGTGGAGCGAAAAGCTGTTTCCAATCTTTTTTTTGACGACAACTCTGCTCTCGAATACCTTGCCGAGCAAAGATTTCCGGGCGATCCAACGGCTGTTTTTCGTTACAGCTACGAGGACGGTGAGCTGGTTTATGAGGACGAGGACGGAAATAAAGTTCCTGAGTTTGAAGGCCTTGAAGACGCAACTGCTTTTGAAGAATATTTCATGCCCAACATAATTCCGGCGACAACAATTGCAGCGGATATCGGTGGAGGTATGTATGGCGCTGGGAAAGGTTTTGAAAAGGGTCTGGAGTTTCTTCAAAAATCTAAGATTAAGAATCCTATAGCTGCGTCTGTAATTCTTTTAGGATCTGCTGCGCTCGGAGGCTTTACAGGAAACCTTGCTGTTGGCGGCGTTCAAAGAACCGGCAGAGAAGCTTTGTTAGATTCTTTTTACAACACGCCCCCAGAGGAGTTGGCTGCTGCTAGAGACGACCTTTTGGTTTCTTCTGCGTTTTCAGCGATACCCTTTGGTGCCGGACCTGCAAAACAACTTATAAATAAATTTAGAGGGAAGGAAGATAGCCTTCAATATTTGATTAGTTTAAGAAAAGATGTCCAAGGAACCATCGATGAAGCTGCCAAGATGGGCATTGACTTGACCCCGGCAGAGGCTGCTGACTTCGCTACTAGAGCAGTAAACCTGCAGTATTTTCTTAGCAGACAGCCTCAATTAACGGCTGTTCGTGATTTTTACCAAAGCAGAGCTAGAAGGGTTGCTGGCGCTGTTGAAGCTTTTGCAAACAAAATTGGATCGATGCAGCCCGGAAGGTATGGGAGCGTTAACGATCAAGTAAAAGCTGCTGCAAAAGCTGCTTTAAAAGAAATGAACCAGCGCAGGAAAGACAGATCGAAGCGTCTTTACGATTCTCTTGAGGGTCAAGTTGAGGTTGATATAGCGCCTTTAGTGTTGCGGCTAGACGACATAATTGGAGACTTAAAACAATCTAAAACTTTAAGAGAAGAGGCGCAAAGGTTTAGGGATGCTTTATTTGACCCTGTTGATGTTGAGCGAGCGGTGCTTGATAAAACAACCGGACTGCCTCGCCTCGATAGCGAGGGAAACGCCTTGATGGAGCGGGTTACTGAGCAACAGCCTGTAACTGACTTAATGGCTCTTCATAGAAGAAGGACTAATGACCTTGAGGCAATCGTTAAAGATAATCTTGGCAATCCTAATTCGGGAGCCATTATAGGTCTAAGAGAAGACTTAACTTCATTGTTGGATGCCGCCGATGTCAGCGGAACTTACAATTTAGCAAGAAGAGTTTACGACCCAACAAAAGCAAGTTTGCAGCTTACTGAGCAATCAGCTATTGGCAGGCTCGCTCGCATGGTTACTGATAAGCAAACCGCAAATGCTGTTAAAGAAGTTTTTAATCCAGACGTTTCTGTTCAGTCGATGCGAAACGCTAAGAGGGTGTTGTCAACGGTCGATCCTGAAGGCTGGAAGGAAGTCAAAAAATACGTTATTCAAGGAAAGCTTGATCAGCTAACAAGGCAGACAAACGAATTGGGTTTGCCTGCTTTCTCAGATTATTTTTCTCGCCCAAACAATCAAAAAATGATGCAGGAGCTTCTTGAGCCGGAAGAGTATCAGAATTTTGCAAAGCTAACTGACCTAATGGATCGCGCATTAAAAACCGTACCTCGCGGCGGTTCTGCTACCCAGCCTTTGCTTGCTGCTGAGAAAGCATTGGCCGGAGAGGTTGGCACTGGAGGTGACGCTGCATTAAAACTGATTCTCGGCACTTTGAGATTGCCGGGAAGGCTTGCCAGCGGACAAGTTTTTGATGAAGTCCTTAACAACATCAAAATGAAGCAAATGGAAAGTTATTATCAAGCGCTTGCCAATGTTTTATTTGATCCCAAAGCAACGGAAACGATTGATAAAGCTTACAAGTTATCAGAAGACGCTTACAAGTATTTCAACAAAGCTGAATATGGCCTCAAGCAAGGCGGCGTTCAAGGCGCTAGAGGAGGTGTTGATGCTGCATCTGACTACATCGATAAAGACGGCGCTTATGATCCTAGCGAAGAAGATATAGAAAGGATGCGAAGAGAGATGGACGCCCTTGGCAGCAGCCAGAAACCGATGTCTAAAGAAGCTGATGTGCCAATCTTCAACCCCCTGCCTTCAATGGGCGGCGGCATGTCAAGCTTGGGAATCCCCGGCGCTACAGTCCTGCCGTCTGAGCAGGACAGAGAGCTTGCTGAGAGGCTCAGGCAGTCAAGGTCAGGGATAGGCGGGTTAGCGGTCTAGTCTTCGTCTTCAGCAGGCGTAGCGGCGATCAGAGCGCCGTCTACGTTGAAGTCTAGCTCATAACCCATGATCTCATCGTCGCCGGTTTTGATGACGAGGTTGCGGCTCATAAGGCGCATCAGAGCAGCCTGCTGATGCAGGGTTAGCTGACTGAATAGCTGAATGATCTCAGCAGCCTCAAGCGGCGGGCGATAACTTGGGGGTGGAATTCTTTTCTGCTTAAAAATATTCACTTGCTAAAAATCCGTTTGTGCTCTTGCTCGATTAAAATCTTGAGCTGCTCAATTCTGGTTCGCCGTTCTTCAAAGCAAATCTCTTGCAACAAATCATACGTCTTCTGATCGACCGCCAGAGACTTTCTCTGACGAGCGGCTTGTGCCTCTGTATCCATGATTAAATCTCCTGTAAACTCTTTTATTGTATACAAAATTGGACTAACCTACAAATATGTATTCGTTAAAAAACTATATGCTCTCGATGCAGAGCCACTGGTATTTGAACCAGCCAGTTTACAAAGCGGTTCAAGAATCCATCCCGGCAATCGCCCGTTATCGCGCAAAAGAAGGCACAGAGGATCTTGGCGAGATGCCGATTCAACGTCTCACCAAAAAGATCTGGCCAGAGATTTATCGGGTGCCGATATTTCGCAGACAGTATTGCAAGATGCTTTGCGAGGAGATCGACAACATGCGGCGGGTGATTGGCTTTGAACCGAATGCCGGTGAGGATGAGCTGAGGCAGATTCCCGAGATCGTTTTGAAGGAGCACGTCCCAGAGCTTTACAGAAATATGTGGCATGTCGTTCAAAATGTTTTAGCACCAATCATCTTCTCGCTATACCAGAGAGAAGTGAACGAGATCGCCAGCGTGCAGATTGCCAACTACAACTTGCGAGATAAGCAGCAAGGTGCTTGGCATCACGATGAGTCTGCAGATATTAGTGTGGTGATACCTCTTAACACTGGCGACTATGTGGGCGGCGGCACTGAGTTTCACAATCACGGTGTGCTGAAGCCGTTGCCATCTGGTCACGCTTTAATTTTTCCAAGCTTCACAAATCTTCATCGTGGTTTGGCGGTCGAGTCGGGAGATCGTTACCTTCTAGTCTTTTGGTTGTATGACCGCAAGCGAGCGATTCATCTTTATGAGGAGGTTGTTGAATAGGCTTGTTTGCAAGGTGTTGCACATCGACACGGGATCTGTTAATGTTTGCTTATTCACTTAAATAGAGGAATGAGTA
>Ga0102963_1001173_pt1 | contig 11469 bp, 30 predicted proteins | sample SalPon2_C_H2O_MG_2_FD_84522 | JGI IMG/M metagenome (GOLD analysis project Ga0102963, IMG submission 84522) | Salt pond water microbial communities from South San Francisco under conditions of wetland restoration - Salt Pond MetaG SF2_C_H2O_MG | ecosystem: Environmental > Aquatic > Non-marine... | reverse complement strand
TTTTAATCTTATGTCAAAATTTTTTTTAAAAAAAAATCCCTCCTTTTCAGGAGGGAAATTTTTTAGCAATATTCTAATTCTTTTGTTCCAACTTGTTGCAAGAATTTTTCTTTTGCTTGTTTAATTTGTTTTTGATTGCCATTCTTAATGGATCGCTCCAGGATGGCATTTAATTTTTTTACTTTTTCCTTTCTTAATTTTTTGAGTTCGTTGATAAGTTCGTGAGATCCGTCTTGTTTTCTTTCGTAATATATAATCATAAAAAAAGAATAAATCAATTAATTTAAAATTGCAAACCTTTTTTTAAAGTTTTTTATCCTGGATCTTTACCAGGGAAAAAGTTTTTCAAGTTTTCAAATTCGTTCTGATTAATTAGTTTTCTCTCTTTTGCTTCTTTTAATGCTTTTTCAAAAGAATAATTAAAACGTTCTACTAAATATAAAACTAATTCTTTTCCTTTTAATGATTTGTTTCTTTCCATTATTTATTTTATTTAATTTATTTTTGTTTTTATTTTATTTAGATTATTTGGCTTTTATTAAGGGAAAAGCCTAAAACCTTCTTTCTGTTTAGATTAATGTTTTAAAAATTCCAAATCTTCTTTTATGCTTGGAATCTTTGTTACTTGTACAATCTCATAAGATTCATATGGATCAAAACGTGTTACAGCATTACTTTTGCTATAAGCTTTTTGAGTTGCGCTGTACTCGCTCTCTCCATCCGAGTAAATTATGAGATAATTTAATTCTTTTAATTTTGTTTTGTTCATACTAATAAACTCTCACATTAATTAGATAATTGCAAATCTTTTTTTAATAAATTGTTACTTCTAATTTATCCAATTCTTTTTCGGATAATTCATTAAATTGTTTTTCAATTTGTTTTAATCCAATTATCTTGCCGCGCCAATCTTCATAATAAGATTCATTTTGAAAGCGCCAAAGGAAGTTTAATTGTAGTGAGTCGATGTATTGCTTTAATAATAAGTTCATACCAATACAAAAACATATAAACTAAACAATTGCAAATAGAAAATTAAAAAAAATCGATGGAATTAAAATAATTAAAACTAAACTAATTAAATTATTCATAATTCTATCATGTAACAAATTAAAAAACTTAAAAACATAATTCCTAATAATATCATATTATCCTTTCTTTTATTTATTTTATTTATTTTATTTTCGCTTATTTCTTATTTATTTGAAACAATAGCAAAAAACTTGGCGCTTAATGCGCCAAGTATGCTATAGGTTTTTTGAAGTCTTTAATAAAACAATTATTGCAATTGTTTCCTGCGCAAGTATGATCATCTTTGTTAGACGTTGCAGGACAAACGGCGTGTCCGTCCTTAATAGCCTTTTTGGCGCAACTATAGACTGACGTTCCTGCATCCAAACCTTCGACGTTTGGCGCTTTTTCATCGATATATAAAGCGCTTGGTTTAATTATAACGTTCGGCAAACTTGCCAAGTCTTTTAATGCATCCAATTGACTTTCTCTTATATACTCACGTGTTGGAAACCAAAAATTAATTGTAGGAAAATTTTCGCAAACTCTTTTCCAAGCATTAATGTACTTTACTGAGAATAAGTCTCCACTATCATGAACACGAAATAAATTTGTGTTTATGTTCTTTAAGTTCTTTTTCTTTCCGTTCTTGTCAAAGTACTTTTTTGATATCTGTTTTGATATCTCACGTACGAACGTGTCGCCATTGTCTTTTCTTAAACTAGATAAAACAAAATCTGCTCTGTCTTGTAAACTCTTCTTTACGTTAGCAAATTGATAAAAGCCTTTGCAAGCATAGCAACTAGAGCAAATTAATTTATCTAGTTTATCTTTTACTTTCTTAAGTAAAATTTGCGCGGCAGGACAATACTTTAATGCAGGAATGTTAAAACCTACACAAGGCATTTTTGATGGATTAGATAATAAGTTCATATAAATACAAAAGCATAAAATAAAAACAATTGCAAATCTTTTTTTAAAAAAAAATAGCTCAGGAAATCCTGAGCTATCTTATAATCCTTTCTAATCTAATTAAATAATACAATCTAATGACCACCATGGTTTAAATTGTTTGTCTTGTTTTAACCATTTGAATCGACCATCCTTTAATCTAATTAAAATAAATCCATTTTTTGATGGTTTTTTTGATAATTTTATCGCTATAGCTTTTTGTTTAATATTCATATTATTTATTTAACGCAATTATTTTCGCTTGTCAATTTTCTTTTAATAAAAGTTCTTTTAATTCTTTTCTTGTCCATCCCGACCTTAAGGCAAGTTCTTGTATTGTTATATTTAAATTAGAGTCAAATAAATTAATTATTTCCTCAGCAGTCCATTTGTTTTCATTATTCATATTTACAATAAACCATATAATTAAGAATAAAACAAGAAAAAATTAAGCTTTTTTGATGACCGAGAAAGCTTAAAACTCGAATGAACATATTACTAACAATAAATTTTAATCGTACATATGCCTATGCATCTCCACATCCACACCATCCAATCCCCTTGGCGTATTATCTAGATCGCTATCGTTAACTAATCCGTTTATCATATCACTTGCATTTTCTGCATCCATCGGAGGCATTTCATTATTTGTTTTAATTAATTTAATATCAAAACCATGTTTTGTTATTATTATTTGTTCGTCTCCTCTTAATTTTCCTTGTATATATTTGAGCGCTATATGTAAATCTTTCATTGATCTATTTCTTTTTGCAAATGCCATGCTATATAATAAAACAAAACCCAAGGAATTAAAATAATTATTTCGCTCATATTAAAAATTGCTGTTAATTATTATTCCTCCGCCCTTTAATTGAATTAAAGTAGTTTCACCCATGAAGAAATCAAGAACTTCGTCATCATCCTCAAATTCTTCGCCCTCTAGTAAATGAGAATATTCTTGTTTTAATTCATTTAAATCCTCATATTCTGAAAATTCGCAACAAATTGCGATAACATCTAGCTCGAAATCAGGATTAACTTCTTCCAATAATTCAAATAAAGCTTTTCTTCCCTCTACGGAGAAATTTTCTGATCTATTCATTTCGTCAAAAGAGTTAACGAAGTCCCATTCTGTAATTGTTTTAATCATAATGTTAGTAATTTTTAATTGTTAATAATTAAAGGATAGTCTAGTTGAGAGTTTTTGTCAAATTTAATTTTGCAAAAGGTTGCTGTAATTGAAACACGAATCCCAAAGCCTGTAAAGCATCTGCATCTTCTGATGTAATTGTTTTGCGACCTGTAAGCTTTTGAATCGCATCCTTATGTTCTGATACGATGTAGAAGTGAGTTGTGCCGTAGTTAGTTTTTTCTTTGTAATAGATTGTTTTGTTCATAATAATAATAAAGCAGATGTTTTTGTTTGTGTCAAATTAATTTTTAATTAACTTTCCGATATACCATCTATCGTAAAAAGTGACGATATAATGCTTGTTAGCATAATTGTTCGCTAGAAGCAAATTTGGATCATTAGCAAGCTCCTTAAAGCTCTTCTTGTAATCCTCGGCATTAGTATGGGTGAGAGTAATCTTTCTTCTGTTCATAATTCTAATAAACCATATAATTAATCATCCGTCAAATTTTTTTTTGATTTTTTTTATATGCCTGTCTTCCTATTTCAAGACATAGCTCATAACATAATCTGTTTAATTCATTTTCGATGACTGACATCTTGCCTTCATGGTCTGGAGATGGATTCTTTCTCTCCTTTGCTCTGATTGCTTTGAACTCGTTATATTTATTTATTAAGTATTTTTCTCTTTTCATACCTATATAAAGGCTACGAAATATTATTTTTCCGTATTTATTTGAAAAAAGTTTAAAATATTTTCCCCATACCCTCCCAACGTCTACCACTATTTAATTAATATAATATATTTAGCCAATTAAGGACGTCGTTTATTATTTAAACTATTTAATTTATTTTGGGAAATCTTATTTATTTAGTTTATTTATTTCGGGCATAAAAAAACCCCCTCCGAAGAGGGGGCAGGTGGCAGACCTAAATTAATTAAGTGCTAGGCATTCATCCCAAACTCGGTTCATGAGATTCGCATCTGAGCCCATAGTAAGGGAAGTAAAACGATTCTCTGAAGCAGTTGAACCATCAGTATTCTTAAATGACTTACCATGATTCTGATACTCACTAATTCCATTAACTAAATCCCATGCAGTTCTGCCTCGGTTACCCATGCCGTGGGTAAAGCGATGGAAGATGTCTTCACGAACATTCTCGGAGCGCTTAGTGTCTCCACTAAATAAACGATTAATTACTTGCTTAGCATCTGAGTGAGATACCTCAGTTTCTGCAAGGGAATAAATTATTCCTTTTGTTTCTGAGAATGATGCTTTAATTGATAAAACATTATCATCAATAAACTGATTAAGTTTATCGTGCATTAATGAGGAATGCTTAACCTTGGTAGATGACTGAGTGTCTTTTGCTACCATGCCATTTGTGCAAACTAACCTTTCAATCATTTTGTTTATGGTGTTTTGGAGTGAACCATCAAACGAAGTCCAAATGTAGCAAACTTCATCCATGGTGTCACCAACTTGCGGGTCAACCTCAATTGCATTCTTCTTGCGAAGAGATACGAACATACGACGTCCACCTTTGGTGAACCCTGCTTCATCATAATCCATATCCAATCTTGAACGAAGATCATCTACATAATCAAATACTTCCCTTGGTTGCATTAATGGATATGTTTTGTTTACGATACCGACAGAGTTACCATTACCATCGTATACCCCACGATAGGTTGGGAAATCTACGATAGGACGAAGAGTATAATCGTTCTCTGCTCCGATCTTGGTTAATACTTCGCTTACTGATTCGCAATCTGATACTGAATGTTTCACTTGATTCCTTTTGTTTAGATTAATAATAATGAACTGAATACATTCTAATCTAATTAATTTAGTTCTGCAAGTTTTTTTTTAATTAATTTAATTCAGGCTTCTGATTGTGATCTCCAATCTCTAATGAATTAGATAATTCCATGTTCTCTTTTCTAAGTTCAATAGAAGATTCTTTACAACTCTTTAAACAAATAGAAATATATTGTTCTAAATCTTTAAATGATTCTTCCCCGCCCTTATCCTTACAAGTGTCTAACAATTCATATACTACATTCAAGGCTTGATCGAAGAACCCACGAACTTCAGGTATGGTTGCATTTAATATTTGATCTATATTATCATCACATAATTCATTAAATGTTTTAATTAAATTATTTATTTCGTCTTCTTCTGAATTATTTATTCTATTTGATGTCACTTAATTCCTCGTCTATTCTATTTATTTCTCTATATAAAGCAGATAATATTTTCTCCGATGGACTATTTGATTTATCAACAACAGATATTGCTTTCTTAGTATCTAATCTATTATCAAGTAATGTATTTATTTGCTCTAACCTAGATGGATAATGTTCCTGTTCGGGATATTCCTCTTGGGGGGGTGAAGGGGGCATACCCCAAGCTGAAAAACTATTTTCGTTATAATCGTTCATTCCCAGGAAAATTTATTTGTATTAATTGATTTTTCTTCCCAATCTTGCATATTACCAAAATCTTCAGAATGATAACGATTAACTGATTTATCCATTAATGATATTTCTTCTGCTATATCACTCTGAGTAGGAATGCCTTCTTTAAGTTCAGCATCGAATTGTGCAATCTCATTTTCAAGGTATTTATCCACGAAATCTTCGGGAGCAGGTGCTTTGCCAAGCATTTTAACGTGCTTGTGCATTGCTTTTATAGCAATTAAATTAAAATTAGGAACGAAGTAGTTATATGCTTCTGACTTTTTCATGTTAGTAATTTTCCTTTATTAATAATGATATGGTTAAACTTAGTATTAAGATAGCGCAGATTATCATGGTATGTCAAATTAATTTGCAAAAACATTTTTACCGACCAATCTAACATTGTCTGCTTCATAAATGGATTCATTAGTATCCATATCATAAAAACTATCGCGCTTATATGGATTATAACTAATTGATTTAACTTTGCCCCATCTACGATGATCGTGCTTATGGCAGTATTTAGATAGTATACCTTTCACGAAAGCATGAACATTCTTTCTTTTTTCTCTAATTACTTTAAGGCGGTTATTTTGATTAACTAAAAATTCACAATCAAACATTGTAATATCATCTGAGTGTGCTTTAACTAATCCATTCTGTTTAACAGACCAACAACCTTTATGTAAGTTTCTATATACTTGGACAGGTTTAGAATAATCTATTTTATATCTTTTTTTGTTTTGATTTAAAAGTATCATGCTTAAACAATTACATATATAAATAGACCTGTCAAATAATTTTTTAAAAAAAAATCCCCCCCTTGAAAATAGTGAAAAACCAAGGAGGGGATTTAGTTTAATGTAACATACAGCAAAAATGTGTGGGAAGGGACTCTGAGATACCCTCATCTTTTCGGCGTGAACATTCAGTTCGATTGTACCTACTTCAAACTACAAACTAGACATGGTATTAGTCTTTCGCTCATCCGATTGGACTCTGCGCCCCCACCACAGGGAGTTTGCATACCTTAGCCCGCTCACGACAGGCTTATTTCAGTCACCCACAGGATGTCTCCGTCAAGACATCCAAAGTCAACGGAAGAGCGTGGAAGTAGACGTCTATCTCAATAGATGCCTACAATAGCCAAAACATAAAAAAAACTATTTATTTCCACTAAAGCAGAATTTCTTCTGTTTATTTCTTCCTTTACCAAATTATACTATTAAAGATCAAGAGGTTATTTTATTTATTTGAGTCACCTCTTCTCAAATCACTAATACTAAACAACTAAATATATTATAGAACATTATTTATCAAAATGCAAGTTATTTTTTAAATTTTTTTTGCTCTTGATTTATTACTTTCCATAATTCCTTGGGCATTGGCTTTCCTTTCAACTCCATTTCAAGTTGTTTGTCCTGCATATGTTTAACAACTTCAATTACTTCTTCTTTCGCGCCGTTATTAATCATATCAACTATTATTTGATCGCTATGTTTTTCAGCGGCGTCTTTCCATGCTTTTCTTAACTCAGGCTTAGAAGCAAAGTATTTTATTCTTCTTACATAGTCTTTATATGTTTTTTCCATCATGTTATAATTCTATGAAATAAACTATTATTTGTCAAGATTTATTAAAATTTATTATTATTTATTTAAATTATTTAAAATTCGCCATTATTTAAAAGAACTTAATTAGTATATTTAGTTCGGTATTATTTTTATATTTACAAAAAAATAGAGCAAATTCTAACATCCTCTTCTGACTCCACTCTTCTTCTTTAATCAATTTAATTAATTCAAGATAATTGTGATTATCATACATATCTAATGCTTCTTCAAATGATGTCTGCTCCTTATTCACTTTATTTATAGTGTTTATTTTCTCCTGCTATTTCTTCTGTCGCATATTTAATTGTTTTATTTATATCTTCATACTCATCCATAAATAATAATAATGCTTTATTTAATTTATCCTCATCTTCTTTATTATTCCATATAAAAGAAAATAAATTATTTAATTTTTCGCGCCGTTTTTAACATTGCGAGCGATGTCGCTCATTCTAGCACAATTTGTTGATTTGGATGACATAATTTTTCCTTTCGTTTGGGTTAATACAACAACACTAGACTACTTTTTATTCGGCGTCAACAACTTTTCTTTCTTTTTTACAAAGTTTTTCATATCCTCTAGGTTCTTCTCCGCAATCTCTTTGTCCTGCAAGAATGCCCTCTTGTGCCTCGTTGTAACCCATGAAACGATGGTTGAAGACAAAAGGGTTACCCCCTCTTACTAACATTCAATGTCAAGAAATAAAAGCAAGATTTTGGTCGCTATGTAGCCAGTTAAGAAACAAAGTAACAAAATATTTATAAAAATTATTGTGCTTGCAATTTTATTAATCATTATTTTCTTTATATTTATTTTGTTGAGCTATGTCTTTATCTTGCATCATATCATTAACATAGAATTTATTTGTAAAAATATTTTTGACATTTAATCCATCGCTTCTTTTAATTCTTTTAATTTTTCTTTTATCGCCTCATTCATATAATTTATAATATTCTTAATTAATTAATTATTTTATATATAAGTTTGTGGCACTCCCTAATTTAATCTAATTTAATAAACACAAAACAACAATTCTATTATATTCTCTGTATAAATCTTTATATATTCCCCCTTATGTATCTTTATTATCTTTCTTATTATTCCTCTTATTAGAATCTTTATTAAAAGAGTTTGGTTGGTCATCTCTGAGTTTACTCTTGAGGTGAGTAAAATCATACAGAAGATGATTCTTTGGTTCGTACCTTTTATCAGAAGGCACAATTCTTTCGTAAACCTTTCCGCCAACGAGCTTTGCGGTATCTATTGCCCATGATTTAATGGTCTTAATATCTGTATTCGGAAACTTATGCGAATAAGATGCTTGATGTACTCCTCTTGAATCAAATACTGAATATCTCATAATTTGTAATATATTGTAATTTACTTATAATTTATATTGTAATTTAATAGAATGCAAATTTTAATTTATAAAAGTTCTCCTGCAAGAGATAATTCAATTATGCGCTCGAATCCATTCCTTAAACCATCTTGTTTGGCTTCTGTTAGATTATCCCAATTATTAAAACCCTCATTTAATTTGTGAATGGCGAGTTTTAACATTGATCTCTCAAAAGTATTCATTTTCTTTGCTACTTTAATTATATTATTTATTATGTGTTCTTCAACCATTATACTAACTCCATTGCTTTTGGGTACATGATATGTCTTTGATAATTGGCGAAACTAGATTGTGCATTCTTGGATGTAATTTGACCCATGTTACTTGGGCAATCAATTGGAGTTCCTAAAGGTATTTTGTTTATAACCCCAATTCTTTTTGCCCTTAACCTTGTTTTGTCAAAATATCTAATTAAATAAAATAAATCTTTTATAGCACTCCATCTAAAATGTGAACCGATAGTCGAATCACTTAATGGTATATCTCCATCTGAATCCCATGCATATACTTCAAAAGTGTTTAAATCTCTTGACCCATAACAACCATCACCTTGAATAATAGAAATGGTTACATCACCGATTTGATGCTTTGCTGACCATTTAAGATCATCTACATTATCTATATTGATTCTATTCATTTTTACTTTTACTTAATTAATTTATCTTTTTTCGCTTGTTGAATAATTGCTAATTTTTTCTCGAATTCTTTTTGTTGTGCAAAAATTGAATCTTCTATAACAGAACCCCAATTAGCAAATTTTCTCTGTTTAATGTAACATCCATTAATTACATTGTTTACTATTGTTGACTTAATTGCTTTACTCATTTTACTTTTCCTTTCGCTTAATAATTTTTGATAATAACTAATTCTAGTATAATTTTAATATTCTGTCAAATAAAAATTTAATTTTCACTTACTTCCCCCATTTATATTATCTAATTCGTTTTGTTTAGCTTGTCTTTTTCTCGCCTCTTTAATTTCGATATTAACCAAATTTTGTATTCTTTGAATTCCATCATCATCCACATGAGTGTCAAAATAACGATCAATTAATTGCGCTATTTGTTCTGAACATTCATTAAATCTATAAATGTATCCACCATTTGAGGGAATATCAAGTTTAAATTCTTCTGTTTCGTAAATCATAATATAATTCTAGCACACAAGATTCTTCTCGTCAATTTTTTTCTCAATTTTTTCTTTTATCTGATTCATAAACACATTTGAGTAAGTATCTCCATTTGTGCCGAAATTCCACTCTGTGACATATTCGGGATCATTTGTGCTAGATTTCCAATCATAAATTACTACAACATCTCTCAAATTATTCTCCAATACCCATTCACATAAAACTTTATCACTTTTACCTAATGAGGGTAATCCAAATAAATCAATTAGATTAAAATAAGATGTTTTAACAGAATCTTGATATTTAATTCTATTTCTATTTTTCTTTCGAATAGCTTCGTCTTCATATAATGTTTTCATATTATTCATTTTAACTCTTTCCTTCCCCATTTGTCAACAACTAAATTCATTTGCTCTGATAAAGTTGCATCTTCATCAATTGGCTTGAGATGAACACTAATCTTATCTTGATAATCAGTATCATCTGTTGGTAGAAAGTGAAGAGTTGACATTTCTCCATTGAGAATAGCTTCAATGTCGCTTGGAGTCAAACCTATTTCCACATTATATTCTTTCGCAGTATTCATTTAAATAGATTCCATCTTGGATTAATTCGTCTTCAGTATATTCTATTGGTTCTCCATACTCTTCATCATGCAAGAAATAACTCCCCGAATAACTGCAATGAACTAACTTTTGGCAATTTTCTTCTACATAGATTATTTGTTCTTCTTCATTCATAATATAATTTTAGCTTTCTTTTTCGTATTTGTCAATTAAATCCTCTAAATCCCATTCAGTATATTCTTTAAGCAATTTAATGTTCTGAAATGCTCCTTCTATATAAGTTGCTCCACCTGTGCCATCGTTGCATATTTGAATGTCTTTGATATTAGTTTCGCATTGATAACCAACACCTTTGTTGGTTTGAAAATATCTAACGCTTGTTACTTTCATTGTATATACTCCCTTTCTTGTAAATATTCTTTAAAATTAACTTTAAACTCTGCCAACCAATTAGGACATTCCTCTGCAATCTCTGCGACTATTTGCCAAGGATCACCTAAATAATTATCAATGTCAACATCGTAATAGAATTTTATTTGAGATTCTAAGTTCATGTCTTTTATGTATTCTTCGTATGTTGGTAATTCCATAATTACATTATCATAATATTCGCACTCATCTTCATTTGTGCCATCGTATATTGGTTGTTTCATATTGCTAAACTAGGTTAATTTGCATGATATGTCAAGCATAATTTGTGTTATTGGTAAAAAGTTAGTATTTATATAGTTAAACAATTATTTTGCATCTTTTATCATGCTTTGTGAATCATTTTCGCAACTTTTGATTAACAATTTAATTTATCCATTATCCATGATGCACAAAATTTATTGCAATCTGCCCCCTGCATCTAATACATTGCGAAGACAACTTGATTGACCTGCTCTTGCAGTAACTTTCTTGGCATATTCAAATGCACTAGGATCAGTAAATTGTTGCATGACCATAGTTGATTTATCTGTATAAACATTAAGACCTTTGCGCGGAATTGAATCCATAATCTTTTTGTTTATTGCTTTTGATTGTTCTATACTTGCTATAAATGCTTCTGCCGTATTCATAATTATATTTTCGCATATTCCTTTCTGTTTGTCAAAATAAATTTTAAAAAATTTTAAATTATTTAAATAAAATTTCCTCTGCACCTTCTTGTATTTCAATTACCCTTGTGGGATCATATCTTTTCCCTTCCTTGATTGTATA
>Ga0102963_1001167_pt1 | contig 11495 bp, 8 predicted proteins | sample SalPon2_C_H2O_MG_2_FD_84522 | JGI IMG/M metagenome (GOLD analysis project Ga0102963, IMG submission 84522) | Salt pond water microbial communities from South San Francisco under conditions of wetland restoration - Salt Pond MetaG SF2_C_H2O_MG | ecosystem: Environmental > Aquatic > Non-marine... | reverse complement strand
CTCAACCACACTTCATCGGCCTCGAAACAATCGGAGAGTCGCAGGTCGCGTTCAACGACCTCAAACTCGTTCGACATACGCAGAATGTCGAGTACGAGCCCACGCGTAATGCCGGGCAAGAGATGTTGATTGAGAGGAGGCGTCATGACTTGCTTGCCCGCCACCACAAAAACGTTGCTGGCGGCCGCCTCTGTTAGAACGCCGTTGTGTCGATACAGTAGCGCCTCATCAAAACCTTCAGCCACCGCGGCCTGGTAATGCAAGACATTACCCAGTAGCGCGGTTACTTTGATGTCACAGTGCTGCCAACGCAGGTCCTCTTGAGACTTTAGCTTGAGTCCTTGCTCAGGTGGATTAGCGCTCGATCGGGGCGCGGGGATATCAAAACTATAGGCAAATACGGTGGGTACAAGCGCCGAGGTAAAGGTATGATGGCGTCGCTCTGCAACGCCTCTTGAGACGTGAAAATAAACCCCACAATGATCCCAAGGCGAGGTTGAAATGAGTTCGAGAATAACGGATCGCCACTGGTCCCGTTCACCGCAGTGTAGGTTAATGGCGTCTAGGTTCCGAATGAGCCTGTCGAGATGTCGCTCCAGAGCAATTGGGCGACGGTTATGGCACGGGATCACTTCGTAAATGCCATCACCGAACAGAAAGCCGCGATCCATAGGGGAAATTGAGGCCGCCGATTTTGGTACGAATTGCCCATTCAAATAAACCGTTTGTTCTTTCACAGGGCCTTCCTCGCTGTATTAATATCCTTGAGCAAGCGCGTAATTATCTGATTGCCGCTCCCCTCGTTTAACCCGTCTTCGGTTGGACGAGCTTGATGTGTCACGCCGTCTACCGCACCGTGCTCCACCAGCCAAGCAAGCAGCGGGGTTTCCAGAAGGTCTTCAAGGAAAGGTTCTCCGCTCCAGTACTGCAGGATGGCGACGAGCGCGTACCCGCCCCAATTGCTGACATCCGCAACCACGAGTTCATCACAGCGGCTCACGGCGGGGCGAATGGGCAGTGCCGCGGCAAAGGCGTCTATGTTTCCCATTCCAGCCTCATTTCCGCCGTCGCCGATGCCAATAACGGGGCAGTTCCCCTGACGCATGAATTCCTCGAAGTTGCGCACTTGCGAACTGATATCAACGCCGCGAACATTATAGTAGCAGCCGTCCTCAGCTGCACCCGGGACTTCAATCGAGATCATTAGGTCGGGAGCAATTCGCTCAATAAAACTGTGACATAGATCAGCTTGCGTTGGGTTTACTGCGGCATCAAGTGCAATCACTCGGTGAGTGTCGGCCAGCACAGCGGCGAGCGAGGGGGGGCCTGCTATCCACACTTCGGCACCGAGTTGACTCAAGGCCGTGTAGAGCGCCATAGCGCCTGCGGGGCCATCTGTTTCAAAGGTGTTGGCCACTGGAAATCCCGTGCCAATTAGGATTTTACCTTGGCGATTGTTCCACAGTCGAAGCGCGGCTCTGGCACAGTAGCCAGGCTTCAGCTGTGAGCGCAGTGACGCCATGCCTCTCGGATTGAGTTCGACCAGCGCGTGTTCGATGGACTTGCTCAGGGCAAGGGTCCTTGCATCAAGTGTATGCATTGAGTTTCTCTCTAATTGCCCGAGCGAGCTCGAGTGCGGATGGGGTATCGCCGTGCACGCACAGAGTGGTTGCCTGCAAGGAGAGAGGCGTTCCATCGTTGCAGATCACCGTTTTGTGATGCAATAGTTGCTCTACCTGGGCCAGCGCTTCATCGTGGCTTAACACGGCTCCGCTGATGCTCCGGTTTTGCAGTGATCCGTCTGTGCAGTAGCGGCGATCGGCGAAGGCCTCAAAGCGCATTTCGATAGGCCTCGTGCGGTAGCGCTCAAGCAGCTCCTGGCTTTGTGCTGTAGCTTGAAGCACCAAGATGGATTTGGACGGTGAGTCGATAACCGCTTCGACCACCGTATCCAGTAGAGTGATATTTTTCATCATATCGTTATAGAGCGCGCCATGCGGCTTAACAAAGGCTACCTTGCCACTAAGGCTTGTGGCCATACCAACCAGTGCCGATATTTGATATAGCACAGCCGCATACAAGTCGGCCTCGCTCATGTTTACGGAGCGGCGGCCGAAACCCACTAGGTCTGGGTAGCTTGGGTGCGCGCCGATGGCAACTCGGTTCTGAATCGCGAGTCTCAGCGTTTTCAGGATGGTCGCTGGATCGCCTGCATGGAAACCACACGCGATATTCGCCTCGTCGATTAAGGGCATGATCTCGGCGTCATGGCCTAGGTTCCATGCGCCGTAGGATTCCCCTAAATCGCAGTTGAGCGTGAGCGTGCTCATAGTACGGCGAGCTCCGAATTGAGTAAATCTGTCACAAGCATGTGCCCGGGCGCGTGCGTCGCAGCGATTGGAATCTTAGCTTCTACGAGCGCGCGCTGGGGCGTCACACCACACGCCCAAAAAACGGGTAGTTCGCCCGAATTTATTTTCACCGCGTCGCCGTAATCGGGTGTTGCAATATCTCGTATGCCGATGGCGCTTGGATCACCAAAGTGCACGGGCGCGCCATGTACCGATGGGAAGCGCGAACAAACCTGAATCGCCCGAATCGTTTGGGCCGGTGTCATGGGGCGCATACTGACCACCATGTCGCCCTGAAACGGCCCTGCAGGCTCGCAGTGTATCGTGGTGTTGTACATCGGAACATTGGAGCCTTCTTCAATATGTCGTACAGGAACACCTGCGGCGAGAAGACTTTCTTCGAACGAGAAAGAGCAACCCAGCGCAAAGAAGACCCAATCGTCCTGCCAGTAGTCGATTATGTTGTCTGGTTCGGCGCTGACTTGGCCGTACGAAAATACTTTGTATTGAGGACAGTCCGAACGAATGTCTTCGTTTCCGAGTCGGGGGATGGCGATTTGTCCAGGGTTGGACTGAGCGATTACAGGGCAGGGCTTGGGGTTCTGCTGGCAAAACCGAGCGAAGTCAGCCGCGTAGGCTGCCGGCATCGCTACGATATTACATTGCACAAATCCGTCGCACACACCTGCGGTGGGCGCAGTCCATAAACCATTGCGGCACAGTTGTCGTAGATCCTTTGGTGTCATAAGCTAGTGAACGTAATAAATAGAAATCAACGTTATCAGAACCGGTTGAATCTGGACAGTACCCCAGTAGGCTCTGCGTGAGTAGACAAGCTAACCGGGTCCCAATAATAAGGAAAAGAGATGCCTCATATTTCGGTAACTGCAGCCCTGACGCCACATAAGCCCGCTCTGATTATGGCGAATTCGGGTCATACGGTCTCTTATCAAGAGTTCGATCGCAACACCAACCGAGTTGCTCAAGCCTTTAGAACACTGGGTATTCACTCGGGTGATCACTTTGCCTTAATGATGGAAAACAACGCCCATTTTCTGGAGTTGTGCTGGGGAGCTTATCGCTCTGGCGTGATATTCACACCCATCAGTACGCATCTCAAAGCAGAAGAAATTGCCTATATTTTGCAAAACTGCGAGGCGAAACTGTTTGTGGTTGGTTCCACCTTACGCGCATCTGCCGAGGCATTATTGCAGGCAGACAGCGATGTAGAGCATTCCTACATGTTTGGGGGGATTGCGCCGGGTTACGAGTCTTGGGAGGAGCTGCTCGATAAGATGCCCGATACGCCGGTTGATGACCAAACTAAAGGCGCGGCGATGTTGTATTCATCAGGGACGACGGGAAAGCCGAAGGGCGTTTTTGCGCCGCCGGCCGATACGGCGTTCGACTCCCCACACGCGCTCAGCACGACCCTAGGTGCGGCTTTTGGTTTTGGTGAAGAGGCGGTTTACTTGAGCCCAGCGCCGCTCTATCACGCGGCACCACTCCACTACTGCATGATGACCCAGGATATGGGCGGTACGGTGGTTGTGCTTGAAAAGTTTGATGCGCAAGATTCACTTGCAGCGATTGAACGGTACCAAATTACTCATAGTCAGTGGGTGCCTATCATGTTCGTTCGAATGCTGAAGTTGGATCCATCTGTGCGCGACCAATATAATCTGAGTTCACACCGTTTTGCGAACCACGCTGCGGCGCCGTGTCCCGTTGAAGTCAAACAACAGATGATAGACTGGTGGGGGCCGATCATCGTCGAGTACTACGCGGCGAGCGAGAGTATAGGGGCTACGCTCATCACCTCACCAGAGTGGCTAACCCACCGAGGTTCGGTTGGCCGCCCAATGAGCGGGAAGCTTCATATCTTAGGCGAAGAGGGCGAGGCCTTGGGCCCGAATGAAGTAGGCACAATTTACTTTGAGGTTGGCGAATTCGCTGCGTCGCGTTTCGAATATTACAAGGAGCCAGCAAAAACCGCTGAAGCGTATCTAAATGACTCGCTTGCCACCACCGGTGATGTAGGCTACGTCGATGAAGAGGGTTATCTGTATCTCACGGACCGTAAACACTTCACGATTATCTCCGGCGGGGTCAATATTTACCCGCAAGAGATCGAAAACACTTTGATCAACCATGAGCGCGTTGCTGACGTCGCTGTATTCGGCGTGCCCGACGAAGAGTTTGGTGAACGTGTTCATGCGGTCGTTGAACCAGAGAATTGGGTTGACGCTACAGATGAGGTTGCGCTGGAGTTGCTGGAGTGGTTGCGTGAACGCTTGTCACACATTAAGGTGCCAAAGGCAATTGATTTTATGGAAAAGCTACCGCGCATGGATAACGGTAAGCTATACAAGCGTCATTTAGTTGACGCCTACAAGGCGGCGGCACGTGATGACGCCAAGTCGGCCAACTGAGACTCTCCGTATGAGTAAAGCGTCAGAATTGAAAGAGCTTGCAGAGCGACTGGATGGAGCCGAGTCCTACGCTCAATGGTCAGAAGCAGCGCAGAGACACGATGAACTATCGGGGGCTTTGCGTTGGCGACAACGGGATCAATCGAGCCGTTACGATTACGCTCAGATACGTTTGCGGCTAGATCGGCTTCGTGCTCTTAGGGTGAAGCAAGACTACCAAGGTTTGTTGTTCACTTTGAACGAAGGCATTCACGGTAACATGGGTGGCATGGGTCGAGGCAGCTTGTACCAGCGGGCCAAATTCGGAACGAAAACACTCATCGAGCAGTACATTGAAGAAATTTGCGATTCGCTGGTTACGCTGGCCGAGCTGGATGATTCGATTATCGGTATCAACGAGAAGCTCGATTTCTTCTATCGAGCGAACATTTGCTACGGAAGATCTGCATTGATGCTGAGTGGCGGCGGGGTGCTGGGCTTCTATCACATGGGCGTGGTGAAAACCCTCGTCGAGCAGCGTCTTTTGCCTCGTGTGATTTCGGGTTCGAGCGCCGGGTCGCTCGTTGCGGGCATCGTTGGAACACACAGCGATTCTGAGCTCGAGGAATTTTACACGCCCAGTTTGGTTCGCACTGAAGCAGAACGCGAGGCCAGTGTGCTGGCGCGTTTGTTCGGTGGCGGGGGGCAGATTGACATCACTGAACTCAGAGATATTATCGCTCGTCTGATTCCTGACTTGACCTTTCAAGAAGCCTACCACCTAACTGGCCGTCAAATCAGTATCACGGTGGCGCCTGCAGAACCCCATCAGCGCTCCCGCTTGCTAAATGCGATCACCTCGCCGAATGTCTTTATTCGCTCCGCGGTCGAGGCCTCCTGTGCTGTGCCAGGCGTGTTCCCCCCCGTTATGCTCATGGCAAAAAACGTCCACGGTGAGGCGCAGCCCTACCTTCCATCGAGGCGCTGGGTGGATGGTTCAATCGCGGATGATCTTCCAGCTAAGCGGCTGTCACGCTTGTACAGCACCAATCACTTCATTGTAAGTATGATTAACCCGCTCATTACGCCCTTTTTGAATCCACAGGGTTCGGAGAATCGGTCTAGATTGCGTAAAGCCTTGGGGGAACTGGGTGTTGGTGTCTCTCGCGAAGTGCTCAATTTTTATCGGGGCGTCGTGCAGAAAGATGGGGAGCGATGGCCTCGCCTTAATCTACTGGTAAACGGGGTTCACAGCCTAATCGATCAAGATTACAGCGGTGATGTGAATATCGTGCCTAAATTTCGCTGGTACAACCCGAGCAAGCTCATTTCGTACTTGTCGGAGGAAGAACTTTTGGATTTGATGCGAGCGGGTGAGCAGGCCACCTACCCACACGTGGAGACGATCAGAACGTGCACTCGCATCTCGCGGCTCATGGAAGAGATTTTAGAGCGTTTCGAATCCGGTGATCTTAAGCCGAGGGCCGCTGTAAAACGGCCTAGAATGGCGCGGCGACGTCCGCCGCCACGCGTGATTAAGACGAAAGCCGCTTAGCGGCTTTTGATTAAATTAACGCCCATAGCGGCGAGAGGGTAAACGAGTTCACCTCGAGCGTCCGCTTCGGCACTTGAGGCCGTTCCGATTTGCGCTCTTTTTCGTATGCCCTGCACAATCGCAGCGAGGCGGAACAGTGAAAAGATCAAATAGAAATCCCAATTTTCGATGTGCGTTCGACCCGTTCGCTCACAGTACTTCGCGATGTACTCATCGTTATTGGGGATCCCCCAATCTGCTCGATTAATATCGCTGAGGCCTTGCATGGTACCTGTCGAGGGGAGCATCCACGCCATGCATTGATTTGCCAGATCGGCCAGTGGATGTCCTAGAGTTGAGAGCTCCCAGTCTAGCAAGGCGATGACTTTTGGCTCTTCTGCGTGGAACATCATGTTATCTAAGCGATAGTCTCCATGAACCAGGGAGACGGTGCCGTCATCCTCGGGCATGTTGTCTACGAGGTATTTCATGAGTATTTCCATGTCCGGTATGGTGTCTATCTCCGACGCTCTGTACTGCTTGCTCCAACGGCTTACCTGGCGCTCAAAATAGTTGCCTGGGCGCCCAAAGTCGCTCAGGCCAACAGAATCGACATCTACGTTGTGAAGTGCTGCGAGCGTCGCATTCATTGAGTCATAAATACCTGCGCGCTCTTCCTTTGTGGGGATCTCGGGTAGAGTGGGATCCCACAGAATCCGGCCTTCTTTGTATTCCATTACGTAAAACATCGAGCCTATGACTGACTCGTCCTCGCAGAGAACGTAGGTTTTCGGGACTGGGACATCGGTATTCGCTAATGCGCTAATCACCCGGAATTCGCGGTCGACTGCATGCGCGGATTTGAGCAATTCGCCCAAGGGTTTTCGGCGTAAAACGAAGTGACTGCCTTGGCTCGACAGCTTAAAGGTAGGGTTGGATTGCCCTCCGGCAAATTTCTCAGCGACAAGGTCATCGCCAATCTGTGGAATATATTTCTGAAGATACTCACCCAGCCTTTGGGTGTCTATGGTCTGGTTGCTCATGCTCGGTCCAACTTTAAAAGAGGCTCGAGTTTAGCATCGAGGTCAGGACTCAAGTAAAGACTTGAGCGGATTTTTTTGCTCTCAGAGCGTTGCAGAGGTGCGAGTACGTGGCTATGCTCGGTGTCACAATAATAGGAGGTATATGTGTTTGACGTTCTTGATCAAGTATGGAAAGAGTGGACGGGCGAAGGCGGCCCATTCGAAATCGTAGAGCGCCCGATACACGGAGTGTCTCAGCGGGATTTCAAAACTGCACCGCCGAATTTACGTGCGTTTTGGCAGGCGACCGAGGCGCATGGCGAAAAAGACTACTTGGTGTATCAAGATGAACGCGTCACCTACACAAGGGCACACGAGTATACTAGGAGCATTGCGCACTATCTGGTGTCTCAAGGCATAGGGTCGGGCGATCGCGTAGCTATTGCGATGCGGAACTATCCCGAGTACATGCTCATCTACTGGGCGACGGTATCGATTGGGGCGTGTGTTGTAGGTATGAATGCGTGGTGGGTTGAGGACGAAATGGCCTATGCCTTGGAAGATTCTGCCGCCAAACTACTCTTCGCTGATACGGAGCGGCTTGTGCGGTTGAGAAACCTAGCCCCGCGTTTTGCTGACATCCCCGTAGTCGGGGTTCGTTTGGCGCAATCCGAATCAGAAGTCACCGATTTTAGTACGGTGCTCAAGTGTCCTTCGGAATGGCCCGAAGCGGTAATCGACCCAGATCAAGACGCCTGTATATTTTACACATCGGGAACCACGGGGCGTCCAAAAGGAGCCCAGCTGACGCATCGAAGCTGCATTGCGAATGCGCTGAACATGGTTTTTATGACGGGTGTGCAAGCGGAAGCCTTGAGGCGTATTCGTAACGAAGAGCCCCCGGCGTCAGCGGGAGCTCCAGTTGCACTGGTCGCGACACCCTTGTTCCACGTAACGGCCAACAACTGCGTTGCCTATCTTGCTACGTTGGCAGGCGGCACCTTGGTGCACATGTACAAGTGGGAGGTTGTCGAGGCCATGCGCTTGATCGAACGAGAGCGAGTCACAGCGCTGAGTGCTGTGCCCGTTATGTCGCGTGAGATCATCTTGCATCCTGATTTTAAGAAGTATGATTTATCCAGCCTCCAAACTATGGGCGGTGGCGGCGCTGCTCTTCAGCCAGATTTGGTTCACAAGATCGCTCAGGAAATGAGTCAAGCGAAACCGAACACCGGCTACGGTATGACTGAGACTTCGGGCATTATCACCTCCTTGGGCGCTGAGTTCTTTGTAACAAAGCCCGCGAGCTGTGGTCGAGCCGTACCGACACTGGAGGCGAAATGTGTTGACGATCAGGGCAATGCACTCGCTAGCGGCCAAATTGGTGAACTTTGGGTGCGTGGTGCAAACGTGATCAAGGGCTATCTGAATCGGCCCGATGCGACGGCCGAGTCACTAACCGACGGCTGGTTGCACACAGGCGATGTTGCCTTTATGGACGAAGACGGCTGTATATTTTTGGTTGATCGGGCCAAGGATATGGTTATTCGTGGTGGCGAGAACGTCTACTGTGCGGAAGTTGAGAACGCCGTCTTTTCGCATGAGGCCGTTGCAGAATGCGCCGTGTTTGCCGTACCTGATGACCGCCTCGGTGAAGAGGTCGGGGCAGCCGTGTACTTGAGGCCGGGAAACAGCGTGGCGGCAGCGGATCTTAGGGCTTTTGTTGGAGCCCAGCTAGCCTCATTTAAGGTCCCCCGACATGTCTGGTTCGTTACTGAGCCTCTCCCGCGCAACGCGAACGGAAAGTTTTTGAAGCGGACCTTGCAAGAAACGCTCAAGCCCGAGCAATCGGTCTAGCTGTGAGGTAGGGCGCTGAGGTGCGCTCCTATCACACTCTTTAAAGCCCTTTGCGATAGGTGTAGGGCGTTGCACCTGTCCACGTTTTGAATGCGCGAATAAAAGCGCTCGACTCAGAAAATCCGGTTCGGTAGGCGATTTCCTCTATAGAAAGGCCGCGTTTACCGAGTAAGTGAAGAGCGTAATCGCGCCGCATAAAGCTTTTTAATTCACTAAAAGACGTTCCCTCTGCATCGAGCCGGCGACGCAGAGTTTGAGGGTGAATGTCGAGCGATTTAGCGACGTTCGCCAGTTCGGGCGGTTCGGTGAGATTGCGTCGCAGTAATTCATAAACGCGTCCTGACCAACCACTGGACGCGTGTGAGTGCGTCAACATGATCAGCGTGGGGTGTCTCAGGTAGTGCCTGAGCGAAAGAGGGGTCTGTTCGATATCCACCATCAGCGCTTTGCGATTGAGCTTCACTCGCGAACCGTCCCCGAAACTCACGGGTGCCCCCAAAAACATGCGGTGATAGTCGGATTGGCTGAAGCGCGCGGGCTCTACTAAGGCGACACTGTGGATTGGCACGAAGGCGTTTCCGAGCCAGCTTAAGTATCGATGACAATTAAATAAGATGGTATGGGCTAGGTAGCCGCTGTCCGAACTCAATGGCTCGTCACCATGGCTGAGCGTGAGGCTCACCAAACGAGAGTCGGTCTTTAGGTCAAGCGATAGGTCAAAACCAAACAGTCGATAGTATCGACAAAATCGCTGTAAGGCATCGAGTACCCTTCCCGATCCAATGGTCGCATGGCACATCATTTCCCAGGTTCCCAAAGGGAGCGTCCTACTGTGATAGCCCAGTGATTCATCCTGCATGGCGCGCATGGTGTGGGACTGCAAATCGGCGAAACGCTCCATTGAAATTCGAGCATCGTGTTCGAGCAAGAGCCGCGGAGAAATGCGGTTGTGAATGAGCAGCTGGTTTGGATCAAGGCCCGCGGCTACCGTATTGGCGAGCGTCGCGCGCACGAAGTCCACCGATATAGAGAGCTTTCTGATCACGCTTTTCACTCCAAAAAAAAAGCTATTATGTCACATCATGTCAATTTTGATGATCAAATTTGTCATTGTTACCTGGTCGCCATGGACCTATTGTCGCTGTTCTGGAAAATCATTTGGAGATCTCTATGTTACCTCGGTCATTTACGGAAGAGCAGGACATGTTTCGCGATGCGTATCGTAAGTTTTTGGCGGCAGAAATTGTTCCCCATATGGAAGGCTGGCGTGAGCAGGGTCGAGTCGATCGCAGTGCATTTGAGGCGGCTGGTGCTCAAGGTTTCCTCATGGTTTGGCCTGAGGAGCGCTTCGGTGGCATGGGCGATGAAGACTTCCGGTTTGAGCAAGTCATTATCGAAGAGACGGCGTATGCTCGCTGTGGTGATTGGTATAACACCCTCCACTCCCGTTTGGTGGGACCTTATTTCACCCGGTTTGGTAACGAAGAACAGCAGAACCGGTTTTTGCCTAAAGCGGTCAAAGGCGAGTGCATATTGGCGATTGCGATGACGGAGCCGGATGCGGGGAGCGACCTAGCAGGAATGCGCACCACGGCGGTCGAGAAAGACGATCACTGGGTGCTAAATGGCTCTAAGACATACATTTCCAACGGCATCAATGCCGATCTCGTGTTTGTCGCTGCCAAAACGGATCCCGAGAATAACCCGCATCACATGACCTTGTTTATGGTAGAACGGGGTATGGAGGGCTTCGAACGTGGTCGGAACCTAAAAAAAATGGGTTTAAAAGCCCAAGATACGGCTGAACTGTTTTTCAATGACGTTAAAGTCCCTAAGCAAAATGTGTTGGGTGAGCCCGGCAAGGGGTTTATTTACTTGATGGAGGGCTTGGCTGAGGAGCGATTGATCGGTGCGGTAGGTTATTTGGCGGCGGCACAGTTGTCTTGGGATCTAACATACGATTACGTCAGACAGAGGAAAGTATTTGGTAAGCCTCTAGCGAGTCACCAGAATACGCAGTTTAAGATGGCTGAAATGCGAACTGAATTGGATCTGGCGCAAACCTACGTAGATCAGTGCGTCGCAGCGTTTAATGCGGGCTGCTTAACCGCGGTCGATGCAGCCAAAGCGAAGATGGTCACCAGCGAACTCCAAGTAGCCGCGGCCGACTTGGGTGTTCAGCTACACGGCGGTGCGGGCTACATGGATGAGTATCCAATCAGTCGCCAGTTCACTGATGCGCGGATATCTCCTATCTACGCAGGCACATCAGAGGTGATGAAAATTATCATCTCGAGGGACTGTTTGTCAGATAACTATG
>Ga0102963_1001165_pt1 | contig 11498 bp, 13 predicted proteins | sample SalPon2_C_H2O_MG_2_FD_84522 | JGI IMG/M metagenome (GOLD analysis project Ga0102963, IMG submission 84522) | Salt pond water microbial communities from South San Francisco under conditions of wetland restoration - Salt Pond MetaG SF2_C_H2O_MG | ecosystem: Environmental > Aquatic > Non-marine... | reverse complement strand
TGGGCGGTATAAGTACGCCCGGGGCCCCGTGGACGCCGCGAACCTGCCCCTGTCCCTCTGGTCGAACCGCTGGTCCACCATGCCTGTGCGCGGCATGGCCTCCCTGCGGCTCCCAGAGCCCGACCACCGCGCCTTCATCGACTTCATGCCCGGCGCCACCATTCCCGTGCTGCGCCAGCCCTTCGCCCCCGGGGACCCCCTCCCCTACTGGGCCCTGGGCATGAAGCCCGATCAGCACGTGCTCTTCGATCTGGAAGAGGACCCCGAGGAAGCTCACAATCTTTGTGGCACCGCCCAGGAACAACGCTGCCTGGAGCTGCTCAGCCATGCTCTTCATGCCATGCACGCTCCAGAGGAACAGTGGGCGCGCCTTGGCCTTAAGCTTTAGGAATCGCCATGACCCTTGAACACCCCTTCGCCGATCTCGTCGGGTTTTCCGTCACGGAGCGCACGGAGCAGCAGTGCGTTACGGAGCTGACCCTGGAGAAAAAGCATCTGAACCCGAACGGGGTGGTCCACGGCGGCGTGCTCTATACCCTCGCCGATACGGGCATGGGCGGCGCGCTCATGGCGGCCCTGCCCGAGGGCCACTACTGCGCCACCATCGAAATCAAAATCGCCTACTTCCGCCCTGCCAAGGAAGGCGTGGTCCGCTGCGTCACGGAGCTGGTCCACCTGGGGCGGCGCACAGCGAGCCTTGAAAGCCGCCTTGAGCTGGGCGGCAAAACCCTGGCCCGGGCCTACGGCACCTTCATGATCCTGAGCCACGAAAGCTAGAACGGGGCCCTTTTAAGCGGGCAGAAAAAAGCCCCGCGAGGCGGGGCTTTTGGGACGTACGGAACAACGTTTCGGCTAGCTCTTGAACTCCGCCACGAGCGCAGAGATGGACTGCTTTGCATCGCCGAACAGCATGCGCGTGTTCTCCTTGAAGAACAGCGGGTTGTCCACGCCAGAGAAGCCCGAACCCATGGAGCGCTTGAGTACGAATACGGTGCGCGCATGGTCCACGTTGATGATGGGCATGCCGTAGATTGGGCTGTTCTCGTCTTCCCGGGCCGCAGGGTTCACCACGTCGTTGGCCCCAATGACCACCACCACGTCGGTGTTCGGAAGCCGGGGATTGATGTCATCCATCTCCACCAGCTGCTCGTAGCTGACGTTGGCCTCGGCCAGAAGCACGTTCATGTGCCCCGGCATGCGCCCGGCCACGGGGTGGATGGCGAAGTTGACCTCGGCGCCGTTCTTCTCGAGAAGCTCCCCAAGCTCGCGCACCACGTGCTGCGCCTGGGCCACGGCCATGCCGTAGCCCGGTACGAAGGTCACAGATTGCGCCGCCTCCAGGATGAGGAAGGCGTCATCAGCGACGATGGGCTTGACCTCACCCTCAACCTTGGTCGCTGCCTTCGCCGCGCCAAAGCCGGAGAAGAGGACGTTCGCGAGGGACCGGTTCATGGCCTTACACATGATGTTAGTCAGGATGATCCCGGAAGCCCCGACCAGCGAACCGGCCACGATCAGCAGGTTGTTGCCGATGGCAAAGCCCGCGGCGCAGGCCGCCAGGCCCGAGTAGCTGTTGAGCAGGGAAATCACCACGGGCATGTCGGCGCCGCCGATGGGGATGACCGCCATCACCCCGAGCACGAGGGACAGAGCGAGCAGTACCCAGAACCACTGGGACCCCAGGGCCGGCTCGAGGCAGAACATTACGGAGGAACCCACAATCCCCACCAGGATCAGGGAGTTCACGACCCGCTGGCCCGGAAAAACGATGGCCGCCGTGGTCATGCGCTCCGCCAGCTTGGCGTAGGCGATGAGGCTCCCGGAGGCCGTCACCCCACCGATCAGGATCGACAAAATGATCGTGACCAGGATGAAGGTGGACGGTGCGGAGGTCCCCAGGATTTCGTCGTAAAGGGCTGCCCAACCCACGAGCAGGGACGCTGCCCCGCCGGAGCCATTGAAGAGGGCCACCATCTCGGGCATGGAGGTCATGGCGACAAGGCGCGCAGCGAGCGCACCAACCACCGTACCGCCCAGGGTTGCGAGGGCAATGACCTCGAAGGAGACGATGCTGTCTGCCAGCAGGGTCACGATGATGGCCAAGGCCATACCCACGGCGGAGTAGAGATTGCCCCGGCGCGCGGAGTCGGGATGACCCAGCATTTTCAGGCCCAGAATGAATAGGGCCGCGGAAATAATGTAGGCGAAGTTAACCAGCTCAGCACTGAGGTTCATGCTGCGTCTCCCGTGGGCTTCTTCCGGAACATGGCCAGCATCCGGTCCGTGACCATGTAGCCGCCCACCACGTTAATGACGGCAAAAAATACGGACGCGCCCCCGAGCCAGGTGGCCATCTCGCTGTTGTTGGCACCGGCGGCCACCAAGGCCCCAAGCACCGTGATGCCGGAAATCGCGTTGGCGCCGGACATGAGCGGGGTGTGCAGCGTCGCCGGCACCTTCGAGATCAGCTCGAAGCCGAGGAAGATGGACAGCATGAGAATGAATGACAGAAATACCGCTTCCATGAGCTGATCTCCCCCTATAGGTTCTTGATGGTTTCGTTGACGATCGCGCCATCGTGGGTGATGACGCAGCTCTTTAGGATGTCGTCCTCAAGATCGAGGCCGAAGCTTTTGCCTTCCGCATCCCAGAACTCATCCACAAGATTGAAGAGGTTCGCGGAGAACATCTCCGAGGCATTCTGGGCGACCTCGCTGGGCAGGTTCCCCAGGCCGATGATCTTCACGCCGTTGACGTCGACCACTTCCCCAACCTTCGAGCCCTCGACGTTGCCCCCGGTTTCCACCGCCATATCGACGATGACCGAGCCGGGACGCATGCCTGCGACCATGTCCGCGCCGACGATGCGGGGCGCCGGCCGGCCGAAGACCTGGGCCGTGGTGATCACCACGTCGGCCTGAGCGATGGCGGCCTTCATGCCTTCCCGCTGCTTCTCCAGCTGCTCCGGGGTGAGCTCCCGGGCGTAGCCCTGGTCCGTCTGCCCCGTATCTCCGAGGTCGATCTCAAGGAACTTGGCGCCGAGGGATTGCACCTGCTCGGCCACCACGGGGCGCGTATCGAAGGCGTCCACCCGGGCGCCAAGGCGCTTCGCCGTGGCGATGGCCTGAAGCCCTGCCACCCCGGCACCAATGATGAATACCCGCGCCGGCGAGATCGTGCCTGCGGGGGTCATCATCATGGGGAAAATTTTGTTGATCTGCCGCGCCGCCAGCATGACCGTGACATAACCCGCCAGGTTGGCCTGGGAGCTCAGCACGTCCATCTTCTGCGCCCGGGTGGAACGGGGCACCATTTCCATGGAGATGGCCGTCACGCCCTTGGCGGCAAGCGTATCGATGAGGCCGCGCTCGTTGAAAGGGTCGAGCAAGCTCGCGTGCATGGCGCCCGATTTCAGCAAGGCCACATCGTCATCGCTGGGCTTGCGGATGCGCAGCACCAGATCGGCGGCGCCCAACAGCGCAGCCCGGTCGCTCTCGATGCGCGCGCCAGCCTCCACGTAGGCTTCATCGGAGAAGCCTGCGGCTTCCCCCATGGACGCTTCCACCGCCACTTCTAAGCCCAGCTTCACAAGCTTCTTCACGCTGGCGGGGACCAGCGGCGCCCGCAGCTCCCCAGCAATGGTTTCCTTCGGAACACCAATTAGCATCAGTTTTTACCCCTACAGACACGAAGGAGGCGCCACGCTGGGCGCCTTGACGTTATCTCACTTAATCTTGAAATCGACCTACGCGAGCCCGGGACTGCCAGGCGGCCCCGACGGCGATGACGGACTTTGCGATGGTGCGTGCGTGAACACAACCTGTACAAAGCCTAGGGAGGGTATGAGATCGCCTCGGGGAATACAACTGCTGTACAACTCCTCACCAGGGTGCTTGGGCGCGCCCCTTGCGGGGGCCCCAGCGCCTCGGGAGAATCCCTAACCTCTAAGAGGGGGAGTGCACATGTCATCATCTTCGCCAGGCGTGAGCCGCCGGGCTTTCGCCCTCGGCGTGACCTTTGCCGTGCTCTTCACCGCTCTGGCCACGGCCAGCCTCCTGCCCGGCGCCGAAACGTCCAGGCCAAGGGCTACCGCGGCCGCTGCGCGAGAGACCCTTCGCTGGCGCCTCCCCGTGGCCTTTGGCACCCAGCTTCCGGCCCTCGGCGACAACATTCTTATCGTGCGCGACGCCCTCGCCGAGAGCAGCGCCGGGTCCCTCACCCTAGAGGTTTTCGAACCTGGGGAGATCGTCTCCGCCTTTGCCATCACGGAGGCCGTGCGCCTCGATAAGGTGCCCGCGGGCTACACCTGGCTCGGCTACGACCAAGGTCGCACCCCCGCCGCACCCCTCTTCGGCGCCGTGCCCTTTGGCCTGTCCCCTTGGGCCTACCTGGCCTGGTGGTACGAAGGGGACGGAGAGCAGCTAGCCCAGGAGATCTATCACGGCCAGGGGCTTCACCCGATCCTTTGTGGCCTCATCGGGCCGGAAACGGCCGGGTGGTTTCGCAAGCCCATCGACACCGCCAAAGATCTCGAGGGCCTTAAAATTCGCTTCGCCGGCCTTGGGGGCAAAACCCTCCAGGCCCTCGGCGCCTCCGTCACCATGATTCCCGGCAGCGATCTGTTCCAGGCGCTGGAGAAGGGTGCCATTGATGCGACGGAGTATTCCCTACCCGTGGTGGACGACTAGTTGGGCTTTCCCCGGGTGGCTCCCATCAATTACTTCCCGGGCTGGCACCAACCCTTTACGGCTTTCCACCTGGTGGTGAATCTTCAGCGCTGGCGGAGCCTCGCGCCAGCGACGCAAAGCGCCTTGGAAACGGCCTGCACTGCCGGGGTGACGCGAAACCTAGCGCGCTCCGAGGGGCTCCAGGGCGCCGTGCTCGAACGCTTCCAACGGGAAGGGGTCGATACGCGGGTCCTCGACCCGGCCCTACTGGAAACGCTGCGCACTGCGGCCCAAGCCGTGCTCGAAGAGGAGGCCGCCGCGGACCCCACCTTTGCCCGGGTCTATGCCGATCAGCAGCGCTTTGCGGAGGGCTACGCGGTCTGGGATGCGCTGGCCTACCCCCGTCGCGCGGCGCCGTGAGCACCCTCCCCCACACCCGCCTGTCCCAGGCCGTGGACAGCTTTTTGCAGCGCCTCGGGCGCGCCGCAGCCTGGCTCTGGCTGGCGCTGCTCACCGTTATCGTGCTGAACGTAACCCTACGCTATGCCTTTGGGCAGGGTCGGGTCGAACTTGAAGAGCTGCAGTGGCATCTCTACGCCCTGGGTTTCCTCCTGGCCCTATCCGTGGGCCTCACCCTCGATGATCACGTGCGCGTGGATGTGCTTCATGCGCGCCTCCCCCTGCGCTATCGGGCCTGGATCGAGTTCTACGGCATCCTCGGCCTTTTGCTGCCCTTCTTGCTGCTCGTGCTCTTCTACTCCGGGCCCTTTCTGGCGGAGTCCTGGCGCACGGGAGAAATTTCCCAGGCCCCCGGAGGCCTTCCCTTCCGCTGGCTAATAAAGGGGGGCCTCCCCCTGGGCTTTGCTCTGCTTCTGCTGGCCGCCCTGGCGCGCCTCAGCCGCTGCTGCGCATTGCTCTTCGCCTGGCCCCGGGCCCTAGCTAATCCGAGCCTGGAGGAAGACTCGTGAGCGCCGCCGAGGGCCTCGCGGTCCTGATGTTCCTCGCCTTTATGGGCCTGCTCTTCACGGGCTTCCCCGTGGCCTGGGTGCTCGGGGGGCTCGCCGTGCTGTTCACGGCCTTGGCCATTGCCCTCGAGCGCTTCGGCATCATCGAGGCCGGGGTGGACTGGGCCTACGCCTCCATGACCGTGGAGCGCAGCTGGGACGTCATGACCAACTGGGTGCTTGTCGCCCTACCCATGTTCATCTTCATGGGCCTCATGCTCGATCGCTCGGGCATGGCACAGCGGCTCATGGATAACCTGGTGAAGCTCTTTGGGGCCCGGCGCGGGGGCCTGGCCCTTACCGTGGCCCTCATCGGGCTGCTACTTGCGGCGTCCACGGGCATCATCGGCGCCAGCGTGGTGCTCCTCGCTCTGCTGGGGCTGCCAGCCATGCTCGCCCAGCGCTACCGCCCCGATTTCGCCGCCGGGACCATTGCCGCCGTGGGCACCCTGGGCATTCTCATCCCCCCGAGCATCATGCTGGTGCTCATGGCCGATCGCCTGGCGATCAGCGCCGGGGATCTTTTCCTCGGGGCCCTCGTGCCGGGGCTCATGCTTGCCGGCCTTTATATGGCCTACCTGCTGCTCCGAGCGCACTTCGACCCTGAAGCCGCCCCGGCGCCGGAGGACGCCTCGCCCCCAACCTTGGCTGTTTTCCTCGGTGTGGGGGCTGCCATTCTGCCGCCCCTGGGGCTGATCTTTGCGGTGCTGGGCAGTATTTTCTTCGGCATTGCCACGCCCACGGAAGCCGCCGGCGTCGGCGCCGCCGGGGCCCTCCTCCTCGCCGCCGCCTATGGGCGCCTGAGCGTCCCCGTGCTAAGCGACGTGCTGTGGGAAACCTCGCGCACCACGGCCTTTATCTTCGCCATTTTCCTGGGGGCGACGGCCTATTCCCTGGTGCTCCGGGGCCTTGGGGGGGATGCGCTCATCGACAGGACGCTGCTCGGCCTGCCCTTCGGCCCCGACGGCATCATCCTGACAATTCTGCTGGCGACCTTTATCCTCGGCTTCTTCCTGGACTGGATCGAAATCACCCTGATCGTCCTGCCCCTCGTGGCCCCCGTGGTGCAGACCCTGGGCTTTGATCTGGTGTGGTTTACCGTGCTCTTTGCGGTGTGCCTACAGACCTCCTTCCTGACCCCACCGGTGGGCTTCGCCATCTTTTACCTGCGGGGCGTTGCGCCCCCGGAGGTCACCGTGGGGACCATCTATAAAGGCGTGGTGCCCTTCGTGTTGCTTCAGCTGCTGGGCCTGGCCCTCATCTACCGCTGGCCCGCCCTGGCCACCTGGCTCCCGAGCCAGGCCTACGGCAGCTAGGCGCCGATCACCCCGTCCGCCAGAAGCGCCGCCACCTCGGCCTCGCTGCGCCCCAGGGCCCGCACCAGCTCGGCGCTATGCCCCCCATGATCGGGGCTCCTTAGCCCCGGCGCCGGGGGCTCCTCCAGGAACTTCAGGGGCGCGCCCAAAAACTCCTTGCCGGCCTCATCTCTAAGCACCATCTGCCGAGCCGCGAGCTGCGGCTCGTTTAAGGCCGTGCGCAGGTCATTCACCGGCGCCCAGCACACATCGAGCGGTTCGAGAAAGGCTTCCCAGTGGGCCCGGGGGGCGGAGGCGAAGGTGTCCTCCAGGAACGCCACCACAGGCGCCTGCCCAGACCCCGGAGTGCGACAGAGGGACACAAGATCCGGGCGCTCCAGGGCGCCGAGGAGGGCCTCCACAAACTTCATCTCCACGCCTCCTAGGACCAGGTCGAGGCCGTCCTGGCAGCGGTAGATGCGATAGAAAGCATTGCCGCCCCAGATCCGCTCCTCCGAGGGCACGGGAGCACGCTGCTCCGCAAAGGCCGCGCCCATGGAATTCGGCATGCTGAAGAGGATGGAATCCATCATGGCGAGATCGAGGTAATCCCCGCGGCCCGTGTGCTCCCGGCGATAGAGCGCCATGGCAATGCCGGCCACGGCGTAGGCCGCCGCCAACATGTCCCCGGCGGGCATGGCCGGCAGCACCGGCCGACCGCCCCGGTCCACGTTGTTCGATAAAAGACCCACCAGCGCTTCCACGGCCACATCATGGGCTGGCCGCCCCACGAGCGGACCGGTCTGACCGAAGGCGGAGATCGAGGCGTAGACAATCCGGGGATTCACGGCAGCCACGGCGTCATAGTCCACGCCCAGGCGCTTCACCACGCCGGGGCGGAAGGCCTCCACGATGACGTCGGCGGTCTGCGCCAGCTCCAGAAACAGGGCGCGCCCCCGGGGATCTTTGAGATTCAGCGCGAGGCTTTTCTTTCCCCGGTGCGTGTTGTCGAAGTAGACGGAGCGATCCCCGCGGCGCTGGCCGATGTGGCGGTTCGGCTCCCCCTCGCCGAGGCTTTCTACCTTAATCACCTCGGCGCCGTGGTCCGCGAGCATGACGGTCGCCGTCGGGCCCGGAAGAAAGAGAGACAAATCGAGAACCCGAATGCCATCAAGCTTCATGAAAAAATCCTTAGAGCGTTGAGATCAGGGCGAGCGCCGCTTCGTGGAGGGCCGGGCTGCCCGCCGCCAGCACCGCGCCTCGGGGGCCCAGGGCGTAGGCGCCGTCCCAGCTGGTTACCACGCCCCCGGCCCCGCGAATGATGGGTAAGAGCGGTTCGATATCCCAGGGCGATAGCCCCGATTCCAGCACCAAATCGAGCTGGCCCTGAGCGAGCATGCCGTAGCCATAGCAGTCCGTGCCGAAGCGGCAATGGCGTGTGGCGTGGCGTAGGGTCTGGAAGACCGGCGCTTCCTCAGGAGGAAAGAGGTAGGGATCGGTGGTCGCGAGGTGCGCTTCCGCCAGAGAAAGGCCCGTGCGCGTGCGCAGCGGCTGGCTAAGCGCCCCGCGGCGATAACCGGCCTGGGCCCCGTAGCCCCACCAGAACTCCCCGGTAAAGGGCTGGTGCATCACCCCAAGGACCGTTTGCCCCTCGTAGGCAAGACCCAGGAGTACGCCCCAGTGCACCAGCCCCGTGATAAAGGCGCGGGTCCCGTCGATGGGGTCCATGATCCATTGATAGGGGCTATCCGGGCGCTCATCCTCCCCCTCCTCCCCTCGAAGACCGTGGTTAGGAAAGGCCTCGCGCAGCACGGTCCGGATAGCGCGCTCCGCGTCCTGATCGCCCCGGGTGACGGGGTCGAAGCGCCCGGGGCCGGCCTTGTTCTCCACCGCCGGCGCCTGGCGAAAATAGGGCAAGGCGGCCTCTCCCGCCGCCTGCGCCGCGGCCAGGGCTACGCTTAGGGCGCGCTCTGCCCCCAGTGCTCCAAAGGCCGCTTCGGCCATGGCATCCGCTCCCCTGCCTAACGATGCGAGAAGCGCTAGTATGGCACGGCCCTTTCGTCACCACTCGCCCGGAGGTCCATCCATGAACCCAGCGCATCACGTCCTTGCCGACGCCCTCTGCGCCGCCCTTGAGAAGGGAGACGCGGATACGGTGCGCACGCTCTACGCGCCGGATATCAAAATTTGGCACAACTTCGATGGCCTGGAGCAGGACGCGGATACGAACCTGGCCTCCCTGGCCTGGATGACCAGCGTACTCCCCGAGCTTCGCTACGACGTTCATCGCCGGGAAGCCGCCGAAGATGGCTTCTGGCAGGCCCACACCATGCGCGGGAAAACCAAGGGCGGCACGGAGATCACCATGCCCGCCGCCATCCGCTTTACCGTGGTGGACGATCGCATCACGCGCATTGAGGAATACCTCGACCCCGCTCCCCTCATGCGCGCCCTAAAGGCCGAAGGTTAGGATCATGACCGGAGGCCGGGGCGCCCCGCTGGTGCTCCTGGCGGCGCTGGCTGGGGCGATCGCAGGGTTTGGGGCGGGAAGCGGCCTGACCGGGCCGCCCCGACTCCTTCTGGCTCTGCTCGTGGCCGAAGCCTTCGCCGGCGTCGTGCTCCTGAGCACCTGGGGCCGGGGACGCCTCGGAATCCACCGCTGGCTGACCGGCGCCGAAGGCCAGGGGCCCTGCGCCACAGCGTCCGGCGCCTTTCTCCACAGCGCTCCTCTGTTCGTTTTCGCCCTTCTGGCCGATGCCCCGAGCGCCGGGGTGGGGCTCACGATCGCCTGCGCCCTCGGCGCCCTTGCTCTGGCGCGCTTACCCGCCGCCCTCCAGCGCCCTGGGGTTTTGCTCCTGTGGTTTTTGCTGGCCGTGGCTGCCAAGGCACCCCTAGGAACGCTCGCCCCCTTTTATGCGCCCCTGCTCTTTGCCAAGGTACTCCTGGGCGCCCTACCCGAGGAGGCCAGAGCATCGTGATCCTACGCTGCCCTCGCTGGATACTGCTCCTTGCGCTCACCGCCCTCACCGGCCCCGCCTGGGCCGAAGCGCCGCCAGGCTTTGAAGGGCGCTGGCGCGTCCTTGAAGACAGTCAGAAAGCCGTGGAGAAAGCGCTCCGCGGCGCCCGGCGCGAGCTCCGCCGGGGCCGGGGCCAGGCGGTACTTCGCGATCTCCGCGTGCACGAAGCCACCTTGGCCATCGCCCTGGAGGACGGCGCCGTACACTTTCGCTTTGACGACCGTCCCCGGCCCCCCCTCTACACCGACGGCCGCCCTTCGGTGATCGATAGCGAAAACCCAGTGCTGCGCTTTGCGGCTTGGGAGGAGGACACGCTTTACGTCGAACGCACCAATAACTCGGGCACCCGCATCGAAGAGCAATGGCGCCTGACCACCCCGCCGCCCCCCCGGGAGGGCGCTGAGCCCCCGCCCGGCCCCTGGCTGGAGGGACGCTTCCTCGTGCGCAATGCGCTCCTCGAGGCGCCCCTCGAACTTCGCTTACTCGCCGAACCCCTGAAGGACGCTGCCGATGCATTTTGATGACCTACCTCGGGTAACCCTAGGCCACCTCCCCACGCCCCTCGAGCCCCTCGCGAGCCTTCAAGCCACCCCCTCGGGGCCGCGGGTTTGGGTGAAGCGGGACGATTGCACGGGGCTGGCCTTTGGCGGCAACAAAACCCGAAAACTTGAGTACCTCTTGGCGGACGCCGAGCAGCAGGGGGCGGCGGCCATCGTCACCTTCGGCGCGCTCCAATCCAATCATGCTCGGCAAACGGCCGCCGCCTGCGCCCGCCGGAGCCTCGGCTGCGCGCTGATTTTGCGGGATGCCGTCGGGCGCCGGGTCGACGACTACGCACGCAATGCCAACCTGCTTTACGACGACCTCTTCGGCGCGACCATCCACCGCGTACCCGCCGACAGCACCCCCGAGGCGGTGCTGAAAAGGGTCCTCGCGGAGCTGGCCCAGGCCGGCCACCGCCCCTACGTGGTGCCCACGGGGGGCAGTAGTGAGGTCGGCGCCCTTGGCTACGCGCGCTGCGCCCTGGAAATCGCCGCGGAGTTCAAGGCGCGAGGCCTATATCCCGGCACGGTGATCCATGCCACCTCCACCGGCGGGACCCAGGGAGGCCTGGTCGCCGGCTTCCGCTATGCCGGGCTGGCGACCCGAGTGCTGGGGATCAATGTTTACAAGACTGACAGTGCGGCCATCGCGGCCGACGTAAAAACCCTGGGCCAAGCGGTGCTCGATCGCCTCGATCCCGGCCTTCGCTTGACGGACGATGACGTCGAAGTCGTGGATGGCTTTCTTGGGGACGGCTATGGGAAGCCCACCGCCGCCATGGTCCAGGCCCTACGGCGCCTGGCCGCTCAGGAGGGGCTCCTCTTCGATCCGGTCTACAGCGGAAAGGCCCTTGCGGGGCTTCTGGCTCTTTTGGATGCGGATCGGCTCTCCGATGACGTGGTGTTCATCCACACCGGCGGCGCGGCGGCCCTCCCCGTTTACGCCAGCGAATTCCTCGGCCCCTAGGGGTTC
>Ga0102963_1001164_pt1 | contig 11499 bp, 10 predicted proteins | sample SalPon2_C_H2O_MG_2_FD_84522 | JGI IMG/M metagenome (GOLD analysis project Ga0102963, IMG submission 84522) | Salt pond water microbial communities from South San Francisco under conditions of wetland restoration - Salt Pond MetaG SF2_C_H2O_MG | ecosystem: Environmental > Aquatic > Non-marine... | reverse complement strand
CTGTAAATGATTACCTTGCCCAGCGTGACTCTGAATGGATGGGAAATATTTATGAATTTCTGGGATTAACTGTAGGATGTGTTCAAAATCAGATGAATGATGAAGAAAGAAAGTCAGCTTATTCATGCGATATAACATATGGCACTAATAACGAGTTTGGCTTTGATTATTTAAGAGATAATATGAAACATAGTCTTGAAAGTATGGTTCAAAGAGGTCATAACTTTGCGGTTGTAGACGAAGTTGACTCAATACTTATTGATGAAGCAAGAACTCCATTAATAATATCGGGTCCGTCAGAAGTAAAATCAGATTTGTATGAGACTATGAATAAACTTATCCCATTACTAAAAGATGATGACTTTGATATTGATGAAAAAACAAAATCAATAAATTTATCAGATAAAGGTATCGAGCATGCAGAAGAATTATTAAAAGCGAATGGGGTTTTGTCGGGACAGTCATTATTTGATATTGAGAATATATCGATCATTCATCACATTAACCAAGGAGCAAAAGCTCATAAACTCTTTATAAAAAATACTGATTATATAGTTAAGAATAATAAAGTGATTATAATTGATGAGTTTACCGGAAGAATGATGGAAGGAAGAAGGTACTCAGATGGATTACACCAAGCTATCGAGGCAAAGGAAAATTGTCCTATTCAAGCTGAAAATCAAACACTTGCATCCATAACATTCCAAAATTATTTCAGACTTTATAAAAAACTCGGTGGAATGACTGGAACTGCATCAACTGAAGCAGAAGAGTTTATGGATATTTATAATCTCCCTGTAATTGAGATTCCAACAAATAAACCAATCAATAGAACTGATGAAAACGATGAAATTTATATGACTATTGATGAGAAATATCAGGCTATACTCAAGCAAATTAATGAATGTAACGATCGAAAACAGCCAATACTTGTCGGCACAACATCTATTGAAAAATCTGAATATATTGCAAGTTCATTAGAAAAATTAGGTTTTGAAAGAATTGAATATGGAGAAGATGATAAATTTAAAATAAGAAATAAGACTTTCTCTGTGCTAAATGCTAAATACCATGAGCAAGAAGCAAAAATAATTGAACAAGCAGGACGCCTTGGTGCCATAACTATTGCTACTAATATGGCAGGGAGAGGAACAGACATTCAGCTTGGAGGAAACCTTGATGCTGAGATTAAATACCTACAAGAATCTACAGAAAAAAATAAAGAAAAAGCAATAGAAAATATTAAAAACAGAATAAAAGATGAAAAAGCTGAAGTAATTAAAGCAGGAGGTTTATACGTAATTGGCACTGAACGACATGAAAGTAGAAGAATTGACAATCAACTTAGAGGGCGTTCTGGAAGACAGGGCGACCCAGGAAGATCAAAGTTCTACCTAAGTTTACAAGATGACTTAATGAGAATATTTGGTTCGGAAAATATGGAGTCAATGCTAAAAAAATTGGGTCTCAGTGATGGCGAACCAATTGTGCATCCTTGGATTAATAAAGCTCTTGAAAAAGCTCAAGTAAAAATTGAGTCACGTAATTTTGATATAAGAAAAAGTATACTGCAATTTGATGATGTAATGAATGATCAAAGAAAGGTTATTTTTGAGCAAAGAAGAGATTTAATGGATGATACCGAAGCATCTGAAACAATAAAAGATATGAGGTATGAGTTCATAGAAGAAATAGTACAAGAATATATTCCTGAAAACACATATCCAGAACAGTGGAATACTGAAAAACTTAGAAACAAGATTAAAGCTTCATTATTAATAGACGTTCCAGTTGATGATTGGGCGAATGAAGAAGGCATTGCTGAAGAGGAAATCATATACCGTCTAAAAGGCGTGGTAGATGAAATCATGTCTCTAAAAGAAAAAAAATATGGAACAGAAGTTCTCAAAAAAGTTGAAAAAACAGTGCTTTTACAAGTTTTAGATATCTTATGGAGAGAACATCTATCAAGACTTGAGCATCTCAGAACATCTGTATCATTGAGAGGATATGCCCAACGTGATCCTCTTCATGAATATAAAACAGAAAGTTTTGATTTATTCCAAGGACTTTTGAGTAAATTAAGAGAACAAGTAACAGCTCATTTAATTAGAGTAGAAATTTTACAAAAAGACACTGATGCTGAAAGTACATCAAATGGAAATTTAGATAATAATAACAAAACTGAAATCCTCAAGAAGTCTAAAACTAATACAAATATGGGCACTATTAAAAAAGTTGGGAGAAATGAAGTTTGTCCATGTGGAAGTGGTAAAAAATTTAAGCATTGCCATGGCAAAGCAAATTAATTAAAAATCTCTGCTGATTGAAAGAAATTTATTACGTCTGTTCTGAATTAAAATCTGGCGGTCAAGTTTTTTTAACTCTTCTAGATGTTTTGCTATTACAATCTCAACATCTCTAATTGCCTTTTGATGATTGCGGTGAGCTCCACCTATTGGCTCAGCTACTATTTCATCTATTACCTTCATATTAATTAAATCCTGAGCAGTTATTCTCATACTATTAGCAGCATCACTCGCTTTAGATGAGTCTCTCCACAATATAGAAGCAGATGCCTCTGGTGAGGCAACGGTATATATAGAATGTTCCAGCATGATCACCTTATTTGCTGTAGCAATTGCAACAGCACCTCCAGAACCTCCTTCACCAATGATTATTGATATCAAAGGAACACCAACTTTAAGACAAGTTTGAGTTGATCGAGCTATCGCCTCCGACTGTCCTCTTTCTTCTGCCCCAATACCAGGATAAGCTCCAGCTGTATCAACAAATGTTATTATTGGAATATCAAATCGATCAGCTAATTGCATTAATCTTTCAGCTTTTCTGTAACCTTCTGGTCCGGCCATACCAAAATTATGTTTAATTCGTTCCTCAGTATTAGATCCTTTTTCGTGCCCTATTACCATAACACTACTCTCACCGAACTTTGCTAATCCACCAATAATAGCATGATCGTTTGAATATTTTCTATCACCAGATAATTCTATAAAATCATCAAATAGTTCATATAAATAATCCCTAAAATGAGGGCGTTCTGGATGCCTAGCAACTTTAGTTTTTTGCCAAGGACTTAATGATGAATATAATTTTTCTAGAGCCTTATTTGCCTTAACTTCCAATTGCTTAATATTATCATCAATAGATATTCCATCATCAGACGGAGTAATCTGTCTAAGTTCGTTTACCTTACTCTCTAACTCGGCAACACTTTTTTCAAAATCTAGATACTGCATAATATACTATTTTTAGGATAAATTATCATATTATAATTAATGAAGATATAATTTATGATATCACATATTTTTTGATAAGGGATGATTTTCTTTAATAGTTGCTTTTAATTTTTCATCTAAAATATGTGTATATATCTGTGTCGTAGAAATATCTGAATGCCCTAACATTTGTTGTACTGCTCTCAAATCAGCTCCATTTGATAACATATGACTAGCAAATGCATGTCTTATAACATGAGGTGAAATTTGATTAGGATCTAAACCAGCTGCTCTTGAGTGTAACTTTAATTGTTTGGCAAAGTATTGTCTTGTCATCGTGCTCTTTCCACCCAATCCAGGATATAAAAAAACTAAATTATCTAGATCATAAATATTACCCAATAAAGCTATATATTGATTAATTTCTCTAATTGCATTTTCAGTAAGAGGAACTATTCTTTCTTTATTACCCTTTCCATTAACTATCAAAAAGCTAGATGATCTATTAAAATGTGATAACTTTATAGATAAAAGTTCACTAACTCTTATTCCTGTTGAATATAATATTTCAATTTGTGATAAGAAACGTTGAAGGCGATATTTATTGATTAAATCAGATGGATTTTGGTCAATTTCACTTTTAACATGTTCTATTAGCTCCATTATGAAGTTTACACTGATGATCTTTGGCAAGTTTTTGCTTATTTTTGGGCTTTCAATTCCGTTCATTGGATTATGAGATAAAATATTTTCTTGAAATAGAAATTTATAAAATTGCCTTAGTGAACTTAATTTTCTGGCAGAAGTATTATTTTTTATATCATTTTTATTTATATACTTTAAATATTCTCTGATTATTTCTTGATCAATTCTCATAAAATTTATCTTTCTGCCCTCAAGATATTTACAAAAATAATAGAGATCTTTGCTGTATGCATATTGAGTATTTCGTGAACATGCTCTTTCAACAGCCATCATTTCTATAAAATTTTCAATATACTGTTTCATGTTTTATATTTATGGTTTGATATACATTTTTTATTAATCTTAATTTGCAATATTTAAAATAAGGTTATTATGATAAAAAAATTAGATAAGCATTTAGTTCTAATTGGGATGATGGCGTCTGGAAAGTCAACAATTGGAAAAAATATGTCGGAAATACTCAATACATTTTTTTATGATATTGATTATTTGGTTGAGAAATCAGAAAATAAAACTATTGCCGAATTATTTAAAACAAAGGGCGAAGAATACTTCAGGGAATTAGAATACGAAAAAACTAGAGAAATATTAAATAAAACCATACCATCAATTATTTCTCTTGGAGGCGGTGCATTTATCAATCCACGCATCAGAGATATCATGAAAAATACAACTACAGTGTGGCTTAAAGTAGATATTTCGGAGATAATTAAAAGAGTTAAATTAAATAATAACAGGCCACTTTTGTATGGAAAAAACAATGAGGAAATAGGAAAGATATACATTGAGAGAGAAAAATATTATTCAATGGCTAAGATACACTTTAACTGTAATAATAAATCCATAAAAACTTGTGTTACTGGTATACTTTCAATAATTGAAGATCATTAAGATGAAAAAAATTGAAATTAAATTAAAAAATGATCAATACAATATACTATATGCTCCTCTATCTAAAAGCATAGATCATATTAAGTCATATTTCTTAAATGGCAAAACTGTAGCAATTATTGCCGATAACAATTCAGCTCATCATTACCTAAATAAATTAGAAAAAGATCTTCTTGATGTTAATCAAAACGTAATTAAAATTATCTTATCCCCTGGAGAAAAGAACAAAGACCTCACAATAGCTTCTAAAATAATTGAAGATCTTTTATCACAAAAATTTGAGAGAACAGATACAATTATTGCATTGGGTGGCGGAGTAATTGGTGATCTAGCTGGTTTTGTTGCAGCAATAATACATAGAGGTGTTAACTTCATAAATATACCAACTACTCTACTCTCTCAGGTCGACTCATCAATCGGAGGAAAAACTGGGGTAAACACAAAATACGGTAAAAATCTGATTGGCAGTTTTAAGCAACCAGAAATTGTTATATGTGATACCGAAGTCTTAACTACTTTGCCAAAACGAGAATTGTTAGCTGGTTACACTGAGCTTGTTAAGCACGCTCTTATAAAAGACGTAGATCTGTTCAATTATTTAGATGTTAATTCATCAGAGATCTTCAAAAACAATACTATTCTCCAAGACGCAATTTACAGGAGCTCATTGGTAAAAGCAGAAATAGTCATGAAAGATGTTCTTGAAAAAGATATCAGAGCACATTTAAATCTGGGACATACATTTGGTCACGCAATAGAAGCATTGTATAAATATGATGGTACGCTACTTCATGGTGAAGCCGTTTCAATTGGTATAATGATGGCTTTTTCTCTTGCCGAAAAGATTTCTTTGTGCAATACGACTCAAACAGAAGCGGTAAAGAAACATTTTGACAATGTTGGTCTGAAAACTAATTTCTCCGAACTACCCAATAGTAGTCTAACGTCAAAAAATCTTATTAAACTTATGAAAAATGATAAAAAGGTTAGAAGTGGGTCAATTAATTTTATACTTCCAAAAGGTATTGGTTCCGTAGATATTTTCTCTGGTATTGATGAAGATATCATAAAAGAAGTTCTGGAAGAATATCTATAAATCTATAATAATAGTTACAATTATACTCAAAAAATATCAATTATCCTAAGGTTCAGTCTATCTTTTTGTTGATATGGATAAAGAATGGATGTTTTTAATTTCCTCAGATAGTAATTCGTTTATTATCTTATGACATTCTAGTTTTGATTTATTTATAAAAGCATTAGAAACGATATAGATATGAAAATGTGTTTCACCACCTTCTTTCCAACCCGCATGGCCTCTGTGGTCATCAGAAACATCATTTATTTCCAATTCTATTGGATGAAGAGACTCCAACTTTTCACGCATTTTATTTATAATATTAATTTACAATACCTCCAAAAAATATTTATATAATCTCAATTAACCAGAGAGAAAATTAAATGGCAAATGTTAATTCTAAATTTTTTGATGATATAAGAATTACAAAAAAGAAGGAAGATAGAAAAAAAACAAACCAATGCCAATGGGATAGCTGTGATGAAATGGCAGTTCATAAAGCGCCAAAAGGCAGAGGTCAAGAGGGTTCATATTATACATTCTGTCTCAAACACGTAAGAGAATATAATAAAAGTTATAACTACTTTGAAGGCATGAGCCAATCAGATCTCTCAAAATATCAAAAAAGTGCAATGCTGGGGAATAGACCAACTTGGAAACTTGGAGTTGATAATAAGGATCAACTTGGAAACTTTTCAGCTGAAGAAATTCTTAAGAGAATAAAAAGTAATCGTATAAATGATTATTCAGATAAAGAAAATTTAGACCAAAACAATCCCAGAAGACAAAAGATTGGAAATGCTGCAAAAAAAGCTTTATATGTACTAGGATTAGAAAATAATTCATCGAGCGATGAGATTAAAAATAGATATAAATTATTGGTTAAAAGGCACCATCCAGATCTAAAAGGTGGAAAAGAAAGTACAGATGAAAAGTTAATTGAGATAATCAAGTCATATAGATATCTCAAATCTGTTGGATTAGTGAATTAAAATAAAGTAGAGGAGTGAAATGAATAATAACATTGGAGAAAAAAGTCTAGCGCCGGATACAAAGATTTCAGTTGAAAAAGTATTTGGTTTTAAATCAAAGTTAAATGTTCCGGCATACTCAACAAGAAATGAGTACGTTCCAGAGGTTGATGAGTCTTATATTTTCGACCCACAAACAACACTGGCAATACTAGCTGGATTTTCTCACAATAGAAGAGTGATGGTCCAAGGTTACCATGGCACTGGTAAGTCAACTCACATAGAACAAGTGGCAGCGCGATTAAATTGGCCTTGTATTCGAATAAATCTAGATAGTCATGTAAGTAGGATAGATTTAGTAGGAAAAGATGCCATTGTATTAGAAGACGGAAAGCAAGTAACTGAGTTTAAAGAAGGTATCCTCCCATGGGCTCTTCAGTCAAACATAGCCCTAGTATTTGATGAATATGATGCAGGCAGACCTGATGTAATGTTTGTTATCCAGCGTGTTCTTGAAGTTGCTGGAAAATTAACATTATTAGATCAAAGCAAAGTTATAAGACCACATCCATATTTTAGAATGTTTGCTACTACCAATACGGTTGGATTGGGTGATACAACGGGGTTGTATCATGGTACACAACAAATAAATCAAGGGCAAATGGACCGCTGGTCAATAGTGTCCACGCTAAACTATCTACCACATGATGTTGAAAAATCAATAATAGTATCAAAAGCAAAAGATTATGACAATAAGGATGGACAGGAAACAATCGATAAGATGGTCAAAGTCGCCGAGTTATCTAGAAATGCATTCATAAACGGTGATTTATCTACGGTTATGAGTCCGAGAACAGTCTTAACCTGGGCAGAAAACAGTCTTATATTTGATGATATCGGTTTTGCTTTCAAACTAACTTTCTTAAATAAATGTGATGAACTTGAACGACCAGTAGTTGCCGAGTTCTACCAAAGATGCTTTGACGCCGAACTAGAAGGTATAACACTAATCAACCAACCTGAAGAGTAGTCCCTTGGTCGAAATAAAAGAAAATAATTTTTCTGATATTATAAAAAAAACAATCACAGAAGCCACAAGGTCTATTGCAGAAGAACCAGAACTTGAAGTTTTGTTTGGAGATGAAACACCCTCTCTTTCGGGCAAGAAAATTAGGCTACGAGAGCCTGGCAATTTTCTTAACAAAGAAGATTTAACCATCCTTAGAGGGCAAGCAGATCTTTTAGCTCTGAAAATAAAAAACCATGATCAATTAATTCATAAAAAATATTTACCTTCATCTCCGCAAGCTCAAAAATTATATAATGCAATAGAGGAAGCACGTATAGAAGCGGTTGGTGCGATTGATATGCCTGGATGCGCGAGTAATTTAAATGCTAGAAACATTGCAAGCTATAGAAATTCAACTTTAAATAATATAACTCAAAAAGATGAAGCACCAATAGCTGAAGCGATTAGCCTAATCATAAGAGAAAAACTTACAGGGTTTGCTCCCCCTAACAACACCAGTAAATTTGTTGACCTATGGCGTCCTCATATAAATGATAAAGCACTAAATGAGCTTGATAAACTGAAGGACTCAATTTTTGATCAAGATGCATTCGCAAGTAAAATCCCCGAGCTTCTGAATGCATTAGATATTGCAACTACTTTAGGAGAAGGAGATCCCTCATCATCTAAAGATGAAACAGGTGAGAGTGATGTTGAAGGTTCAGAGCATGAAAACACAGAGCTAAGTGATGAATTTGATCCGGATGAAACTGAAATGTTAGATGAAGAAATTACTGACGATCTTATTGATCTCGATGATCTAGAAGGTGTTGAAGATGAAGGTGAGGATAGTTCTGCTCCTGATAACCGCGGTGAAATTGAAGAAACGAAACAAAATACGCGCCAGCCACCATACAAAGTTTATACAACTGAGTACGATGAAATTATATCTGCCGAGGAGATTGCAGACATTGATGAACTCGATAGGCTAAGAAACTACCTTGATAAACAAATCTCGAACTTACAGGGTGTTGTTGCAAGGCTTGCAAATAAATTACAAAGAAAATTAATGGCTCAGCAAAATCGATCCTGGGATTTTGATCTTGAAGAAGGAATATTAGACACAGCAAGGCTTGTCAGAGTAGTCACAGATCCAATGCACCCTCTATCATTCAAAATGGAAAGAGATACTGATTTTAGAGATACAGTTGTCACATTATTGATAGATAATTCTGGCTCTATGAGAGGAAGGCCAATCATGGTGGCAGCAACATGCGCTGACATACTCACAAGAACTCTAGAAAGATGTGGCGTTAAAGCAGAAGTTCTAGGCTTTACCACTAAAGCATGGAAGGGTGGGCAATCAAGAGAACTATGGACCAACTCTGGCAAGCCAATGAGGCCCGGAAGACTAAATGATTTAAGACATATTATTTATAAATCTGCAGACGCGCCATGGAGAAGATCAAAAAGAAACTTAGGTCTTATGATGAAAGAGGGTATTCTGAAGGAAAATATTGATGGTGAAGCTCTTGAATGGGCTTATGAGAGAATGCAGAAAAGGCAGGAGCAAAGAAAGATTATGATGGTTATTTCTGATGGTGCGCCAGTTGATGACTCATCTTTATCTGTAAATTCAGGAAATTACCTCGAATTACACCTAAAAAAAGTAATAAATAAAATAGAAACAGACAAAGATATTGAGCTAATAGCAATCGGTATTGGTCATGATGTCACAAGATACTACAAAAGAGCTGTAACTATTATTGATGTTGAAGAATTAGGTGGAGCAATGACAGAAAAATTAGCTGAATTATTTGATGAAAAAGAAAATAAATAACATCTAATTAGATTTGTAACTACTAATATAAAATATCCTAAATGGTATCAAGAGCATAATAGCTACGAATAGTTTTACAATTAGATCACCAATAGCCCACATTCCCCATCTAGAAATTTCTATTTGATTCAGAAAAGTATAAATTTGCTCAGTTGCAAAAGAATCACTATATCCAAGAAATGAAAAATTCACTGAAAAGGCGATACTAAAAAATAAGGTTGTATCCAATAATGAACCAAATGCAGATGAAATTATAGGGGCTTTCCACCAGGTTTCCTTTATATATCTTCTGAAGATATATATATCTAGAATTTGGGAAGCTAAGAATGCTGTGCCTGATGCAATTGCTATTCTTGGTGTTGCAAGTAAAATAGATAACAAAACAGCAAATGTAAATCCTACATAAACCACTCTCTTAGCTATTTGTGGACCACAATATCTATTAGTTAAATCTGTTATAAGGAAAGTAATTGGATATGTAAATGCAGCCCAAGTTAACAAATCTTCTAATCCAAAAAATTGAACTGGATATTGTACTAAGATATTGGAAACTAATACAATTAGAACCATACAGGTTGTTAAGTATATTAAATTACGATCTACCATTGAGATCATTCAGAAGGTGTATTAACGACCTTTGCCAAACGTTTTTTTATTGTCTGAGCTTTTGGAGATAAATTGCTAGAAGACTCTTTTATTAAGTATTCATCTATACCGCCTCTGTGCTCGACTGTTCTGAGTGCTTTTGAAGATACCTTTAAATAAACTTTTTCGTCTAACAATCTACTATGAAGTGTAACCTGATGCAAATTAGGTAAAAATTTCCTCCGATTTTTATTATTCGCATGGCTAACATTATTTCCAGACATTACCGCCTTGCCTGTTAATTCACACTTTCTTGACATTGGTACACTCCAGTATATAAATATGTGATTTTATACTCTCTTGCTATCGAACAGTCAACTTCAATGTTAATTAAATTCAAAAAGTCTAAAATTATTACCAAATGATCCCTATAGTCATAATTATTTTACTAATTTGACATAAGATTTATCTCAATGATCAAACAAATCTATAAATTACCGAATTCATTTTTACTCATAATTGCGAGTATCTTTATGTTTGATATAATAACATGCAATGTATACGCATCATCACAGAATAACCAAATTAATTATGACATAAATGACAGATATTTCATTGATGAACAATTGAATCTTAGTTATGACATAAAATCGCTCGGACTTAAAATTGCTAAGCTTGATTTTGAGGTTAATTTTGATAAAGCACAATACTTTTCTAATACAATAATTGAAACTCAAGGAATAGGAGATTTTTTTTCTAGTTCTATCTGGACATTTTCAGCTCGAGGAGTATTGAAGAATAATAATATCCAACCAAAATTTTATAATAACCACATAGAAACGAAAAAAGGGGTTGGTCATGTCAGTATTGTCTATAACAATAATAAACAAAATATCCTAACTAGACCTATTCTAAGTGAAGAAAAATATAAAACGTTAATGAATAATATTAACAATGAGGTTATTGACCCAATTTCAACATTACTTGAAATATCGATGTATCACCCAGAAGACATTTGCACTGGCTATTGGGAAATAACCGATGGCAGAAGAATATTTTCTGTAGAATTTGATAAGTCTCAAATTAATGATAGTAATCTTTGTTACGTGACCTATAAACCTCTTATAGGTTTCACTGATAAGGAAATGGAGAAATATAGAGATACACCTACACCTCCATTT
>Ga0102963_1001160_pt1 | contig 11530 bp, 12 predicted proteins | sample SalPon2_C_H2O_MG_2_FD_84522 | JGI IMG/M metagenome (GOLD analysis project Ga0102963, IMG submission 84522) | Salt pond water microbial communities from South San Francisco under conditions of wetland restoration - Salt Pond MetaG SF2_C_H2O_MG | ecosystem: Environmental > Aquatic > Non-marine... | reverse complement strand
TGGCTCGCTGCACACGCAACGAGAAGCAAGGAACCGACCATCTTTTTTATAAGATTCATAATCTCACTCCCTTTTAGATTTACAAGACCAGTCGTTTGCGCTCCGTATTGGAACGCGATCGACTGATTGGTCCAGACCCGAATGACTCTCCACGTCAAACCGAACATGACTTCAAACTCGAATTAGTGTGCGCTCAGGCTAGGGCAGGCTCATCACGGGCACACCCTGAAACGACTGAACCAACACCGCCGTTCCCTCACTTTCAGCCATCATTTTTTGGAATTCGGCGTTCTTAGTGATGTCCTCAGAAAATTTAGCCATTGCCTCCCACGAATCCCAGGTCATCAGATAATGGTAGTTGCCCGTGCCACCCACGCCCTCGCGGTACATATCGATGCGGGCACCCAAACTTTCGTGGATTACTTTGGCTTTCGCGAAGTTATTCAGCAATGTGGCTGTATTTCCGGGAACAGGTCGCCAAATAAATACGCGATAGGGTCCATGCGATGCCATATCTTTCGCCTTGACGCTGACATCCATGTTATAACCTTCGAGCGAACGTATAAGCTTCCCTGAGGGATTCTCACTGGCTTGCGCCCAAAACGCCTGCCACTCTTCGGAGTTATTCAGCGCTTTTGTCTTCGCCCACGCTGCGTCGTTATCCCAACGCAGCACGTAGTCAAAGAGTTGAGTAGAACCCACATCATGCTGATAAATACCCACGGTCGCACCGGATGCATTGTGGATTTTAGCGGCGGCCATCATCCCCTGAATCAATTCTGGGCCTTTACCGGGCATGGGTTCCCAAGTAAATACCTCCAACTTCTCAGCCATCGCCAACTGGCTGAATCCGATTACGCTCGCACAGATGCCTATTAGGGTATTTCGTAATTTCGTTTTCATAGCCCGTACTCCGTTCGTTATGGTTTTTTACTTCGCCGTATAAATTTGCTCACATTGCTCGAACTGATCATTCACAACTTCACTCACCATCGCCATGCCTCGGTCCCAGCCGCCGTCGTACGCATTGCCCGCAAAGTAATCGTCGACCACCCGCCCGAATGACGCTGCATCACGAGCCACAGAGCGAACGAAAAGGCTATTGGCTTCAACCGCGCCACCACCCAGCGCTTGAAAAACCCCAATGTTCATGTCGTGTCCCGCAGACCGTACGGCTGTCTCGAGCACAGTCATTTCGTTCACAAAACCCATTACTTTCTCTGCAGGAACAACAACACGCATTGCGCGCTCGTATCCGGGGTCCAACTTAAATGGTTTAAGCGGCTTCCACGTAGCCGAATATTGCACTGAGCGAAGAGAAGCGAACCCAGGTTCAGGGGCCGCCATCGCGTCGTACTTCGTACTGGCGTCGAGCGCATCCGCGACCGAAGCAAATCCATTCCAAACCATCATTTGCCCAGGGTAATCGTGTCCGGTTTTTGTCACGCAAAACCCCGCTACCATAGCGCCTGTCCGCTCTTGTACCTGCAGGTTTGATTTCAGCGAACTGATGTATCGATCCAGATCACTCGTTTGAAGCATGATCGTAGTGAAAGCGCCATCACCTGGCGTCATTCCGGCGTGATCGTCCGCGGCCACGCCATTTGTCAACATCAGTGCCGCTATTACTAGAAAAGATCTCATAACGTTTTTCCTTCCTCTTTTTGAGGTTGATATCAGCGCGTAATGGTGTAGCCCATTTGCTCCAGCGCAAACCGACTCTCATTTATGTTCGCCAAAGCAACAACTTGCCCATCGGCATTGAATTGAAACCGCGACACTGTATGAACGTCCACGGAAGCGCCGCTGGTTTCGTCGGTATTCACCGCTTGCGTCCACGCGTATATGACATCGCCAGATCCGATAACTTCGTGAACCGTATAGTTCTCGTCAGCCCAGTCTTCAGCATCTTGCTCACGCATCCACTCCAACATGTCTGCCTTTGTTATGGTGGATTCGATCGTTCCTCTAACAACAGAGATCTCGATACTCTCACCGTCACGAACGATAACAGCTTCTACTGCCTCACCCGCTTTGCCTCGAAAATCGAGACGTTCCATAGTATCTGGCCCAACCTCAACGCCTCGTACCGAGATAAACTTATCACCGACTTGCAGCACCGCCGAAGCCGGGCTTTCCGGCACGATGGTCTGGACAACCATTTCCCCGGTTTCGTAGCCATCGTGAGTAAACCCAAACCCCACGTAACGAGGACGGTAGATCACGCCATCGTCTGCCATGTGCGCTTCCACTATCGCTATGGCTTGGGCTTTGTCTTGACTCGCCTCAACCCATTTCCTCACTGTTTCAGAGTTCATGTTTGATTGAGGCGTCATTTCGTTGTTACACCCTGCTAACGCCAACAGCATTGCAATGGCGCCCAGTGCTCTTATGTTTTTCTTATTCATCACTTTCTCCAACGGATTTCCTGTTGCTATGGTTTTATGTCAATGTGGGTCCACATCGACGCGTTAGTTATCGAAATCGGAAACTTGTGTTTTGTGAACACCACCGTAATTCGCTGGGGAGTAATGCGCAGACTTCAAGACCCAGCTGCCTTCCTCGTTTACCCAGTTCATGGTCACGCGTGTACGGTAATCGCTCTCCTGGCCGGCAGAGCCAACCATCCCTTCCGCATAGAGGCGCACGTGCACTACATCCGCGGCAATTTGAGTCGCCTCTGGATAAAAGTATTGAATCTGAGCGGGGCCGCTCTTCTGCCAGAATTCGACCGACGGGTTAGCTAGCGGTTTATGAAAGCTCCCGTCTGAGTTAGTGTCGAGCGTGCCCTTTTTACTGGACAAGGCAACAACAGTTTCAAAGTCGCGGTCGTTTCGAGCATGCATATATGCTCTAACGGCCTTCAGGACTTCCGCTTCGGCAGTCGAGGCGTGGTCGCCGGCGAATACAGTCGAGCTCAAGACAAAAGAAAACGCGATGATGATTTTAGATATTCTCATTTCTCACTTCCTTTATCGCTTAGATTGCGATGATAAAACGTTCAGACTCAATCCATGACTTTGATCAGCAAGTCATCGGAATGGGTTCGGATCCCCAGCTTAGCGTTGTAGAGCTTAGCCTCGAAGATTGGCATTAAACGGCTCACCGCCTTGCTAAACTCCGCATAACTATCGAAGCCACACGTAATGTAGAAAGCCATCTCAGGCCCCCATCCGTGGTCGTATCGGTTACAGGCGCCAAAGGCTTCCTCATAGGCGCCGTAAAAAGTGTCTGCGCTCTCGCTCATTTCAGCGTAGGTCATTGAAGGCGAAAATGTGGTTGTCGAAAACAGAATGTGCTTTGGTAAGGCTTTCATACCCATCGACGTCATGTTGACGATGTGATCGGTATGGTCGCCGAACAGCTGAATATCATCAGCGGGCGAAGCCGGTTGTTCTTGGTCGGCAATCTTGGCAAAGTGGTCCAGGTTCTTAAAAGTACACGAGGTATAAAAGCCCCTCTGCGAACCAAACTGATGCTGGTACATAACGCAATTATCGAAGCCGGCCTCTTCCTCAGTTTTCAGGTACTCGACCAAACTCGATTTAATTGCCGAAATAGAACCGCCTGCCGGTATTGAATAAGTCGACCATAGCGCCATTGGTAAGGCCTGCGCGGTCTTTTCCTCGTGGTGACCAGCAAAAGTCTGCCCAGCCCCCAGAACCAAACACCCGAAAATCACACTTTTTATTTTCATGTTATCCATTCCCTTTATACGTTTTCGAATTTGCTCGTACCCGATCGCGCATGCTCACTCCAGGAGCCCGACGTCTTCGACCGGTAGGCCTTTAACCGCCTAACAAACCAATCGGAATGCCGGTGGCAGAGTATCTTCACGAGGTCAGCGCGACCCAAATAACGGTAACAAGAATAAAGAGACTGAGGGTGTCGCAAATGCGACACCCTAAGATAATTTAAAAAAATGGTAACAATAGGAAAATGCTAAAGAGCACAGGTCTCTAGACTAGGGAGCAAACCCTAGAAAATTCAAACAAATAGACTACGGTACGCCCTACACTCTTTTAGATTAGCTACTAGGCATCAAGGTTAACACGCGCCTCTAGCGCTGCAATATCAATGACCAAGTTGGCACCAGACCGTTTGATAATGCCCTTCTGGTTCCACTTTGAAAAAATTCGATTTACAGTCTGTCGACAGGTCATGACGCTGCGCGCTAACTCCACCTGGTTAATATCATCTGGTAGGGTGACGAGATTGGCCTTGACCTTGCAAAGCGCAGCCACAATCTGCAAGACCCGTGCGGCTAGGCGCTGCTCTGTATTGTGCGGCAATCGCGTGCTCATTAAATCGAAGATATTTTTTTTGCGCTGAACCTCACTAATTAAAATATCCTCATAAACCCTAGGATGAGACCGAAGCACCTGAGCAAAAGCGTTCGCGTCAAAAAAGAAGGCTGTGAAGTCCTCTTTGCAGTATGCGGTCAGCCAGTGCCGCGCGACTCCGTTAACCACTGGGTCGCCAAGCCACTCACCGGGGGTCACGTAAGCAAACAAGACCTGCTCACCAGTCGGTGTATCAACTAAGATCTCGACCTTCCCCGCAAAGGGCAGTGCCAGGCTATCAATGCGATCACCCGACCGAAAAAGATACTCCCCCTTTGGCACCGAGCAGAGTTCCGCTAGATTGATCAGATCGTCTACGAGTTTGCCACTCGCGCGCCTAAACCAATTCGTCTCTTGTATGAGCGCACGAGCGCGCTCGCGTTGAAACGGCAAGATTCGCTTTTGACACATTTTCCTCGCCCCCTAGGATGCGTCTATCGATGTCCTTTTTCTTATGTGTTTATTAAATAGGCTTTTTTAACGGTTATACGTGATTGATTGAGGCAAGACAAGGTTAGCAACGAGGACACCAGGCCCTGCCCACTAGCGTCGCTCACAAAAAATTAATATGGTGGACACCTCAATGAGAGTTAGACAGTATGGCAATTCTGACCCCCGCGCCGTTTCTCAGGGCTCGGCGGAATTCAGTGTGGCAATACGCCATCATCGCACCGCCGGATCTGAGCTATCTGCTAGATCAAAAAAATCCGATCGCCGCTTTAACTATCTTCGATCAAATTTACTATTGATCAATACCATCCATATACTCAACCTCAGGCGCGCCCGCTACCAAACCACCCAGTTTCATATTAGCGGCTTTAAAGTAGGCCGTTTGACCATGAGCGTCGAGCGCGGCTTGATCCTCATAGGATTCCAACACTTTATATATTTGGGGATTGGATTTGCTGCGGTTCAGCGCATAAAAGCGACAACCGGGTTCGTTTGCGAGCACCTGCGCGGCGAGTTCCATGAAGGCGGCCTCGAATGCTGCGTTTTTTCCTTCTTGAACGGGGATAGTGGCGATTACACCGATGGTCATTGGGTCATCCTTTTCATTTATTGGTTTTAGTATTGATCAATCAAATTGGCAAGCGGGATACATGATCGAACTCGTCGCAGACGAACATATGAACGCCCTCGTAGCACACCCGCTAGTTCGGGGGCTGAGTGCACTCCGACCGCGTTACTCTGTTCATCGATTCGTCCAGAGAGCTTAATCTATCTACCGCTAATTTTCGCCATGAATTCGGCCTGATTCGCCCGCATGTCTGCGTCTATTTTCTGGCTGATTTCGGAGTCGGCCAGTTTCGCCATCAAAGCCGGCAATCCATTGACCGCTGCCACGATATCCATGCCCAAGACCTTAGGGCCAACAAGCTGTGGAATCGCCATCGCGTAGCGGCAGTAAATGTCGGCCAACGTTAAAGTGTCACCACATAAATACGGTGACGGTTTACAGATGTCATTTAACGCCGCGATGCCCCGCTCGAGCGCCGCTTTTACCTCGGTTACCGTATCAGCGTTAGGCTCGCCACCCATCAAAGCAACACCGAGTAGCCGCCGCGCGCTGAGCTCAACGTAAAGCTCGAGAATCTTAATCACCTGTCGCACCTCAGCGCGGGCAATGGGATCTTCTGGCAAAAGCGGATGCTCGGGGTACGCCTCTTCCAAATACTCCAAAATCGCTGTCGTTTCCGACAAATGCGCTCCACTCTCGGTGGTGATTGCCGGCACCTTAGCCGCTGGGCTGATCGCGCGCAGCTCTGGATCCGTGGTGTAAATGGTGTTCTCGCCAAAGGGTACCCCCTTCTCGAGCAAAGCGTGTTTAACTATGTTGTAGTAGTTGGAATAGGCAAACCCATGGAGTGTGAGCACGTCGATATCCTTTATCTTTTGCAGAGAGACAAAGAATAACAGGGCAAGCCGCCGTCGCGAAACTTATTAAATGTGAGCCAAGCCCTTTAATTAGAGCCTAGAAGCTTGACCTCAAGGTTTAAGAAATCAGAATGAATCTCGCCGTGTGGTGAATAAGATGCCACGCAGTTTAAGCAGGGGGAAGTGTTTGTTCCGGCCCCAAATATTGGGGCCGACACATTGGCAACGATTAAGATCGGTCTGTATCCTAAAATCGGACCTCCAAATCAAGACCGTAAGTCCTGGGTAAACCCCACAGGTTTGGCGCAAAACCAAAGCTATTGAGTATATTAACCCCACTCGTCCAGTACCCTTCATTGGCCAGGTTTTTGCCCCAGAGTGATAATCGGAGTTGCGAGTCCCCAGGCCCTTTAATTTCATCTAGCGAGATTCTACCGTGAATCAGATGAAACGCAGTTGATGCATTGGGCTCCGGCTTGGCCGCTAAAAAGTTCATGTCGTCTCGATACGTCCAGTCCATTCGCGCTTTAAGCAAACCCAGCCCCACACTGCGCTCGTACGCTATGTGAGCGTTCGCGGTAACCTCTGGTGCATATACAAAATTCGTAGTATCGGAGACGTCATTGCCTTGTAGATCGTTAAATTTAGTGAAGTCAGAATTGAGATAGCCGTAACCAAGACCGACTCGCAGCGAGTCAGAGAGTTGCGCTAGAGCCTCTAATTCGACACCGTAAATCTCCGCATCCGCATTTTGACGAACATTACCCAAGGTGACCGGATCAAAAACGTTTACCTGTTTATCCGTATAATCACCAAAAAATGCCGCTGCGTTTACGATAATACGATCCGACCATTCCGACTTGATTCCAACCTCGTAGCTCACGAGGTTCTCATCATTAAAACCATCTGGGAACCGTTGACTAATGTTTTCGCGCACATTAAACCCGCCCGATTGGAAGCCCGTGCTGATCTTACCGTACACCATAGCATCTTCGCTTACATCGTAACCCACCGATAGTAACCAAGTCGCATTGTCAAAATCTTTGCTGGCGGGCGCGAAAACACTTCCTGCAGAGCCAGGTAATTTCACATACTCATCGAAGAATATGGGGTCATTCGATAAATAAGCCTCTAAGGTGGCTTTGTTCATGGTCCGCGACTCTTCGGTAAGACGTGCGCCTGCGGTGAGCGATAAACGATCAGACACGTAGTAAGTTGATTGCGCGTATACCGCCCATGCGTCATTACTGTATTTCGCTACCGCATCACTGGCGACAGGGAAGCCAAACGCCCGTACGGTGTTGTATACATCGCCGGTTTCGTCCCAGTAAAAAAGACCCGCTGTATAATCGACCTTACCGTCCATAGCGGAGCCAATGAGCCGAAATTCTTGCGAAAAAGCATCGAACTGCTGTTTGTCAGAGGTTGTCAAAACAGGGAGAGGCGTGCCGTCGGCACCAGCTGATCCGATATTCACCATTTCGCGATACGCAGATATCGAATCCAGTGTCATGCTATCAGAAAGCGACCAAGAAACTTTCAGCGCGTGGCCATCTACCTCAGTGTCCGCTGTATTGACCGTAGCATCCCAAGAACCCGTTTTGGGATAGTCACGCTCAGACGCCACAACAGACGGGGCGACCAAAGGGCCTGCTACGATGCTATTCGCGGCAACACTCCAAGGCACCATCGGAATTTCATCAATATTGGTAAAGTCGTAGCTATACAGAACTGACACGTCATCAGAAGGGAGCCACTGCAAGTGAACCATGCCAACGCTTCGGTCCACAGTACCCAGCTCCTTGGGAACACCCGGCGCGCGGTAGAGATTTTTTTGAACTCCGTCTCGACTCAAACTGGCACCTGACATACGGATATTCACTTCACCAATCGAACTGTCGGCGCCCAAAAGCGGCACATTTATCATTCCTCGCAAATCGGCTTGACCATATTTGCCAAGGGTCGCGTGCACACGACCTTCGAACTCATCGTCGGGCTTTTTGGTCACATAATTAACGGCACCACCCATCGTGTTGCGCCCGTAGAGCGTCCCTTGTGGACCTCGCAGAATCTCAATACGTTCTAGCTCGGCAATATCGAGTTGAGATCCGACATTCTTTGCGAGTAGCACATTATCCATGTAGACACTCACACCGGGATCGAACGTGATCAGTGTTTCTGCGTTAACAATGCCTCTAATGGAGAACGACATTCCCGAACGCCCACCTTGATATTCTTGAACGTTCACGTTGGGTGCATGTCCGAATAGATCGAGTCCATTGCTAATTCCCAATTCTTGTATCGTTTCTTCAGAAAACGCCGTGATCGAAATTTGAGTATCTTGCAGGCTGACCTCGCGGTGCTCAGCTGTCACAAGAATCTCCTCTAACATGGTTTCCCCCGTTCCTTGCGCCAAGCCTGTCGCCGAGTAGGGTAAGACAATTGAACACAAGGCCAGAGGTAGGCCCTTGATTTTTGTTATTCGTTGCATTTTTTCATCTCCTTCACTGGTTGTTCGCTGCAGTCAATTAAACAAACGCAAGTGGAAGAACCTAAACCTCGATTCGAGAGTTTTAAATTTCGCCTGAGCGGAATCCAAAGTAGGCCAATTCTTGCACCACAATACCTATGACTGCGCGCAGCTCAGCTTACTATTATTCAACAGTGATGATCAATAAAAAGTGTGAGACTTTGAAAAATTTGGCCAGAGCAAGGTACGCAAAATCGCGCAGTCTCACGCAAAAAACCAAGATTCTCTCAGAAGGATTGTTTAGTTTTTATGCGGATTACGACTCATGCCGATAGACCGCCAAGCGCCGAAACGAATCGCCAACGCAATAATCACCCCATACAGCACCATAGCAAGAGCCGCGGCGCTATACACCCCAGACAACCCCAACCCCATTACTCGGGTTAGAAGAAGCGCACCCGCTGCCGCCACCACGATTCGTATCACCGTCGCGAAGATTGGCCAGAACATCGCGCCCGCACCCTGGCACGCAAAATACAATGACAAACCCAAGCCATTAAAAGCAAAGCAGGGGCCGAGGAAGTAAATGTATAGCCGCGCCGCATCCATGGTTTCCGGGTCAGATGAAAACAAAGGGATCCAAATCTCTGCAGACAGCGCAAGACCCACGCCAATCGCGCCAGCAACACACATCGCCAGCACGCCACCGATCCGACCGATGTGCTCTGCCCTGGCAATATCACCGGCTCCGACACTCAGACCAACCAGGGCCGTCATGGCCGCGCCCAACCCGAAAATTAGGGGTATCAACAAAAACTCAATTCTGGACCCGATACCGTAGCCGGCAAGCGCCGTTTCGCCAAAACGAGCGACAATGGCTGTGAGTATCAAAATATTCGTAACGGTCAGCAAAGGCGATAAAGACGCCGGTAGCGCAACGCCCAAAATATCGTTAAATAGTGCACGCTCGAATTTAAGGCGAACCCTTCGAGGTCGAATCGGTAGACGACCCTTCGCCATATTCCAAGCCAACAAACCACTTACTATGCCTGAAGCAACCACGGCAGATACAGCCGCTCCCACAATACCAATGGATTGGATCCCAAAAGCTCCCAGTATCAAAATGGCCGACAAAGGAACCTGTATACAGGCACTCAGAATCATCATCTTGGCAGGAAACAGCATCTCACCCGTGCCTCTGAAGATGGCGCCCAGCACCCCCATAAGCCAGATCAAGATGGCACCCGGGAACAAAACCAAACAATACGCCACCGCTTCTTCGAGGCTCTCACCCTTACCCCCTAAAAAGACTAAAAAGGGTTCACCCATCAACAAGAAAATCATGAGCAACACAAGCGCACCCACTGCGGCAGTTGCCAATGCATGCCAGATCAAACGCTCAGCGCGATCAAGGTCACCCGCGCCCATGGCTCTTGAAATGGATGAGGCAACGGCACCGCCCAAGGCACCGCCAGACAGTGCTTGATTCAGCATCAGAAGCGGGAAAACCAATGCGATAGCCGCAAGCGGCGTAAGTCCGAGCTTTCCGATAAACCAGACCTCCGTCAAGCTGACGCCCGCCTGAATTAAAAAAGCAATCGAGTTTGGTGTCGCCATAGAGACCAATAAGCCAAGCGGCGGTTCATGGAGCAACTTGCGTGTGCGGTCATCCATCATGTGCTCCTTTACCTATAAACGTCGGCTTTCTAGAAAAATGTGTGACGTCAGTTGCGCCACGCCTAATATAAACCACCCTAGCGCTGCCCAGAGGGGCGGTCCACAGCTGCACGGTTATCGTAGCATTAATTCTTTTGGCTTTTATGCGCAAATCGGCCGCTATGTGGGTTTGAGTGGGTATCCCCGTGGTGTTTTGCGGAGCGATCATTTTACTATTTCCACTTGGCATGACCTTCAATCTGTTCACCCTGACTGGGCTGGTAATCGTTCTGGGCATGGTGGTCGATGACGCCGTAGTCGTCTCTGAAAATATCATAACGCACCAAGAGCGAGGGCTGAGCCCAATCGATGCAGCGGTCGTGGGCACGCAAGAAATGGGCAAGCCCGTTATGGCCGCCGCTATTACCACGGCGCTCGCTTTCGGCCCCATTGTGGCAATGGGGGGCGTACTCACAACCGCTTACGGGATCGGTGGCTACGACCAAATCGTAAGCCCCATGTCGATTGCGATCGGCTGGGGGCTTCTCTTTTCAACGATCATTACATTATTCGTGATTCCGGCTTTGTTTTCCGTGGCGCACGACGCCACCGCCTTTTTAAATCGGGTTAAGATGCGCCTAACGCGGCAAGAGCTTCAGTAAACGCCCCTCGCTCGAGCCACGCTCATCTTCTAAAATCCAAATCGCGCCATCAGGACCTTCGAGTGCGCTGCGAATACGCGTCTCCATATCATAGCGTTCGACTTCGCTGGCGGCATCGTCATTCAACTCAATCCGAACAAGTGCTTTGGAACCCAAGGCGGAGGCCAGTAGATTGCCCTTCCAGCGCGTGAACGCAGTACCCTTGACGTAAGACAAATGACCCGGCGATATCGCTGGCACCCAGCTGATCTTGGGTGCTTCAAACTCAGGGCGCGTATCGTGATTGGGGATAGGCCTGCCATCGTAGTGCTCGCCATCCGAGACCTCGGGGTAGCCGTAATTTTTACCCTTGCGAATCAGGTTCAGTTCATCGCCGTCACGCGGGCCCATTTCGATTACCCAGATGTTGTTTTTTTCATCTTGCGCGATACCTAAGGGGTTCCGATGCCCGAGCGACCACACCTGGTCGTACACTCCACCGCGATCCAACAATGGCGTTTCGCGAATGTAATCCACAAAGGGGT
>Ga0102963_1001156_pt1 | contig 11550 bp, 21 predicted proteins | sample SalPon2_C_H2O_MG_2_FD_84522 | JGI IMG/M metagenome (GOLD analysis project Ga0102963, IMG submission 84522) | Salt pond water microbial communities from South San Francisco under conditions of wetland restoration - Salt Pond MetaG SF2_C_H2O_MG | ecosystem: Environmental > Aquatic > Non-marine... | reverse complement strand
TAGCAAATCGCAAGAATATGCATCATGTCCCATTTTGATAAATTCATCCCGCACGATGCCAGATGATTCGCAAGCAACAATGACTTTCATTTTAACTATTATATTGCCTGTTTATCGTTATTATAAGGAGTTACAATTGTTACCTGTTCTACTCCATTATTTTGTATTGCGGAAACGAATTCAAAAAAGTAAGAGTTCGTATTATAAAGCTCCATTTGTGACGAATTCACCCAAATCCACGCTTCCTCATCGTTCATCCCAAGCTCTCCAACGCCTACCTCATCATAAATTTTCTCAATAAACGGAGACGTGTCATACCAACAAGATGTAATGCCGTCACTATTCACCGACTCCGCATCATCGATGCTGATAGCAAATTCGTCAGAATATCTCCCTTTACCACATTTTAAGCCGAAAGTTCCTTTAAAAATACGTGGCTCGCACATATCCTCGATAAACTTAAACACGTCAAGCTCACTCTCAATTTCGCTTGTATCACCAAACCCACAAAATCCATCAAACAATACAATTTCATTTTCGTTCAAAGGGTGAATTTTACTCGTTAAGTGTAATTCTCCATCCCAAGTCACAATAGGGTCTGTTGGGCTATCACCATCCCTGAGTGCTTCTAGGATTTTTTGGCATGTTTTTTTGTTTTTATTATTGAATTTCATGATTATTCTATTTCAAAACTATAATCAAACTTGACGTTCTTTATTGTGTCTACTATATCATCATCCTCAAGGCAAGTAAAGTAAAAATCGCTTGTATTTTTATAAAAAGTCATGACAGTGATGTCTCCCGCTGGATCTTCATCAAGATTTGCTATTTTGATTGATAACTCAACGTCATCGACCGTAAACATAGCCCCAACTTCTAGGTTTTTAAATTTTATTTTCATAATTTTAATTTAACACCGAATTGATAAAAATGTCAAGCTTCATTCTACTAAATATTCAAGGTCTTCTGGGTGTATATTAAACAAATTTGCAACAGGTTCTTTAAATTGCTCTTTTAATTTGTCCACTAAATTTTCATAGTATTTTAATTTTGCGTCTGTTTCTGACTCACCGTTTTTAAACATAATAGTTGCTGTTTCGTAAATATTTGGCTCGGAGTAACTTAAACTGGAATAACCACCTACACTATAACCAATTAGTTGGGCAAATTGCTGCCGATCTTCGTTGGAAAAGTCTCCCATGGCTATTTCATTCATGTCATATCCTCTTTCCGAAGCAAAATCAAGGAGTTTGGATACAATTTTGTTTTCTTTGAAACGAAGTGTTTCGTGTTTGTCTTCAACAATCGGTTGCATTGGATGTTTTTTCATGATAATTACTATAATTTAATAATTTTCAGCCTCTTCTTTTGTTAAGAAAAAATGTATTCCTGAAGCACATTCGAACCGAATGTCGTCGTTGTAAGACTCTGGTTTGACAATTTTGCCAACTTTATATTCTGTCATGTCGTCATACAATGAAACGCCTTCACCTTCAAGAACTTCCGCAAACTCTGCGCGACACTTTCTTCCTACAAGAGAGGTTGTTCTTTTTGCGTTTTCGGGTATTTTTAATTTGCATAGAACTTTACCTCTTAACTTTTTCCAGACAATCAAGCTGCCTTCTTGGGGGATTTGAAAATAAGGGGTTCTCGCTTCCTGAAGATTCGCTTCCCGAAGATCCGCTCCCCGAAGATTCGCTCCCCGAAGATTCGCTCCCCGAAGATCCGCTCCCCAAAGATTCGCTCCCCGAAGATTCGCTCCCCAAAGATTCGCTTCCTGAAGATTCGCTTCCCGAAGATCCGCTCCCCGAAGATCCGCTCCCCAAAGATTCGCTCCCCGAAGATTCGCTCCCCAAAGAATTCGCTCCCAAAGATTCGCTCCCCGAAGATCCGCTTCCTGAAGATTCGCTTTTTCCCCTTTCTTATTTTTCAACCATAAAGCATGGTTTTTTAAAATTTTTTGCAACTTTTCTTTGTCCATAATGGTCTTTGTTAAATCTATTCTTCGTCTAAAAGCCTAACTAATTGCCCAAATGTTATATTTATCAAATCATTTTTCTAATACTTTGCTCCAATAACGTGAGTTTTTTTTGTTTTGATTTTTATATACCATCCAAAAATTTATTAATAGAATATAACGGAAAACAGCATTATTTTAAAATTAAAATGTTTAATAAATATCTTAGCTTTCGTTCAAGACTTTTAAAAGATAAAATAAAAAGAAGTTGGTGTAAAGAAAATAACATGACCTTGTTGGTTATTCCTTATACAAAATTTGAAGAGATTAATGATATTATATTAAAAAATGTTTGTTAAAAAAAGGGCTACCCCCGAAGGGGTAGCTTGGTTATGATTACCTACAACATTAAATCAATACTCACATTCACAACAACCATCACAGCAAACGGACCCGTTGCACTGCTCCCCATCACAACAACCACAATCCATTTCTGTGCAATCTTCTAGGCGTTTGCCGCACTCGCACCTACTCTGCTCATCCTCACAAGAATAATCGTCGCTCAGATTCGACGCAGAACTTGATTCAAAGTCCTGTCTTTCTTTGGAAAAGAACTCTTTATGCGTTCCCTTGCTTGAGATTACCTCATATTTACAAACCCGCATCTTTTGGAAAGAGCAATCTTCTGGAATAGAAACGATGTCTTTCGGATTGATTTTAAGAAAAATGATCTGATCGTCGTCGCCACCATATGAACGAACATAGTTGACAAACCCAGCATGTAAGCCCGTCGAACAAGCCGACCTGAAATCATCACTAATTTGATTTCGGGGCATTTCAACGACCTGACCAACAGAATTATCAATTTCGCCAGAATACTTGTCTTTAAAATCGTTTCTGACCGCTTTCATGGCAATAAAGCAACCGTCTGGCGTAATCGGCATTTTATACCTTTGCAAATATTCAAACGCCAAATTCAAACTTCTGTTACTTTCATTTTGCATCAAATTGTCTAAGAATTTAACAAGATGGTCATAAATATAACCATTTTTGATATACTCCAAAATAAGATCGCATACAGAATTGTGAACAGGATATTCATTATAATAAAATGTATCATCTTTCAGAGTAATTGTTTCCGACAATTTAGTTCCATTAATTTTGGAACGAATTTGAGTGGGGACATCGCAGAGCTGCCAAATGTCGTCTGTTGCTTCGCCTGATACAAGCAACTCATAAATTTCGTCGTAATTGACATGATCAGGAGTTAAGCTGTATGGTTCTCCGTTGGCGAATAGCGTGATGGATTGAACCTGTCCGTTATCTCTATTAATTATGTGAGGTATCATATTTTTTTAGTATTTCTACGCATTTTTTGTCGATTCGATAGTGAGGAATATATGGTAAAAGCGGGAATTTGTCAAGCACATTTTTTTGTACTTTTTTGGCGCACTTTCTAATTTTTAGAAGCTGAGGATGATTAAAGTCATATGAATCAATATGTTTAATAACCTCAAATGTTTCTTTTTGCTTTTTTGTTAGGTTTTTGGTAAGGTTTTCCAAGGAGAATATGGAATGTAAACCTCCATAATAATTAATAAATCCTTGAACTTCAAGAGAAAGATTCTCTGCCACAAGCCTTCTGTAATTTAATTTTCTAATATTCTTATTTTGGGCTTTAATTTTGTCAAGGTAATCATCAATAAAAACGGCCTTTGGATTGTTTTTCTTGATTTTGGCAGCATCACCCTGCTTGATAAAGATCACAGGTTTTTCAGACATTTTCATTATATTCTTTAACCATATTGGAGCATAGCCTCCAACCCTAATACCCTCAGCGTTTAAATACTTAGTTTTTAATTTTGAATTATTCACGCAACCGAAAACAAATTCGTCTGATTTTAAATCAATTTGTATATCTTTAAAATAATTCGAACTATCAGGTAATCCAACGCATTTGGTGTAAGTTTTTCGAGCCGATTTTGGGACCGCACTGGTCTGGTCGTAATACGCCTTAAACCCATCGACCTTCTCAAGACCATATTTTTTAACTAATTTTTTCTTTGTAATTTCGTCATCGAAATTGATAACATACAAGGTATGAAAATCATCATTTTGAACTTTTAGAATTTCACAAACTTGTTGGATTCTGTTTAGCTTCTTTCCTGTATCGTTTACTAAGACTTCAACACCATCGTTAAAAACGATGCATTCTTTAGCTTCTGTTTTTCTAAAATTCTTTGAAGTTCCCCAAGTATGTCTACGGTTAGAATAACAAGACAAACTATAATTATCCTCTTTTTTATCAAACTTAAACCATGAAGCTACCTCCCTGTCGCCTTTTTTGATTTTGCCGTCGAGGGAAATGTTCTTGCAAATGTTTTTGAATTTTTTGCCAGCAATGTCACTATATGTTTTACAGCATTCGTAATAAGAATCAATATCTTTAAAATGTTCTTCAAATTTTTCTTTGAAGTGATCTTTGATTTCGATAAGTTTGTTTTTGATCGCTAACTTTGTTTTGTCGGAATAGGACAGGGATTGCCTATTGGAGGTTACGTCAACTTCGCCAATGCCAAACTTTAGCAAAAATGGAGAAGATGCAACGTCCCTTACTTTAGAGTCATAGCGCAAAAAATCAACATTTAAACTATAAACATAATGACCCATGACAACCTTTGGCTCCCGCTGATTTTCCATTATACCCCATGACATTTTATCATCTTTTTCGTAAGACAAAATGAAATCAGGTTTTCCTACCAATCCCTCTTTATTAATAAAATTAGGAATAACTTCATAAAATTTAAAAACATCCCTCGCCTCTACCTCAAAATCATAAACCATGTCTTTAGGAACGGCAAATGAAATTTTTACGCCTTTTGGTTCGTTTGATTCTTTTTCCCCCAAATAATGAATTTGAGGAATGCCAGTCTCCAAGGTTATGCTATACGACCTTTGGGTTTTGCCGTTGTAAGAAATTAAGTTGTAATTTTTAGAAATACTCAAAGCACTTAGGCGACCTATTCCAAATGCCCCCGAAAATTCATTTGATTGATCTTTCGTTGAATAAAAAGCAGATGTATAATTACCCATGAGAAACTCATGAGACATTCCTGATCCATAATCTCTTACATAGAAAAAGGGATCAAGGGCTGTAGGCAACTTAATACCAAACGGACTGCTGTTTCCTGCTGCTATGTGAGAATCGGCACAATTTTGACCTAATTCATTTAAGACTGCGCGAATTTTATTTTCATAAACCTTGTCAATTAACATCTCAAAGGCTTTAGAATTAGCCTCCAGTTTGAAAGAAGCACTTTCTTTTGCGAGGGTGACTTCCGATTTCGTTGTAGGTAATGTTGTAATCATGTGTTTACTTTATCAGGTTTTTCTTTCGTGTCAATACTTTTTTAAAGAATATGCAATATTATTATTTTGTTCTTATGTCAATCAAATTAAACCTCTCGCTTTTTAAATGGCAGCGATCCACCTTCTTTCCTTTTTTATTTACTTTTTGGTTGCAAAAATATTCAAAAGCATCTCTCCACTGTTCTATCGTTCCAAATAGCAGATCTTCCTCTACTACTCCCACTATCTGTTTGGATGCTTCCCTTGATCTACCCAAATCATAAAGGTTCAGTCGCACTAATTCAACATATGCCTTTTTGTTAATTCGTTGTAGCAATTTCTTATATTTGTTCTCGTCCATGCTCAAAATACTATCAGATAAAATAGTAATGTCAATAAAAAAAATGCCCCCAATTGGAGGCATTTCTAAACAATGAGCAATAAATAACAAATAATAAAAGTTGCTAACCAGAGGTTGTTGGTGTTGGAGAAGGTTTGGATACTTTTTTAGGCTTATTTGCCGCTGATGCGCTCGCACTGGTTGATGGTGACGGTAACGGCGAGGAGGTTGGCTTATTTGCCGTTGATGCGCTCGCGCTGGCTGATACTGATGGCGAGGGGGTTGGTTTATTTGACTCGCTTACTTTCGTAATTGATTTTCCAACCAATGCCTCAAGTTCTTCTACCCTTAGTTTCAAATCTGACAGTTCTTTGTGAATGTTCATAATTTATTTTATGTATTTGTTAATATTTACACTATTTTTTTCAAACATTTAAATAATTAAATAAAATCTTAATCTCTTCAAAAGTTCTTTCTTTTTTGCTGTTCCACTCAGAAATGGTTCTGTCTCCAATTCTTAATATTGTTTTTACGTCATTTTCTACCTTAACCCTGTCATCTGGATTGGGATAAAATCGACAAATTGCAGCAAACGGGCAAAGAGACTTTATTTCTGAAAATTTTAAATTCATAATGCCGTCTATCTCATCAACTTCTTTGCCTTGGGAAGTCCTTCCGAAGCACTCTTGGCTCCATTTCGACTCATCTGTATAAAATTCCTTAATTTTCATCGAGTTTGTGCTTTTGTTTTCTGTTGTATGCTTTTTTATTCCTGTGTCTTTGAGTTGGTGGACATAAAGGTTTCCTTATGGAGTTGTATATTTCCAAGCTATTTTTTTGCCTTTTTGTCTTTTTGTGGCTCATTGTATTATTTTTTACATTTTTTTTAGCATCATGAGCCTTTTAGCCCTCCAAAACCAAGAGATTTTTCCTCTTTCGGAGCGACATGAATCAATCTTTTATTGTCTCTATAAAAGTCTCTTGCCAATTTTACCTGATTATTTGAATAAAACTTGGGCGCAATTACTATTTCATACCCTTCTTGAGTTACTGGGTCTTTAAAAGTGAGGATATAGTCAAAAATTACGTGATTTTCCTTGTCTACCTGAACAAGCGTAGTCACATTATTGTTTTCATAAACCTTTGTACATACAAAACTTTCACTATACTTTTTAACAATTCCTTCTTTATAACCACAAGAACTTTTAAGGGGAGTTGTATAAACATTGTGCAATTCTGCAAAATAAAGCAAATACCTGCCAAAATCAACAAGGCCGTATTTGTTTTCTAGATATTTGTAATTTCGATTATAAAATTTAACTAAAGATTCATTTGCTTTTAATACTTTATTTTTCTCCATGATTTTCTTGATTGATTTCTTCTTTTATTTGGTTCACCGTCTTTAACAATTTTTCACAAGAGCTTATTATTTGGTCTGCTACCTTTTCTGGTTCTAAATCTTTTTGGCATAAATTGGCAGAGTACATTGTGAGCATCACCCCTGCACTTCTGGCTGCGAGTTGTAATTTATATCTTACATCAGTGGTTTCAGTGATGTTAAGTTTATTAATTTGTATCATTTTTCAATCTTTCTAACTCTTTTTCTAGTTCTTTCTCATATTTAGTTTTGGCGGCTAAATATTTTTACCATTGTTTTTCGCATTTTTTCCAATTTTTTTGCTTTTCTCCCCACTGCTTGGTGATTTCGTCAACTTTTTCAGAAATATAGTTTATGGTTTTTAATTCTGTTAGTTTGGGAATAATTGTTAAAGATATATTTTGCAGTTCTTCTGCGCTTATATCGCTTTCAAGGCTTTGCGTTATTTCTTTTGGATCAAAATTGCAATCAAGTTCAACACTTTTTCCATACTCACCCAAAAACTTTACGATAGTTCTTCGCCAAAGCTCCCGAGAGAGAAACATTCGCGACATACCTTCTAAAACCTTTTTGATAGTATCAACATCAGCTTTACCGACGACAAATAATTCATCGATATTTAAAATCGCCCAAAAATGACCACCGCCCTCGTTCATTAAGACTACAGGGTTAACGCTTGAAACAACAACCTTTTCAAAAGCATTGTCACCAACTTCAAAACGCCTACTTGTGTCTTTAAATTTAACAATATCTCCTACTAATACATTCATATTTTTTTTAATCAAAAATAAGTTCTCACTGCTAGTTGCCAGCTTCCCGTGTTAATATCCGTTTCTGTTCCTAAAAGTTCGCCCCATGCATACTCATATCCAGCCATGAGCTTGAGGTTTTCTCCACTGAGGAAATACTGAAATCCAGCGTAAACCGAATGATAGTTCTGGACATTGAGACGTGCATTTCTGTTCCCATCACCATCATGCCCAAATCGCTGGGTGCGTTGTTCGCGTCCTGAATCCATATATTGATAACGAAATACACCTTCGAACTTGTCGGTAATTTTATAGGAAGGCAATACATAGAAACCCCATGTATTATTTCCAATAGGAATAGCCTCAGACCCCTTACTTGCTGCAACTCCCTCACGGTTAACTCCATAAATGACATCAGAAATGACTTTAAATGGGCCTTTTTCGTAATCGAAGCCCAAAGCAAATGCGTGTTCATAAACAGATCCGAAAGTACCTACATCAGCATTTCCTCGCGCTCGTTCACGCCCACCTTTATTGTTCACATAATTCCAATCGAAATGAAAGGAAAGATCGTCTTTTACTGGGTAGGTGAGATTATAGGACGCTCCTTTATTAGCACTAAAGTCAACCCATTCTGGACCATCCTTATGAGCACCATAAACCCAAACGCCAAATCGATGCTCAATACCTTTGGTAAAGAATCCTACCTGTGCTCCCCAAGGACGTTGCTGACCAACCTCGTTCACAATAGAGGAACGCTCGACCGTTTTGATGAATCTCGATGATTGAATATCTTCACGAGTAATATCCTGTTTGTCTTTACCGATAATGAAATAATAATTATCGTTGGGTTTCCATTGGAGGTTGAATGTTTGAAAATTATTTACAAAAGAACCTTCGTCGCTAAGGGCTGTTCTGGAGCCGTGACCATCAGAAATGTTTGCGTCAAAACCGAAAGAAAGATTATAAGCAAAATCGAAGTCCATTTGGATTCGCGCACGACGATGGTGGTAAACATCGTATTCATTGTCTTTGACACCATCGATATTCTCATCCTGATGAATGTATTGACCGTGATACCTACCTTTCAATTTAACATCTCTAATGAAGCCAGTTTCACTTTTATGTAAAGTGTTTTTGTTGAATATGTTCCAGTTTTTAGATTCTTGGGCTAAAACAGAGTGTGCCCAAACCATTAATAGTATAGATAGTAATTTCATCCGTCTTCTCTTGTGTCGTGTTCTATTGCGTATAGTTTCATATTTTTTTCAATTCTCCATTTTTATATTTATACCATATTTTGCAATTTTGTCAAGACAAATTCAACCCAATATATCATATCGCTAATATCATTCTTATTTAAAATCCTATATTCAATATTGTAAAAATCGCAAATTTTCTTTGATTGCTTCCAATCTTTGTATTTTTTGGGGAATACAATTTTCCTAACATTTTGCCCGACAAGGAGTTTCACGCAGCTCTCGCACGGACTTAAGTTGAGGCAGACCGTGAACGGTCCTTTATCATATGAATTGTGATTGAATAGATTTTGTTCACAGTGGATAATTAGCCCTGCTTTTTCCAATCTATTTTCAATGTCATCCCATCGAATTGGCCAATTTTGATTTTGTTTTAAGCCATTATATCCAGTTGAGATTAGTTTTTTTGTTTCAGAATTTAATAAAACTCCACCTACCTTTGTTTGCTTGTCTTCGCTACGGCAAGCAACAAATTCGGCTATTAAACAACCATAAACTTCAAAATCTAGCCTTTCCATCATAATTGATTCTTCTTACTTAATTCCAAAATTTCTTTCAAACTTTCTTTAACTTTTGTTGTTGTTCCCCACCTAAACTTAATCAAGCTATGCGTTTTTTTTAATTGTGGAGATGAAGGTTCGATATAATCCACGGAATCTAAATTAATAAGAGTTGGAATATATTTGTTTTCTTTTGGGGTGTTGCCTTCGTCTAATTGGTTTACGTATATTAAGTGTGCCATTTTTTTTATTTTATATTTTTTTTCTATCTATATTTATATCAATTATTTCTAACCAGTCATATTTTTTATATATTTAAATACAACCCAATCCATAATGCCGACATACGGACTTTCATTCACAGCTATCATCTTGAAGCTCTCCGAGTAGTTTTACCATAGAATCAACTAAATCAAACCTCGGACAAATTGGACCACAAAATATAGGCGAGTTCTCTGGTTCATCTATCCACCCATCACAATATTCTGCTTCTGGGTTATTTTTTTTACAAAAACTACAGTCGGTTCATGCCTCTCCTCTTATTATTTATTTTTTATCAAGTTTATCAGTCGTTTTTTTATATTCTTCAATACCAATAATATTGCTATAATGGAAGAATCTCCAACAAATATCAAATATAACAATTGATATACCGATTTTCCCAAAATAAAAGCCCATGAAATAAAAAGCTAATAATGATATCCATGTTAACCATATTAAGTAATTTGGTATACAAAAATAAAATGGATGAAATACATTTTTATCTGAAATACTTTTTAAATATAAAAGCTTATTATCTATTACTTCTCTAGGTTTATTTGCTAAATCTTCCAAACTGTAAGAATCAATAATGTTCACCATTAAAAAAAATAAATAATAAACAATTGTTAAAGCAAAAAAGGTCGCGCAAAATAATGTCAAATACTTATTGTTAGAAACTTCAGTAAAAATAATTAAATTAATTATTAAAAAATTAACTATTATATTTATCATTCTCGATCCTCTAGCTTAAATCCTTTTAACTCAAAAATGCCAGTGAAATTATCAACCAAATATTCCAACTTTATTCTTTTGCCACTATCTTCAATAATTTTGTTTAAAATGCTTAATATTCCAATTGTGGCGTAGTCATGATGCTCCATCCGAATGTCGTATTCTTCTAAAACCTTATGGTTTGTGGGTGGGCGGCAAGACAAAAGAGCCACAATCGCCTTTGGGTCTTTTTCAGTTAAGTCATTTAGAACATCAATTATTGTATTTTCGTTTATCATAATAAACAATCTTTCTTATAATTTCCTGTTGCATCAGGATAAAACTCAAAGAGAAAGCCCGATTTTAGTAATTTAACATACTCCTCTTCGCTAAAAGTCTTTAGCTCTCTCTTTTTTTTAGGGCTCCAGTTTATAGAATCCCAATTCTTGCCAAATTGTTTTCTATCTCTAATCTGTCTGGGAGAATCACCTTTTCCATTTTTCATATTTCTTTCAATTATTAAGTGTAAAATATAATAGATAATTACTATTATGTCAAATCAAAATTTCATACCAGTTGGTCATATTGTTCAAACAAAAAGCAAAATTGATACTTTTCAATTTCTTGATGTTAAGAATAACTTCACTACGATCATTTCTTTTAAAGATAAAAAGGTCAACCAAATTGCAGGTCGTTTTGGAAATACCTCCATCCCAGAACAACCATTGGACTTTGATTATTTTACCGAGTTGAAGTGGTGCTTGGATCAAGTCGAAGTATTGACACAACATATTAATGGCGAACAAGTTGACGAAAGATTTCCAAAACCAATTGTTGTTGATATTTAATTAGTTATCAAAATAAAACTCCTCGGCCATATCCAATATTTCGAGAGGTTGACCTCGCAACTCCTTCAATATATGATCTACCAAAGCCTCTTGTGATGAGGGGCTATTTAGATTAATTTGGGGATTTTGCTCGCAATAGTTTTTAATTATGTTTTGCAGTCTATTTTTCATGATTTTTTAATATTTTTTGACGTCAAGT
>Ga0102963_1001154_pt1 | contig 11555 bp, 6 predicted proteins | sample SalPon2_C_H2O_MG_2_FD_84522 | JGI IMG/M metagenome (GOLD analysis project Ga0102963, IMG submission 84522) | Salt pond water microbial communities from South San Francisco under conditions of wetland restoration - Salt Pond MetaG SF2_C_H2O_MG | ecosystem: Environmental > Aquatic > Non-marine... | reverse complement strand
GTTGGCCAAACAACAAATCTTGGTTTAGATTTCACATTTTCTGATCTAAAGTTAAATGGATCATTAAATGCCTACGTTAAAAAGACTAATGATTTACTTGCTACCGCTGTTATTGATCCATTTACAAACTTTGGCACAACAATAGATGCTAATATTGGTGATATGGAAAATAAAGGAGTGGAATTACAATTAAATTCTACAGTTTATGAATCTGATGATTTAAAATTTGATTTAAGTTATAATGTGTCTATAAATGACAATGAGATTACAAGACTTGATAATGAACAAAATGTTGGAGGGATTGGGTTTGGAGCATTTTTACAAAGACATGAAACTGGAAAATCTCCATATTCATATTATGTATACAAACAAATATATGATCACATGGGAAGACCTATTGAGGGATCATATGCTGATTTAAACGGAGATGGAAGAATAAATAATGATGATAGATATTTTTATAAAGATCCTTACGCTGATGTATTAATGGGCCTAACAGCATCTATTACATATAAAAGTTTCGATTTTAGTATGGCTTCTAGAGCTAGTTTAGGAAACTATAGTTCGAACAGAATGATGGCAGCTTCAGTTGAAAATCAAATCCATAATTTAGGAAGATTATCAAATGTTCATACATCGTATTTGGATACTGGTTTTTTATATTTTTCTGACAAAAATGGAGTAAGTGATCATTATATCCAAAATGCTTCTTTTTTTAAACTAGATAACGTTACATTAGGCTGGACAGTCGATAATGTAATTGACAATAATCCAATGAGATTATATATAAGTGCAGATAATCTGCTTACCATCACTGAATATGAAGGAATTGATCCTGAAATAACAGGTGGTTTAGATAGTAACTTTTACCCAAGATCTAGAGCCATAGCTCTAGGACTTGATATTAATTTTTAAAATTATTGATATGAAAAAAATATTTTATTTATTCACTTTATCATCAATGATACTTGTTTCGTGTCATGCTGATTTAGATCAGGTTCCTACTGATCCTGATTTATTTACGGAAATTGATGTTTTTAAAGATACAGACTCAGCTAAGGGTGCACTAGCCAAAATATATGCGAGTTTAGCTATTACAGGCCAAGTTGGTCCTGATGGAAATCCTGATATTGACCCTAGTCTAATTGATGAAGGTTTTTCTCAATACACACGTATTCTATATACACTTAACGTCTGTAGTACTGATGAAGCAGTTGTAGGATGGGGAGATCCTGGACTACCTAATATCCATGAAATGTCATGGGATATAAATAATCCTTGGACTCAAGGAATGTACTTTAGATTAGCACAAGTGGTGTCATTTTCAAATTCATTTATTGAAAATGCTGCTGATTTAGCATCTACTAACACTGAGGCTGCAAATTTTGTTGCAGAAGCAAGATTTTTAAGAGCATATGCTTATTTACAGTTAATAGATATGTATGCAAATGTTCCATTAGTTACCGAGTTAACTTCTGAACTTCCACAACAAAGTAATAGACAAGAAATTTTCTCATTTATTGAAACTGAACTTAATGAACTTACTTCATTACTTGCAGATTCAAGATCTAATGAATATGGAAGGGTTGATAAAGTAGCTGCTTGGGCATTACTTTCTAGACTTTATTTAAACGCACCTGTCTATATAGGTTCTGATATGAGCTCACAAGTTATAGCTAATGCTGAAAAGGTTATTTCTAGTTCATATTCATTAAATACAACTGATGGAAATGGTAATGGTTCTGCATATGATGAATTATTTCTTGCAGATAACAATACAAATGGTGCTCAAAATGAGTTTATTTTTGTAGTACAATTTGATGGTCTGAATAGTCAATCTTGGGGTGGAGGAACTTTTATGGTTCATGCACCAATTGGTGGTACAATGGACCCGTCAATGTTTGGAGTTAATGGAGGATGGGGAGGACTTAGAACAACCAAAGCTTTGGTTGATAAGTTTGAATATTCAGTCACAGAAACAAATGGTGATGGTCATCCAACCGCATGGTCAGATTCCAGAGCAATGTTCCATACTGACGGCCAAAATTACGAAATGGCCAAAATTGGTCCTTTCAAAGAAGGATATGGTGTTACCAAATTTAGAAACGTTGATATTAATGGTACTGCAGGTTCTGATTCATCAGGAAATCATGTCGATACTGATTTAGCAATAATTAGATTAGCAGAAGTTTACTTAAACTATGCTGAAGCTGCTGCTAAAAGTGGTGCAAATTTAGATACTGCTGCAAACCTTATTAATCAATTAAGGTCCAGAGCAGGTGCACCAACAATAACTAGTTCTGATTTAACATCTGATTTTGTTTTAGATGAAAGATCAAGAGAATTATATTGGGAAGGTCAGAGAAGATCTGATTTAATTAGACATAATAAATTTGTTACATCTAATTATATGTGGCCTTTCAAAGCAGGAGCTGCTCAAGGGAAAGCTTCTGATGAATATAGAAGAATTTTCCCTATTCCAGAAGCTGTGCTTCTTGTGAATTCTAACTTAACTCAAAATCCAAATTATTAATTATGAAAACTATATTAAAATTTAGTAAACTATTATTATTTACATTTTTAATTGTAAATATCTCTTCTTGTGAAAAAGAAGATTATTTAATCTTTACTGCTATTAATCAGAAGGAGGTTAAATTTCAAAATGAATTTCAAGATGTTTATAAAATATCTCAGCAAACATCAAATAACATTTCAGAACGTTTAGTTTGGAATGCACCTGATTTTGATGCTCCTACGACAGTAACTTATGTCGTAGAATTTTCAATAAATAGTGATTTTTCAACTATTGATATGAGCTCAGGTGATACATCTAACAATCATTTGGGTGTAAAAGTAAGCTCAATGTTGGAGTTCGCTGAAACTCTAGGATTGGATGATGATCCAAATACTACATTTAGTGATGGATCTCCAAATAATACAGGAATGGTATATGCAAGAGTAACTGCATATGCTGGTACATCGTCTTCAGGTGCTAACCAGTCTTCAACTGTTTCAAAAACTGCATCAATGAATATTGAAGTTTTAGAAAATGTAGGAGCTTGTACTGATGCTGTCCTAAGTAACTGGGGACTTGTCGGAGATGCTGTTAACGGTTGGGGAGGAGTAAACAGAGGATTCGCTGCTGGAAATGATGTTCCATTTTTAAGTAACGGGCAAGACGGTATGTTTAGAGCTGTTGCCACTCTCTATGATGGTTATTTTAAAATCCGTGAAGATAATGCTTGGGGTGTAAATTATGGTGATACAGGTGCAGATGGTACATTAGAACAAAACGGAGATAATATTGCTATAACTGCTGGTCATTATATTATTGATTTTGATGCTGTTAATTTCACTATAACAATAACTCCAGCCGGAACTGTTTGGGGTGTTGTTGGTAGTGCAACATTAAATGGATGGGGTGCTGCTGAAGACGTTAAATTAGTGCCAGACCCATGTAATGATGGTGTTTATATTATAAAAGATGTTGTATTGACAGACGGAGAAATTAAGTTTAGACAAGATGATGCTTGGGGTGTTAACTTAGGAGATGATGGTGCTGACGGTACAACTGAAGCTAATGGTGCTAATATTGCCGTTTCAGCTGGTACTTATGACATGACTTTAGACACAGTTAATGGAACATATACTTTAACAAAAAAATAAAGTTTGTTTTTGTTTTTATAAAAAATGGATTATCATTTTGGTAGTCCATTTTTTTTTAATGAAATTTAAATATGAAGAATTTTATATCTAGCCAAGTATTAATTTTGTTTTTGATTTTCAATGTCTATTCTCAAGACACTTTTTTAAACCCTATTATAAATGGAGGTTATCCTGATCCCTCAATTGTAAGAGTTGATGATGATTTTTATATTGTAAATTCATCATTTGAATACTTTCCAGCTCTTCCAATTCATCATAGTAAAGATTTAGTTAATTGGGAGTTAATTGGATATGGAATTGACAGACCTAGTCAAGGAACAGGAAAAGTTAATTTATATGATGTACAGCAACAGGGAGGTATTCACGCTCCTTCAATAAGATATCATGATGGTTTGTTTTACATTGTTACAACAAATGTTTATTCACCTGTGGATAAATCTAAACCTACAGAAATGGTGAATTTTATTTTAACAGCTAAAAATCCGGCTGGCCCATGGTCAGACCCTTATGTCATTGAGGGCGCACCGGGAATTGATCCAGATATTTTTTTTGATGATAATGGTAAAGTATGGTTTGTGGGCACTCATGATACCGGAAATCCTAATAAAAATGGTATAGGAGAGATTTGGATTCAAGAATTAGATTTGAATAATTGGAAATTAAAAGGCCAAAGACATTCAATCTGGAGGGGTGCTTGCGGAGGCTGTTGTGTAGAAGGGCCTCATATCTATAAACAATATGGAAGATATTATCTGATGGTTGCTGAGGGTGGTACATCCTATAATCATGCAGTTATGATAGCATCTAGTAAAAATATTGAAGGACCATACGACTCAAATCCCAAAAACCCAATATTAACATCTAGACATTTATCAAACAATAATTGGGTGCATAGTACTGGTCACGCTGATTTAGTTCAGTTGAAAGATAAGAGATGGTATATGGTTTCTCTGGGAATTAGAAATGAAATGGATTCAACAAGTAATATGGGTAGAGAAACTCATTTAATGCCTGTTGTTTGGGAAGAAGCTTGGGATAATTGGGTTGAAGTTGAAAAGGGTAGATGGGAGCCTGTAATAATTAAATGGCCTGTAGTTGCACCAAATACTGGAAAAGTTGAAAGAAGTACTTCAATTCCATTTCTTGAAAAGAAACAAAATATAAATTATTCTTTTTATGATGATTTCACTTCTTCTAAACTTGATTTACAATGGAATTTTAGAAGAGTACCAAGAGAAAACACATATGAGCTAAATTCTAAAAATAAAACCTTGAAACTAAACTTAAGTCCTGAATCTTTTGAACTTAGAAGTCAATATAATTTGATGGGTTTTAGACAAAAGGAAACAGAGTTTGAATACTCATCAAGTATGAATTTTAAACCTAAAAAGAATTTTTCTGAGGCTGGTTTGAGTATTTTTTCTCAAGATGATAATTATATAAATTTTACAGTTAAAAAACATAATAATAAAACACTATTGAATTTAAGTGTTAAACCAAGAGATCAAAAACTTGATATTATTAAATCAATTCCTTTAAAATACAAAGAGAATATAATTTTAAAAATTTTGTCAAAAGACAATAAGTATATTTATTATTATTCTATCGATGATGGTAATTCTTTTGATGTGTTTACAGAAACTGCTGCTAATTTAGTTTTATGCAAAGGATATATTGGAACAAACTTAGGTTTATACGCTTCAAGTAACGGATATAAAACAAAAGAATATGCTGAATTTGAATGGGTAAAAAACACTATTAAATAAAACTTATGAAAAAATTTCTGATTTTAATATTAATTATTTTTTGTTCCTGTGATAAAAGTATAACTCTAATTCATGATTCTAATAAATTAGATTCCATTGTTGATAAATATATTGATAATGGATCCCAAGCTCTTCTTCTTGTAAGATTAGAGGATAATGATGGTAATTCTATTTATCAATATAGTAACAAGAACAATACTTTAGTTCCTGATCATGAAATCAATGAAAAAACTTGGTTTAGAATATGGTCTATGAGTAAAATAGTTACTATTTCATTGACAATGGATCTAGTTGAGGATGGTATTTTAAAACTAGATGATCCAGTAGCTAAATATATTCCTGAATTTGTTAATTTAAAAGTAGCTATTTCAAAAACAGGAAAACCGTTATCAAGTTATGCCGGGGGTTTAGGTGTTGATGTATTGGAAGATGATGAGCCTTGTCCTTATCAATTAGTTGAAAATAAATCTGAAATGACCGTTTTACAATTAATTAATCATGAAGCAGGTTTTTATTATTCTACGACTGGGATTAAATGTTTGGATAATATTCTGGATTCGAAAAATTTAGCAGCTTCCAAAAATTCAAATGAATTAATTCTGAAATTATCTGAACTTCCATTGGTTGATTATCCTGGAAATAAACATTTCTATGGGCTTAATACTACAGTTTTAGGACTTGTAAATGAAAGAGCATCAGGTGAAACTTTAGAAAATCTTGTAAAAAATAGGATAACTGAACCAATGAATATAAAAGGCCTTCAGTACAACAGGAACTCTGATACAAAATTATTACCTGTATTTTCTGGTGTAGATTCAGTAATTAGATACGCTAATGATGGAGAGCTTGATATAATGGGAACATATGTTCCAGGTTATGGATTAGAAAATGAGTTGTTTATGGGAGGAGAAGGAATGATTGGCACAGCAGACGGATATGCTGATTTTTTAAGAATGCTTTTAAATCATGGTGAATTAAATGGTCATCGTTTTCTAAACGAATCATCAGTTAAAGAGATTTATTCACCTCATACTCAATTGGAAAATGATTATGGTTATAATGGATATAACTTGTGGATTACAAGTAAATTGTATAAGGAAAAAGGATATGGTGACGAAGGATTATGGACTGGTGGTGGATATGAAGGAACTCATTTCTGGATTGACCCAAAACGTGATTTTGTTGGTTTAATTATGACTCAGATGTTTGAAACTCCAAAGGCTGGTCATGGAAGAGATAATGAAATTCGAGGTGAAGTTTATACACAAATATTTAAAAATGAAGAGTAATATGAAAAATATCTTGACTTTAGTATTGTTTGTTTTTCTTGTTACGTCCTGTAACAGTGAAAATAAGTTTTATATAACTAACGTAGATGTTAATTTATCTAATAAAATTGAAAGAGTTGAGCCTCCAAATTGGTGGATTGATATGAAAACAAAAGATATACAATTACTTGTTTACGGAAAAAACATCTCCAATTATGATCCTGTAATTAACAGTTCAAATGTTAAGTTAATTTCAACTGAAAGGGTTAAAAATGAAAACTATTTATTTGTTAATATTTCAATTGAGGACAATGCAAAACCAGAAAATATTGAAATCAATTTTCTTGAAAATAATATTATTGTTGACAAATATGAATTTTCATTACTTGACAGAAAAGAGAATGCTTCAAAAGTTGAAGGTTTTAATACTTCGGATGTAATGTATTTGATCACCCCTGATAGATTTGCAAATGGTGATTTTTCTAATGATGATGTAGAATATATGTATGAACGACCAAATAGAAACAATAACAGAGGAATTCATGGTGGAGATATTCAAGGAATTATTAATCATTTAGATTATATAAAAGACTTAGGTTTTACAACTGTATGGTTGAATCCTGTAACAGAGAATAATATGAAAAAATCTTCCTATCATGGATATTCAACAACAGATTATTATAAAGTTGATCCTAGATTTGGGACTAACGAATTATTCAAAGAATTAAGTTATAAATCTAAAGAGATGGGAATCAAGTTAGTTATGGATATGATTCCTAATCATTGTGGTTCTGAACATTGGTTTTTTAAGGACCCTCCTATGGAGGACTGGTTTAATAATCAATCAGGTTTTAAACAAACAAGTCACAGAAGACAAACAGTTCAAGACATTTATGCTTCTGAAATTGATAAAAGAGAACATGCTGATGGCTGGTTTGTGGAAACTATGCCAGACTTAAATCAAAAAAACAAGAAAATGTCAAAATATTTAATCCAAAATACCTTGTGGTGGATAGAATATGCTGGACTTTCAGGAATTAGGGTTGATACATATCCTTACTCAGATAAAAATTTTATGTCAGATTGGACATTTTCAGTAATGAATGAATTCCCTAATTTCAATATAGTAGGTGAGGAATGGTCTGATACTCCAATAGTGATTTCATATTGGCAAAAGGATAAGATTAATCATGATGGATATGTTTCGTATTTACCAACATTAATGGATTTTCCTCTACAAATTTCATTTTCAGAAGCTCTTACGGATGATTTTGATTGGGGAAAAGGTTTTATAAAACCATATAAAACTTTGGCAAGTGATTTTTTGTATCCAAACCCAAATAATTTATTAATCTTTCCTGACAATCACGATATGGCAAGATTTTACACTCAAGTCAATAATGATTTAGATTTATTTAAAATGGGTATTGTTTATTATAGTACTATGAGGGGAATTCCACAATTTTATTATGGTACGGAGATTCTTATGAATAGTGATGAAAATCCTGGAGATCATGGTCTAATAAGAACTGAATTTCCAGGTGGATGGCCCGATCATTCAAAAAATGCATTTACAGGTGATGGACTTTCATTTAAAGAACGACAAACACAGTTATTCTTTAAAGAAATTTTAAATTGGAGAAAAGATAATGAAGTTATTCACAATGGTAAACTTATTCAGTTTGCCCCAAAGGATGAAATTTATTCTTTTTTTAGAATTCTAGATGATAAATTGGTATGGGTAATATTTAATCGAAATGATTCTTCAAAAAAATTAAATACTTCCAGATTTGAAGAACTTATTTTGGATAAAGAATTTGGATATGATGTTTTAAATAAAAAAAGAATTTCGATTTCCAACGATATTATTTTAGAAAAAAAATCTGCTCTAATCATTGAAATCGAATAAATAAAATTTATTAATGAAAAAATATTTTTTTTTAATATTATTAATAAGTTTTAATTTTTTGTCCTCACAAGTTCAAGACAATGTCTCTTGGTCTGTAGATCCAAATCCATTTAATGATTCTGAAAATATAAAAATTAGTATTTCAGGTATTGATACATCTAAATGGTCAACAGAAGATGTTTATTTATGGACATGGTTTTATGATTCTAATGATGCAAACCCTAAATCATGTGATTGCAATGGAGATTGGGATAACTCTAATGAGTCAATGAAAATGACTAAAAATTCTGATAGTACATTTTCAATTGAATTTATTCCTACTGAATTATTTCAATATGAAGGAATAGGGAAAATTGGTGTTTTAGCAAAAGCCAAAAATGCTACAGGTGATAAAAAAACACCTGATCATTTTTTTGAAGTTGGAAGGTTTGAAATTACTATTAATAGTCCAAAGACCAACCCTGTTATTTTGGATAATGATAGTTCTATATCGATTTCTACTTCTTCATCAGTTGAGATGAATTATTATTTAAAGAAAGATGATGAAATAATTTATCAATTATTGGATTCCAAAAATTTTACAAAACTTATTGTAGGTCCAGAATCTCAAGAAGATGGTATTAAAATTAATGAATCAACAACTTTAACGTTACTATGTGAGGACACAAATGATAGTTCAAGTTTTATAAATTTAAATTTTGATATTATACTTGAACCTCAAATAATTAGTGAAGAGCCCCCGATAAGTTTAGATGATGGTATTAACTATGATAACCAAAATATTTATTTACAATTAACGGCTCCAAATAAAGACTTCGTTTATGTTCTTGGAAATTTCAATGATTATAAAAGAGATGATAATTCTTTAATGAAGATTAATCCAAATAATAATAAATTTTGGATTGAAATAAATGGTTTGATTACAGGATCTGATTATTGGTATCAGTATGAAGTTTTTTCAAAATCTCCAGTTTCTGATTCTCCAAATTTTGTTAAGGTTGCAGATCCTTTTTCAAATGTAATATTATCAAAGTATGATGATTTTGAAATTCCAACATCTTCTTATACTGATCTCCCAAATCTTCCAGAAAATCAAGAGGGTGAGTTTACCCTAATTGAAAACTTATGGTTGAATGATTATAATTGGAGTAATCCAGAGTTTAACAAACCAAAAAAAGAAGATTTAATTATTTATGAATTACTTGTCAGAGATTTTGATAATGAAAGAACATTTCAAAATTTAATTGATAGAATAGATTACTTTAAAAATTTAAATATTAATGCAATTGAACTAATGCCTGTTATGGAATTTGAGGGAAATGAAAGTTGGGGATATAACACCTCATATCATCTTTCTTTAGATAAGTTTTATGGAACTAAAAATAAACTAAAAGAATTCATTGATTTATGTCATGAGAATGGCATTGCTGTTATTTTAGATTTAGCATTAAATCATGTTTTTGGTAGAAGTCCTATTGTGAAGTTATGGATGAATGATCCTGATAACAATGGCTGGGGAGATCCTTCCTCCGAAAACCCGTATTTAAATCAATCACCTAAACATACATATTCTGTTGGCTATGATTTTAATCATCAAAGTGCGTATACACAAGATTATACTAAAAGAGTTGTAAAACATTGGATTGAAGAATACAAAATTGATGGATTTCGTTGGGATTTAACAAAAGGATTTACTCAAAATTGTAATGAAAACGATTATGATTGTACAAATAATTTTCAAAAAGACAGGGTAGATTTATTGAAATCTTATGCTGATTACTCATGGTCATTAGATCCAGATCATTATGTGATATTTGAACACCTAGGAACTGATGAAGAAGAAAAAGAATGGGCAAATTATAGAATTGAAGAAGGTAAAGGAATAATGATTTGGGGTAAAATGACCTCAATGTATAATCAATTGACTATGGGTTACTCTGATAATTCAGATATTTCCAGAGCAGACCATAAGTCCAGAGGGTTCGATGATAAAAGATTAATAACTTATGCAGAAAGTCATGATGAAGAAAGATTAATGTATAAAAATCTAAATTTTGGGAATTCATCAAACTCAGAACACAATGTAAAAGAAATTGAAGTTGCCTTAGAAAGAATGAAATCATTAGGAACTTCATTGCTTTTAATTCCTGGACCTAAAATGATATGGCATTTTTCTGAAATGGGAATGGAAAATTCAATTTTTACATGTGAGGATGGTACATATGGATCAGAGAATTGTAAACTTTCAACAAAACCTCAACCTCAATGGAATCCCAATTGGAATTCATTAACTAAAAGGAAGGAAATTTATGATTATTGGAAAAAATTAATTGAATTAAAAATAAATGAGCCGGTATTTGAGGGTGAATATCGACTCTCAGCAAACAATCAAAATAGTCTTTTGCCAACAATTGAAGTTTGGAATGATAATCTTTCAGGTGATTCCCTCAAGTATGTTTATGTAATTTCGAATTTTGAGGTTGAAAAAAAATCTCTGATTCTTGATTTACCATTTAATGGAAAATGGAAAAATTTATTAAATAATGAATTTATTGAATTTTCTCAAGATACAATAATTGATCTAGAACCAGGAATATCACTTGTTTTAGGAAATTACCTTGATTGTGGGCCTACTGATTCTGACGGTGACGGTATTGGCGATGTTTGTGATGATGATCGTGATGGGGATGGTATATTAAATTCTGTTGATACCTGTCCTGATTCAACATTAGGTGTTAAAGTTGATGTTACTGGTTGCGAGATTTTCACTCTGCCCTAGACAACAACAAGGTATCTGTTATGAGTTCGACTTGTATTGGTAATACTGATGGTTCTATCGGTCTTAGCATTGAGGATGCTAGTTACAGTTACTCAGTGACTGTGACAGGTCAGGATGATCCAATAACACTTGGAGGAGAGACTAAGACAGCTTCAGTGACAGGACTT
>Ga0102963_1001149_pt1 | contig 11592 bp, 15 predicted proteins | sample SalPon2_C_H2O_MG_2_FD_84522 | JGI IMG/M metagenome (GOLD analysis project Ga0102963, IMG submission 84522) | Salt pond water microbial communities from South San Francisco under conditions of wetland restoration - Salt Pond MetaG SF2_C_H2O_MG | ecosystem: Environmental > Aquatic > Non-marine... | reverse complement strand
GTCAATACCTGAGCTTCCGTCAGTTCCATCTGTACCTGAGCTTCCGTCAGTACCATTAGTTCCGCTAGTTCCATCGGTTCCTGAAGAACCGTCTGTACCTGACCTTCCGTCAGTTCCGCTGGTGCCATCTGTGCCTGAGCTTCCATCAGTTCCTGAGCTTCCATCTGTACCGTCAGTTCCTGAGCTTCCGTCTGTGCCGTCAGTTCCTGAGCTTCCATCGGTACCATTTGTACCACTAGTTCCGTCTGTACCGTTAGTCCCTGAAGTTCCATCAGTACCTGAGCTTCCGTCAGTTCCACTAGTTCCATCAGTACCTGAGCTTCCGTCAGTTCCACTAGTTCCGTTTGTACCATCCGTACCTGATGAACCGGCCTCACCTTGTTGACCATCTACACCCGATGAACCATTTGTACCATTTGTACCACTAGTTCCGTTTGTACCGTCAGTTCCTGAAGTTCCATCGACTCCACTAGTTCCGTCAGTTCCTGAGCTTCCGTCTTCACCGTCAACGCCATTTTGGCCATCAACACCTGAAGTTCCGTCTGTACCGTTTGTACCACTAGTTCCGTCTGTACCTGATGAACCGGCCTCGCCTTGTGCACCATCAGTACCTGAGCTTCCGTCTGTACCTGATGAACCATCAGTGCCACTTGTTCCGTCAACACCTGAAGTTCCATCAACACCTGAAGTTCCGTCAGTGCCTGATGAACCGTTAGTTCCGTCAGTACCGCTTGAACCTGCGAACGTGCCTACATTATTCCATTGAGAACCGTCCCAAATGTGTAAGTCACCTGCTATAATATACCCATCGCCATTATTACCTGTTTGAGGTAATTGACCTATGTTATCTAAAGTTCCTAAAATATTTACTGATATACCATCGGCACCATCAATACCTGATGAACCTGATGAACCGTTCGTACCACTTGAGCCATTTGTACCGTCCGTACCTGATGATCCAGCCTCACCTTGTTGGCCATTAACACCAGAAGTACCAGAAGTACCGGCTTGACCGTCAGTACCCGAAGTACCGTTTTGACCGTTAACGCCTGAAGTTCCGTCTGTACCTGATGTACCATGACCACCATCAACACCACTTGTACCATCTTGACCATCAATGCCTGAAGAACCGCTCGTACCGTTTGTACCGGCAGGACCTTGAACTCCATTAATACCAGATGTACCGCTTGAGCCGTCAGTACCGTCCGTACCAGATGAGCCGCTCGAACCATCAGTTCCTGAAGAACCATCTACGCCATCTGCGCCATTAACTCCATCAATACCAGAAGAACCGCTAGTTCCACTAGTACTAGCCGCACCGCCAGCAACGGTTAATCTAACTACACCGTTACCCAAATCATTTGCAGCGATACCGCCATCGTATTCAACTTGAGTTACTTGAGTGTAAGTTGTACCGTCAACTGTAATAGTTTGGCCACCATCGTTAAAGGCATCTGCAAAGAAACCTAAACTATTGCCAACCTGTAACTGATATGTACCGCCATCGATAATAGAGTGTTCATTGTGTTGAACTGTTAATAAGATAGCATCGTGTGCCTCGTGATCTATTGGATTATTAGGATCCTGATTTTCTTGATCTACTCTGCTCCAATCAGTAACTTCGAATAAAGAGTATTCGCTGTTATTAAGTACGTTAGTTAAGTATAAGCTTACTTGAGTTTTATCTGCATCAAATCTATCTTCTAAGATTGATTGCAAATAATTATTTCTATAACCTTTATCATCAGTTACACTAAACTTAATTTGTGTAATATTAGATGGAGCCAATGAGTTAACTACAATTTCGCCATGTGCTACAGTGTCACCGATAGTGCCAGACTTAAGAGTATAAACTGGAGCTGGCAATGTAAATCTACTGGCAACAATACCACTAGACACGTTTTGACCAGCGTCGAAGATGTCAGCCCACTTAATTTTTGGAAGGACAACTTGATTAATACTTTGTGTTATTGTAAATCTAGCCCAAACTTCACCATTAACGTTATTTGATGCTAATGGTAGAGTTGCAGTTTCTTCGGCGGTTAAAGGAATACTAACTTCACCTTGTGCTGAGCTATTCGCTGCACCGTATATTAGGGTTCCATCGGTTTTTTTAAGTGTTTTGAAAACAGTTAAATTGTTATCAATAAGTTCAACCTTTACTTCCGACGCATTTGATATATTGAGCTGATTACCAATATAATCTTTGTGAACAACAAAATTCACACTAGTAGCTTGACCTCTAATGACTCTTTTAACTTCAGGTAAAACTACAATAATATTTTGACTCGTAGCTGTTGGCATAATGCTTTATTGTATTTTTTATTCTGTATTATATATCTTCATCAAAACGCATAGTCTCTACGTAGGCGCGTAAATACTAGGCAATTTAATACTACTAGAGCATTTTTGTCTATGGCTACGTCAATGTCTAACTCTGCTCTTAAGATGATTTTATTAGATTTTTTACTTACAATCTCTTCTAGGCTCTCAAAATAATCATCTTGATCCCATTCTTGAGTCTTAATGTGTTGTAAGTTAAAGTCTTTCCACGTGGTAGTGAAATTTTTGATAGGCTTGTTAAAATAGAATATTTGTAACTCGTTGGTTGCTGTTTTTAAGAATACAAAGCCATCTGATAAGAAGTATGACTTGTCGCCAACGTATGAAACCTTAAGTGACTTTTCTATGAGTTGCCATTTGGCTCTACAATCAGAGTGTAATTCTTCGAACACATCAATGGCTTTATCAACCAATTGATCCATCATTGGACTTGGCTCTGCAGAGCTTTCAAAAGTTTCAATAGAAAAGAATGAGCTCAATGGACCCATTTGAATGGCTGAAAAGGCCATCTCTTCTTCGGTCGTTAGTCTAATAGCATCGTATTGATATAGATAGTCAAGTGTAGAATCAACTTCAAATAGAACACCCATAAGTTCTTGGCCCTCCAATCTTTTTCTTAAAGAGTTGGCATGCCCAAGCATCTTATACATTCTATACTCTAAATCATTAGGTCCTTCTTTGGCCCATGACGGTGTCTCTATCTTCATGCTCATATAGTATTTATCACACTAAGGCTATGAGCAATGTACCTTTACTTAAAAATCTTTTCGTAATTTTTAATTAGGTAGAGCGCGCACTCTTCAGCCTCGTCCAATGTGTACCTAAGTCTGTATTGTTTGGGAATGTCGGAGATAGATTTACCCCAAACTGTTCGGTGGATTATAAAAAATGATGATCTGCCTCGATGGTCGAGCTTTTGATGTATCTCTATTCTCTTAGAGTACTTCAAATTACTTTTTAGCTTTGTTGGACTTACTGAGCACTTCGACCTCTTTTTCAATCGATTCGAATGCTTCGTTTGTAGTTAGTCCCCATTGTAAGATGAACCAACTCATTTCCATTTCAGCCATTTTCTTGTTAAGATGCAATCTCTTTCTAATCAACTCAGTACCTTCTTTCATAAAACTCTGCTCGTGTTCACGAGTAGTGTTGTATCGCATGTACCAATCAGGATCGCCCTTAACATCATCGTAGGTTTTGCCATGAGGCTTGAGTTGCATGTTGATCAACTCTACGAATACCTCGTTTACCTTGTCTCTACGTGTCGCCATGGTTTTTATTTTTGTGATTTAATAATATTATCTATAATTCCGTAATCTACAGCTTCTTGTGCATTTAACCAAAAATCACGTGAAGCGTCTTCTTTAACTTGTTCTGGATCTTTATCACAATAGCTACCTAGTAAGACGAATAGTTCGTCGTTTACTTTTTGCCATTCTTGCCAGTCGATTTGAGCATCTTGAATATTGCCTCTAAATCCACCTGAAGATTGGTGTAGCATCGTGGTTGAGTGACGCAATGATGAACGCTTGCCTTTTGTACCAGCACCTAAAAGTACCGAACCCATTGATGCGGCCATACCTGTATTAATGGTTCTAATATCAACTGGTACATATTCCATTACATCGACCATTGAGAGTCCTGATTTAACTGAACCACCTGGGCTATCAATATGCATCGTAATGTCTTCAGCGCCAGTGTTACTTAGGAACATTAACTGTGCTTGAACCACGGTGCTCATTGCATCATTAACTGGTCCTGCAACCCATAAGAGTCTATCAGCCATCAAACGAGAAAAGATGTCCATTTGAGTAACACGCATTTCACGTTCTTCTAAAATGTATGGTGTCAAAGAACCTTGAATGTGGTTCTTGTACATGTCTAATGTTGATCCGCTAACGTTTAGTTCTGACTTAGCGTATCTGTCAAATTCCTTGTCTTTTGGAAAGTAATTCATAATTGCTTTTTCATTTGCTTAATTAGGTCACACGTCTCGTACTCTTCAATCATTACAAAGTAGTCTAACGCCTTTGATAATGATTTCTTATAGCCACTTTCGGGTAACGCCATTTCATATTCTGCACCTTCATCATCCACTAAAATTGCGATCAGCTCAGTTTCAGGTTCTCCTTCTATTTTATTCAGAATGTACTCAACTAGTCTACGATAAAAGATGTCGTATTTACTCATGAGCAACTTATCAATATCCTGTTTTAATAACAATTCTGGATCAATGTGTATTCTAATCGGTTCCTTCATATCTACTGTCATATCTTACTATATCTATCAGATTTTGAAATAGTTAGATAAGATCAGCTTATAGTCTTCTCTAGTAGCTTCAGCTTTACCTTCTTCATTAATCGTAGAATCTATTGTATTGATAAACTCTTGACCGTCTGCAGTCAAACTAAAACCATCATTAGTATCATAGTCTATAAGTTTTGTTTCAAGCGTAAACGAAGATGCTTGATTTGGTTGCTCTACTCTAATCTTGTCGGCTAATTCAAAGTGACGCTCATAGAAATGAATGTTGTCTGCAAAGTGGTGATAGGTACCAAGCTGTAGATCTGAATATGTGTCTTTAAGAATTAGGTACACTGATTGGTGTAGGAATGAAAAGAATGGAGCATCAAATGTTAGACCATAGAAAATATCGTTAGATCTCATTTGAACCTTCATGTCAAGCTTACCATCACGAATCATAAAGTTTGCGTACATAGTACAAACAAAGTCTTTATTGCCTTCAAACTGAAACTTAGGCTGATTAAAGAACATAATGGCTTGACGACTATTACGATCTTTAATGAGTGACTTAATAACCCAACCGAGTTGATCGTTATTAAAGACTAAGCTACCATAGTTTGAGTTGATCTCATTGGTATCAGGGTTAGTGATGTTAGACCAAAAACTAGAGAAGGCACCGATGTAATTAACGTCACGATCTTGTTTGAGGTACCATGCGAGTTCACCTGCTAAATACTTCCAATTAAATGGACGTGCAGCGAAGTCTGCGATTGGTTGTCTAGGATCAATTTCAATATGATCAAACAATAACTCTTTAACTTTTAGATCACGTGGTTGAGATACACTGCCGTACTCTTCGATGTCTGAAATTGTAGATATAAATTTTGTTGAGAAATTCATGTATGATATTTTTAACTATACTGGTTATATGACTATTTGATAATTAGTTTATCCTCGTCACGCTCTTTAGTAATAGTTACAGTTTTACCTTCGATCAGTTGTCCCTCAATAATAGCATCAGCTACAATATCTTCTACATATTTTTGAATTGCACGCTTAATAGGTCTAGCACCAAACTTACTGTCATAACCTTCTTTGGCCAAAAACTCTTTTGCAGTTTTAGTAAATTTGAATGAGTAATTGTTTTCGGCCATACGCTCGTTGAAAATATCTAATTCAATATCGACAATCTTCAATACGTGATCTTGGTTCAATTGATCAAAGAAAATAATATCATCTAATCTGTTCAAGAATTCAGGGCTAAACTTAGTCTTAAGTTCTTTTTTGATAATAGATTCAACCTTAGCTTTTTCTTGTGCGATGTTAGACTCACTAGCAAATCCAATGCCAGTTCCAAAATCAGACACCTTTCTAGCACCAACGTTTGACGTCATTACAATCACAGTGTTCGTAAAGTCTACTGTGCGGCCACCTGAATCGGTCAAGCGACCCTCGTCTAATACTTGTAATAGAGTGTTGAACACATCTGGGTGGGCTTTTTCAATCTCATCAAATAAGACTACTGAATAAGGCTTACGTCTTACGGCTTCTGTTAATTGACCACCGTCCTCGTGACCAACATATCCCGGAGGCGCTCCTGTCAATCTGCTTACCGTAAACTTCTCCATGTATTCACTCATATCGATGCGAATCATTGCATCAGTGTCACCAAAAAGATATTCAGCTAATGACTTTACGGTCTCTGTTTTACCAACACCCGTTGGGCCTAAGAACATAAAGGATCCGCTTGGTTTTTTATGGCTAGCCACACCTGTACGTGATCTCTTAATCACCTTAGCCAATGCATCAACTGCAGCGTCTTGACCAATAATGTGTTTCTTTAACTCATCAGCCATACCTTTAATCATCTTCAAGTCGTCTGATCCAAGCTTATTCACTGGAATACCCGTTTGCATTGACACAGTTTCAGTAATATCATCTATAGTGACGATGCGTTTCTTTGACTTAAGCGACTTTTCCCAAGTTTCAGTTTCAGTTTGAATCTGAGCCTCTAGACTTAATTGTTCATCCCTAAATTGAGCAGCCTTTTCATAGTCTTGGCCTTCAACTGCATTCTTCTTTTTAAGCTTAATAATTTCAGCGTCTTGTTCAAGTTGCTTAATTTTAGCTGGCACTTTAACTTCCATTAAGTGAGTACGTGCACCAGCCTCATCCATAAGATCGATCGCTTTGTCTGGCAGCTCACGCTGCTTGATATAACGTTCACTTAATTTAACACATGCCTCTAATGCATCGTCTTCATATGCGACTGAGTGATGCTCTTCATAATTCTTTTTGATTCTTTGTAGAATCTCTAAAGTGTCTTCCATTGAAGGTGCATCAATAAAGATTTCTTGGAATCGACGAGTCAATGCGCCGTCGTCTTCAACGTTCTCGCGATACTCATCAAGAGTTGTAGCACCAATACATTGTACTTGACCTCGAGCCAATGTAGGCTTAAGAATATTAGAAGCATCTAATGCACCGCTAACACCACCAGCACCAACAATAGTGTGAATCTCATCAATAAAGACAATCACATTATCTGCCGTCTTAAGTTCTTCAACGATATTTTTCATACGCTCTTCAAACTCGCCACGATATTTAGTACCTGCAACGATGGTCGTCATGTTGATAGAAATAAGTCTTTTGTTTAGGAGTACTCTCGCTACCTTCTTGTTAACGATGCGTTGAGCGATGGCTTCAACGATGGCAGTTTTACCGACACCGGGGTCACCTAAGATAATAGGATTATTTTTCTTACGACGTGCAAGAATCTGACAAATTCTGTAGATCTCTTTATCTCGACCGATAATTGGATCAAGTTTGCCTTCCGCGGCCATTTGAGTTAAATCCTCACCAAATTCATCTAAGAATGGTGTAGCTTTCTTCTTGTTGCCTCCTCGGCGTCCCTTTTCGTTTTCGTAACCGTCTGCTGCTAGTGACATATATTGTATTAATTATTTCAGGTATTATATGTATTTATTCCTATTAGTTTACTATATCATCGGCCGCATAAACCCCAGGCAATAGATCTGGCTTGCAGCGAGCTTTAAAACCCAAAGACTCAACGTAACCGACCGCAGCTTTAACCAACTTATTGGAATTGTGTGATGGATCAATATTATAATCAAGGTCTATAGTATCAATTTCTATACCATGCTCTCTTAAATAGAGGCCAACTTCTACCGATTTTTCAGCCTCTTTCCAAAGACGAGTCCACATATCTCTGATCACAGGCACCTCTTCTTTTTTATAGATAACGTGACAACCTGTGCTGGCGACGTGGAACACTACGGTCGTTGCATAAATAGTCTTATTAGCTTTGGTTTGACTATCGCAACCTAAATAGATTTTGACGTCATAACCCTCTTGCCTTTTAAGATAATCATGAACATATGGCCCTAACTCGAACTGAGGGGGACCGGTTAATTTTCTAAACTTCATGTAATAGGATCTGATTAAAAGTTTGTTGAATCAGTCTCTCTATATTTATCGTGGAATTCCATGACCTTGTCGCGAGCTTCTTCTGCAGTGTCGACAATTCTAAATAGGTCAAAGTTTTCTGGGCTCATACGACCACTCTCAAGTACATGATCCCTCAGCCAATCGATCAGACCAGACCAATACTCTTTACCAACTAAAACAATTGGAAACTTAGGAGCATGGCCAGTCTGAGCGAGGGTTAGAGCTTCGAATAGCTCGTCGAGAGTGCCTAAGCCGCCTGGAAATACTACAAATGCCTGTGAATATTTTAAGAACATAACCTTACGTGTAAAGAAGTAACGACATTCCATGCCTTCAGTCACATATTTATTCATGCCTGCTTCAAATGGTAATTCGATACCAACGCCAACTGAATCAGCGCCAACGTCTTTAGCACCATGATTAGCAGCGGCCATAATTCCTGGTCCACCACCCGTTATGATACCAAATCCTTCAGCTCCCATCATTATACCAAACTTTTTGGCTTCTTCATACCATTTAGAACCCACTCGAGTTCTAGCAGAACCAAAGACTGAAACGCATGGGCCTAATTGATTAAATGTATCGAAGCCTTTAGTAAACTCTCCTTGAATTCTGAGAATTTGCCAAGCGTCTTCTGTCTTATTGTAATTGTTCTTTTTCATGTAGATCTTTTAATAGAGTTGAGTAAACTGTTTCGCACGATTCCATGTAGAATACGTCTGTGAATTCTTTCATATTGTCGTATTTAGACCACAAATACTGGCCAAATCTTAGGTCATCTACATTGCGACCTTCTCCGTTTTCTAGAGACCACGATAAGTATTCACCGTTAAGTCTACTCCAATCTAATTGCATAAATAATTTAAAGTTAGTTCATAAAAAAACCGTTAACTTTTATATAGTTAACAGTCTCTTTAGTTTCATAATTAGATAGGTACTCATACTTAATTACTTAAAGGTGCCTTAATTTGGCCAGCTGAAACATAATCAATGATCTTATAATCAAATTTACCATCAAGAAGCCTTACGTTAGAGAGCTCAATACGTGGTAATGGATGAGGTTCATTTTCTAACTGAGTGTGTGCTGCGTCAATATGATTTAAGTAGAGGTGTGTATCGCCAAGATTACCCACCAACTCATCAGCTACCATATTCGTCGCGTGAGCTAATAATTCTAAAAGAGTAGCATAAGAAGCAATGTTAAATGGTAAACCTAAGAAAGTATCGACTGATCTTTGATTCCATGCAAGTGAGATGGCTCTAGTCGGTACGCCTTCTTGATCCATTTCTTGTTCAATATGATCATGATGCATTGTATTACCCGTTTTCTTTTGATACCACGTCCATCTTTCATTTTGACGCAGTACACGAGTGTAGACTTGAAATCCGTAATGACAAGGTGGAAGAGTCATTTGGTGTAATTCACCAACATTCCAAGCATTGACCATTAATCTTCTACTGTCTGGATTTGTTTTAAGGTCATTGATTAGATTATGGATTTGGTCAATTATTTCACCAGTCTCATGTGACCATCTTCTCCATTGCTTACCATAGATTGGTCCTAACTCACCCCATTGCATAGCAAACGCATCATCGGTTTTAATACGTTCAATAAATTCTTCTTGGTCCATCATAGCGTCAAATAACCCAACTTCTGCAATTGCATTTTGATATGCCTTATAAGCATCACCATTCCAAATGTTACACCCATTGTCAACAAGATATTTGATATTAGTATCTCCTTTCAAGAACCACTTTAATTCGGTCATCATTGTTTTGATAGCCATCTTTTTTGTGGTAAGCAAAGGAAAGCCTTCTCTCATATTATGACGAAACTGACGACCAAAAACTGAAATAGTGCCAGTGCCAGTACGATCTGACTTTATGACTCCGTTGTTAAGAATATCTTCAAGCAACGCTTGATATTGTGTGTCTACGTTATTCATTATATTACATTATTTGTTAGTCCCACCAATGTCTGATGTTATGTGCGATAAAGTTCCAAACTAATGCGTGGGCCTTTTCTTGTTTATTATGTGATATTTGTTGTAATTCACGTAGTTTGGCTTCAACCTCATCGGCATTGTCCCACTTTTCGTACAACCTTCTCAGATACTTATTGCCAGTGCCGTCTCCAGTGTCCTCAAACCAAAAGTCAAGTACATCTGGTCCATAAAGGGCTTTCATTTGATCCATATATTCTATGTCATACTCACCGTCATAGACTCGCTCTAATAAATCGACTGCAGTTCTAATGCGACTAGCATCTTGAAGTGCAACGGCTGAATAGGCTTTATCCGATTCTAAAAAGTCCGCGGTCCTAGAAAGTTGATATGAAAATAGATCAACGGCTGAACGATAGTCATAGTCAACACCCTTCCAAATATAAGGAATAAACTGAATTAGTCTTTTAAGTCTACGAAAGAATTGGCGAATAGTTCTCATGCCATATTTAAGCTTAGCACTCTTACTAGATCTTCTAGGTCACCTCCGCCCTTAATCTTCAAATCATAGTATTCAAAGATGCTGGCCCACCAACCTTCTTCTTCAGCCTCAGTTTGAGTGTTAGTTATCAAAAGAATTTCACCTATCTCAAGACGATAGTAGTACTCATATGCACCATTCACTTCTTCTTCTGGAATTACTTGCTTTTCAAAGCCTAAATCAATAAACGTTTGCTCTGTCATAATATATTAGATGTTAGTCAAATTTTAATCCGTTCTCAAACATAATCTCACGGAGCTGGCCTCTACACTTCTCGTAAGTCTCATACTTGTCCTCACTATATTCTTCGTCAGGCATGTATTTGTATTGTGCTCTCAACCATTGGTCCATTTCCCAAAGTGCAGATTGTGCTTTAGCACCATTAACTGCCAAATCAAAGTCGTGTTGGTCTTCTGGTAGATTAAACTCTAATGTTGCTTTCATTTCTCTTTGGTGTTAAAGAATTCAGATAACTCATCATATAAAGATATAATTTCATTATCATTTAGTTCACTAACTTTCTTCATTAATGAAGCTCTTAACATCTCTGTTTCTTTATTTTTATCACTCATTTCTCTTTGGTGTTAAATGCCCTATCAAAATAATCTTCTGCTGACTTATACCCTAAACTTATGAAGTATTGTTCGGCAAACTCACACATCTGCTCCTTCTCTTTCTCAAGCATTTCTTTCCTATTAATACGCAAATGCTCAAGTATCGCCATTGCTACGCGCTGGTCTGAATCAAACATATGTGTAAGGTCTGATTCAAGTTTTAGTAATTCTTGTATTGGGGTCATCTCTCTTTGGTGTTAAAGGTTTCCAATATATGTAGAGCAAAGTCTGCCATCATATCATAATGGTAATGAGCATAGGTTTGTCCTTCACTACGATTAGACTGAACAAACTCATCAGTCATAGATAGAATCTTGTCGTGTGTATCAGTACCATATTCTTCTAATACTTTATCCCATTCCTCTTTCAGCACCTCTTTAGGTGTTGTTTCAACGATGTATGCCATCTCTTCACCAAAGTTCTTAAAATCTGCTTGTGG
>Ga0102963_1001146_pt1 | contig 11603 bp, 17 predicted proteins | sample SalPon2_C_H2O_MG_2_FD_84522 | JGI IMG/M metagenome (GOLD analysis project Ga0102963, IMG submission 84522) | Salt pond water microbial communities from South San Francisco under conditions of wetland restoration - Salt Pond MetaG SF2_C_H2O_MG | ecosystem: Environmental > Aquatic > Non-marine... | reverse complement strand
TTTTTTCGCTCGCTATCTGTACTTTGCTGCACATTTGCACATTAGTGTGCTAGTAATTGCACATGGGAAAATACAAACACACACTAGACGAGCAGCGCCAAGTGCACACGCTCAGAGATCGTGGATTGAGCTGGCGAGCAATCGAAGCCGAAACAGGAATTGCACAGAGCACTTGCCGTAACCTCTACAAAAAGCCATTGCCTGCTGTAGAACCAGCACAGCCTGCAGATGTGCCAGCAGCACAGACGCCACAGCCTAGCATGGCAGAGACAGCCAGCAGCAGCCCAGCAGATCCGATCAACTTTCGACACGCCAAACTGGCAGAGCTAGAACAAGACATCATGCAGACTCGCCAGCGTGGACAAATGCAGGTGCTGCCGACTCTCCACAGGCTGCACATAAATCTACATGATGAGATTCGCCAGATGCGTGCAGAGGCAGAGGACAGTAACGACATGTCACCAGACGAGCTGGTGAATAGCATTGTCGCAGCAGTCCACAGCCTGCCGCCTTTGCTACGCCACCAGCTGGATCAGCAGCTAGAAGCGCACAATGTAGTGCAGTTTAAAAAGGCAGAGGAGTCTACAGGATGACTCTGCAGGCGCTGCATAAACTGGCAAAGGGCCTGCAGAGTGTGGCGCAGGCTGATCCTCTGCGGTTCTGGTCACCTACACCAGTGCAGCAGCGGTATCTACAGGACGACAGCAAAATAAAGCTCCTGCGAGGCGGTAATCAAATTGGAAAAAGTGTGTGTGGCGCAGTGGAGGCTATCAGCTACTGCCTGCAGCGCCACCCGTATCTGCAGACGCCACCACCACCACTAGAAGTGTGGGTAGTCTGCCACAGTTGGGAACAGAGTCGAGTACTGCAAAAAAAGATCTATGACCTCATACCACCAGCCAGCCTACACGCAGATGTGGAGTTTACGACAGGGAAGGGCTTCCGAGGTACAGGCGCCCCAGTAATTCGCTTCAATAACGGCAGTATCATGCGAGTTAAGACGACGAATCAAGGCACACTGGGCCTAGCCTCTGGTACTGTGGATTATGTATGGTGTGACGAGCCACCACCACCGGACATATTAGGTGAATTGCTAGGCCGTATCGTGCGAACAAATGGCAAAATGGGCATAACCATGACCCCGATCGGCATACCTTGCGACCACATAAAAGATCTAGTAGACAAGGGCACCATAACAGACCACCCAGCCCCACTAAATCTAGAGAATGTGACGCCAGTAGGCACAGGAGTCCCGCTTTTATCGCAGGAATCTATAGATCAGGTGGCACAGGCGTATCTGCCTATAGATCGTGAAGCCCGCATGAATGGCAGTTGGAACGCTGGCGTGCCAGATGGTAGGATCTTCGAGCAGTTCAGAGACGAGCTTATATCAGATGTAGCGAATCACAAAGGCTCTGAATGGATGTTTGCGATCGGTATTGACCACGGATCGCAGGTTAATGCAGAGGTGGCTATACTGGTGGCTGTCGATATTTCAGACATGAAAAAAGGCGGCAAGCCATTTGTGTATGTGCTCGACGAGTACACAGCAGGCGGTGCCAGTGCAGAGGTACACGCCAGAGGCATTATCAGCATGGTGAGGCGTAACAAGCTCGAGCTAAAGCAGATTCGCTACTGGATAGGCGATCGATCACATGGTGGCGATAAGTATGGTGGCAGAATGTCTAATAATATGCTCACAGCGGCCATGTGCCATGTACTAGGCTATCCACGAGGGCGACTCCCGTTTGCTATTCGCATGGCACATAAACCAGCCTATTCTGTCTATTATGGCTGTCAAGCCTTGCACGAGCTCATGGCCTTGAGTAGATTCCAGATACATCCAAAATGTGATAGAACAATCAAGAGCCTTAAAATGTGGGCCATGACTCGCAGTGGGCGTATGGATGTTATGAGCGAATGGAAGCATTTGATCGACGCCCTGCGCTATGCGACAATGCCGATTATAGATCAGCAGTACAGAGCGCCCAAAATGGCTAAATTTTCACTAGGTAGGCGAAAATGAAAACAAGCGAATTCGGTATACCAGCTAAACCACCAGCACTAGACATGTACACACAGCGCAGATGGGAACACAGCGCCCTGCGCAGGCGTCTGCTAATCGGAGACTGGCAGCAGGATCTAGAGCGTACATTAGCACAGCACATACCTAGTGACAGGCGTGCTGCGTGGGGCGTGTCGGATCTATCGTCTAATGTGTTTAAATCATCTGTAGACGCTCTAAGCGCTTTGTATAATGACCAGCCAGCAGTGGGCCTGCCTAGTGGCAGTGCAGATGCCAGCAGCCTGCTGGGTTCTGGTGGCTACCTCGATCGGGCTGGCCTCTGGCCACTCATGCAGCGTGTGCAGTCTATGACACTAGGCATGCGGGAAATGCTGATCAGAGTGGATGTAAACTCAAAAGGTGACGGGCTGCTTTTTCGACCTGTGACTCCTGACATGGTATTTGCTCGAGCACCAGCAGGCGATCCCATGGTGCCAGATGTGATTCACGAGCTGCGCCTACGGTACACCAAAACGGGCGATCCTGTCTGGACTGCAGATGTCTTTGATCTTAGAGATCTCAATAATCCGATCTACAGGATTCAAGAGGTCGACGCAGGCGGAGAACTGGGCAGAGATGTGACAGGCGAGTACATGGCAGAGTCTAACTACTCTGGTGCTGCCTATCCCTACAGGCGGGCAGACGGGACTCCTGTGATACCGTACAGCATGTACCATGCCAGCATGACAGGCCATCTATTTAGCCCTTATGATCTCAGTGAAGCAGTCTACGGAAGCCTGACAGCTGCATGCCTGTATACATTTGCTGTGCATGTACTCAGAGACTGCAGCCACCCACAGCGCTATGTAGCTGGTCTACAGCCTGCTGGTGCTGGTATCTATGATACTGACCTTACAGCACGCAGAGCAGCGATCGCCACAGATCCTGCTAGTATTCTGGTATTCCAGATCGACACAGAGATCGCAGGCGTAGGCCAGCCCATGATCGGCCAGTTTAATGCAGGTGCTGATCCTGTCTCAGTGTTTAGCAGTGTGACGCAATACGAGCGTAGAGTCGCTGCTATTCTAGGCATTGATCCTAGTGATGTGCAAAAGATGAGCGGAGATCCCCGATCAGGCTATGCCATTGCGATTAGTCGATCAGGCCAGAGGGATGCACAGCGCAAGTATGCGCCCTTGTTCAGGTATGGCGACTTGCAGACCATAGAGCTAGCAGCGATTATGGCTAATCGATTCCTTGGTCAGAGCCTGCCAGAGTCTGGCTACACGATCGAGTACCAAGCCATACCACTGTCAGACACAGAGCAAAAGGCACAGCGTGAGGACTTGATCGAAAAACTAAGCAAGGGCTTGCTAACACCGATCGACGCCATAAAGGATCTGCATGTCAATATGACAGACGCAGAGGCTGTGGCGTATCTACGAGACATAAGAGCACAGCGTGCAGAATTTGGGTTTTAAAACAGGAGTAACAGACCATGACCACAAAAATAATAGAAGGTGTTGAGTACATCGAAAAAAGCGCAGTCGATCAGATCGTCTCTAGCAGGCTAAATAAGCTGGCAGAGAAATTACGATCTGCAGAGGATAACGCAGCACAGCTACAGGCACAGCTAGACAGCAGCGCCACCCGAATCACAGAGGCAGAGGGCCTAGCAGGTACTGTGGCCGATCTGCGTGCGCAGCTGGAGTCTGCAAATAGTCGATACGACAGGCACAGCACCATTGCGCAGATAGGCATAACAGATCCAGATCTTCGTGACGCTGTAGAATGGCAATTTGAGCGTAGCCAGCAAAACCTGCCAAAGAAGGACAGAGTCAACCTAGGCGAGTGGCTGCAGACACAGATCAGCAGTCCAGACACAGCGCCTGCAGTACTGCGCCCACATTTACAGGCTCTGACACAGCCAGCACAGGCCCAACAGGCGCCCGCAGAGGCACAAGCCAGCACACTGGCTAGCCAGAAGCCTACAGGCGAAATGCAGGCCACTGTAAGCCCAGCAATGGCACAGGCTCTGAATGTACAGGCGCCAGCGTCAAATGCCAGTGTGATGCAGGCACCAGATAATAGCACCAGTGCAGACATACTGCGCAGAGCTCAAACAGACTTTGATTTTTATAGGGCTAATCGTGACCTTGTTAAGCAGCACGCACGCAAGGCACTTGGCCTACCAGCACCCACAAAATTCTAGGAGTCCAAAATGGCAGTAATAGATCTATCGTCACAGAACAGTTTTCCATTTGCGAAAACCACCACCAGTGTAGGCACCACACAGCAGGCAATTACTCTGCCCAGTGCTGCACGCAGAGTCACAGTAGGCGGTGAAACTGCTGCTATTTTCCTAGTCGTATCTGGTGTATCAGATGGCGCTGCAGTACCAGCGAATCGTGTAGCAGTACCAGCTGATCAAATGTTTGAACTCAATCTACCACAAGGCAACCAGCAGCGAATCACAGAGATCGCCATAGCTGCACAATCTAGCACAGCCACCATTACAGTAGTAATAGAGGCATAAATGGCTAGATTCATTTATGGCGGCTGGGATGATGACGCAGAGATCGTATCAATCCCATGTACGCTAGACGAGACAGTGGCAGCTGGTGACATCCTGCGCCCCTTTGTAGGTGGTGTCTATGGTCTACTGCGCAAGTGTGGCGACACCCACAGCCACGCTATAGGCATAGCAGCCACAGCAGGCAATGCTGGCGACACTATAGACATGCTGCAACAGGGCAAAGCGTCTGTAACATTTGCACATAGCATTAGCTCTGCAGATGTAGGCAAAGCCGTATATGTCAGCAGCACCACAGGACAGGCCACCACCACAGCACCTAGTGCTAGTGGATCTTATGTTATCCATCTGGGCTGGCTGCAGTCTGATGATGGCACATGTTTAATAGACCCCAAAACCATTAACTACAATTCATAGGAGTCCCCATGGCGACTTACACCACACTAGCGTACGACAACACAAACAAACTACCAGTTCTGCCCAGCAGTAGCGACACAGTCAGTATACCTAACGATCTAGCTGTCTCTGGTGATGCAACAATAACAGGCAATTTAACTGTAAACGGCACCACCACTACAGTAAATAGCGAGATCGCCACAGCAGACGATCAAATACACTTAAACAGTGAATACACCAACACCAGCGCAGCAAAAGACGCAGGTCTAATTTTTACTGTCGAGCCACTGGGTGCAGCTTATGCAATTAGTGAATTTGGAGGCGGCAGCAATAAAGACAATATGACTCTATCTAGTGCAGTGTCTAACTGGTCAGCTGGTGACATCATACAAATTAGCGGGTGTTCTTTTGCCGAAAATAATGGACTATACGAGCTAGAAGGATCTGACACCTCAACCCGATTCTTTTTTAAAGCCTTAGCACAAGGTGACAGTATTACTGCTTCACTTGTAGATATTTGTCAACTCGCAGACTTCACACAAGGATCTGTTAGTGCAGGGACAGCTGTAGAAGTAAAGGTTATGCAGCTTAAAACAGATGAAGCAAATAACCAATTTGTGTACAAATATGGATCAAGCGCTAGCAATATGAGCGCTGATCAGACATTTGGTGGTGCTATTGCTGCAGATGACATAGCCGCTGGTGACGCAGCGGTAGAGATTACAACTACAGCAGGTGACATTGTTATAGACAGCCCCACAGGGCAGGCTGTGCGCCTACAGGTCAATGGTGACGATAAATTAGTGTGTGACGGTGACGACATCCAAGTCAAGGCAGGCAAAAACTTTTTGATCGAGGATACAGCCGCGTTAGCTACACAATTATTATTTCGTGGCTCAAATAATGTCAGTGCATTTGATGTTTTATATATCAATACAAGCGGAGAGCTAGATCGAGCAGATGCAGACGGGGGATCGTTACACTACAATGTCGTAGCCTCTGCTCTGGAAGCTGGGCCCAGCGGTGCTGCAGCCGTCAAAGCAGCCATGTCTACATGTGGACAGGTTGCAGCTGTAAAGTTTACAGGCGGGAATCCAAGTACAGGCGATCGTGGCAAACCTGTTTATTTGAGTACAACAGCTGGCCAAGTTTCATTAACTGCACCAAGTGGCACTGGTGATCATGTCGTGCGAGTCGGCTTTGTATACTCAAGTACTGCGTTAGATACCAATGTTTATCCTGTATTGTTTCAACCTCAATACATTAACACTGTAGCCTAATGGACTCAGGCATGATCAGCACCATCATAGCAGCTGCACTAGGTGGCGCTCTGGCAGTAGGCGGAATCTGGCTACACAAGGAGCGCAATAAACCAGAGCCTGAACAGGTAGATATAGCTGCTGTGGTGGCTGCTACCATGCAGCAGTACCAGCCAGCCAATAACCTAACACAGCCCGATCTGATTCAGGTGCCATGCTCTGCAGACTATATAGCAGAGCATGGCGATTTGTTATGTCGTGAATTATTTTGTAGCATGACTACTAGAGGTGTGGAGTCTAAAACCTCTGGTGCCGAATGTGAACAGATTCGAAATGTAGCTAACAAAAAAGTCATACTGGATCTGTGTGAAAAACAGCCCGATCCAAAAGTCTGTATAGAGCTTTTTGATAGGAGACTCTGAAAATGAAAGTAGGCAAAAAGTATAAAAAACTCAGAGCTGAGGGCTACAAAAAAAAGCAGGCTCTGGCCATTGCCATATCTATGGCAGACAAAAAAAACAGGCGTCGAAAACGCAAAAACTAAAAAAACTAAAAGGCAATTCTCAAAAAACTAAAACCTTCGTTTTCGACGAATCAGGATCGCTACTATGCCCATATCCACGGGCGAAAAAAAGGTGCCTCTGGAATCTGCATTTTTATGAGTACCCTAAAGTGTTTATACATTGCAACACTTAAACGCTTAAAAAGGGCTATTCTGTGCATTTAAAGGCATGCTTTGATCTGGCTTGACACACATAGATCTGCTATGCTATTTAGAAATTAAGCCTGTGCAGCATGCCTGCAGGATGGCAAAAATTGGTAGGGTCGCACCCGTAACAGCAGCAGAACCAATAGAGACTTTAAACCAATTTTACACAATTAGGAGACTCAAAAATGAGCACTATTTACTACTCAGCTGGTAGCCCAGCTGCAGGACTTGAACCCGATGGACTAAGGCTGGCCGCAATGATTGAAGCGGAGGTCAGAGCCCAATTGGCAGACATGGCAACCATTCGAAATACAGACGCTCTGCTTTTTGCTGGCGATCTTGCAGGCTCTGGATCAGATGCTGTGACTCTTCGATTTGCAGGATATGGAGCTAAGACTCCTATGGCTGCAGCAGACGAGGACTCAGATGTATCAGCTACTGCATTGTCTACAGCCACCAGCTCGATCACCATTGCACGCAATGCCCTGCGATATGACATCACCGATCTGGCTGTCTTGACTGGACTCGGGCGTGATATCGATCCTTTCTTGCTTGCTAATTCAATGGCAATGTCTGCAGAGGCTCGAATCATGGAGATCGTTTGTAATACCTTTAGCTCTGCCACCACCTCTGTAGGCACCTCTGGTGTAGACATGAGCGTAGATGACTTCTGTGACGCTATCTTTGAACTCGAGCTTAACGATAACATGGGCAATTTCTATTCTGTCTTGGCACCTCGCCAATTTGCAGATCTCCAGAATAGCCTGCGCTCTGAGACTAATAACGCTCTGGCATTTAGCCCAGCAGTAGAGGAAGCACTAGCCATTAAGGGACAAGGATTCCAAGGCACCCTAATGGGCGTGCAGATCTTCCGATCTGCGTATGTACAGAACTCTAGCCCAGCTGGTAACAAAGTTGGCGCTATGATGTCTGCAGGCGCTGTAGGTTATGCAATCGGCACACCTCGCCCACTTGCTGGTGCTGGTGCAGAGATTCGCCCTGCAGGGACTCCCGTTGTTGTCGCTTTCGAGCGTGACGAGAGCAAGGCCCTGACAGAAATAGTAGGGCATTTGTACTGTGGAGCTGCGATTTCAGAAGATGCTAAAATTGTGAAGATTGTCACAGACGCCTAACATTTGACAGGCACCTAAACAGCCTATCCTTTTATGGTCTGTTATGGTGCAGCTGATCTGGTGCCTGTCCCCTTGTGGGGCAGGCACTTTAAACCCCCAACACAGGAATAACAGACCTATGAATCAACCTTGGACAGGCAACACGCCACAAAGCGCAGTACCACGGCTAAACATTAGCCCTAATGCGCCTTATTATATGATGCACCACCCAGCACAGTGGGAGCTGGTCATCGAAAACGACACAGCCGAATGGCTGCCCACATTTAGCACACTATACGAGATTGCAGGCGTCAATGGTGTGCAGTCAACACCTGCAGGCCCCGACTCCACAATGGCCAGAGTACACTACATGGATCAGGGCTACACTATCCTGCCGCAAGAGCTTGGCTATCAGACACGCTACCCTACACGCATGGGCGGCTACTACTACACCAGTATCTGGGACAAGCCCAAGCAGGTAGGCAGCAAATTATTCTGGTCTACAGATGAAAAAGAATACAACCAGTGGCGCAGAGAACTGCTAGAGACAGGCACCATACAGCCACCAGAGCCAGAGATACTAGAACTGCTGGTAGAGCGCCACGAAAAACGAATTGAACGAAATATCAGCATGCAGCACATACCAGAGATCGCCAAAAAACTAGACGCTATGCGTGATCAGCTTACAGCCATGCAGCAGGCTAGTGGTGTGACGCCAGAGCCAGCACCGAAAAAGCGAAGGGCTAAGAACAATGCCTAGCTATGAGGAAAAGCGCAGAGCAGTGCAAGCAATGAAGACACGAATCTACCGCCAGCAGATCGCTGGTGGTGTAAATCCAAAAGAGGCAGAGCGCAACGCAAGCAAGATCGCAGAGCGTGCTGCTGAAAAACACGACAGAAAGCATAGGAGCTAATCATGGCCTATTCAGGACGCCCATATTTTCAAATACCACGCCCACTACGACTCAAGGGATTCGCAGAACAGGACACACTAGCAGGCAATAAGGATCTAGTAGCTAAGGACTCACTCGTGCAGCTTATCAATCCAGATGGCGCCAGCCGTGATGTGATCTTACCAGCAGATGCAGATGGCCTAGTGTATCTAATCAAAAACACAGCCACCAGTGGCGGTTTTAATGTGGTCGTTAAAGATCAGAGCAGCCCTGCAGTCACGATCGCCACTGTCGCAGATACTGAGTCAGCATTAGTAGTGTGTGACGCTACAGGCTGGCAGCTCGTATTCAAGGTGTAGTAAATGAGCTGGCGCCTAGTAGCACCCAGAATCAGAGTAGTAGAGATCTTTAAAAGGGCCTCTGTCTATGACATACAGTTACCAGTGTACAGGGATGGCGATCTAGTACATCCCGACTCTGGCACTGTGGCGCTGCTATCTAATAGTGGAAGCACCATATTTAGTGCTAGTGTGACGATCTCTGGCAATATAGCAGGCTACACAGTGCTGGCCTCTGACATACCAGAGGACACGCCACTAGGTGAGGGCTACAGGCTACAGTGGACTATTGTTTTACCACATGGCCCACATGATGACACCTACACATTTAACCAGCCTGCAGCCATTGCCAGATCTCGCATTTATCCTGTGATCTCTGATCTTGACCTTGAAGCACAATACAGTGATCTAGCCAGCATTAGGCCCAGTGCTCTAAGCAGCTATCAGCAGTACATAGATGAAGCATGGTATCAAATACTCGATCGCCTGCGCCAAATGGGCAATATAGAGTACTTGATACTAGATCCACAGGTGCTGCGCATGCCACACATAGATCTGGCTTGCTATCTGATCTTTAAGGATATGGATAGCAGTGGACTAGGTGAAGGGCGGTACCTCGATCTAGCTCAAGAGCACCGTAAAAACTTTGAAATAGGGCTTAAAAGGATCAATTGGCGATATGACACAGAGCATACAGGCAATATGGACGATCCGAACAGGCGCAGAGCTGCACAGCCAGTAATCTACACCAGTGCACCACCAGACTGGACTCTAGGTTATAGGCGGTTCTAATGGCTACTGTGGCGCTAAGTACTATCCGCACCAGAATCGCTACAGCCATAGCTGCACTAGATGGCTGGTATGAATCACGCAATCCCCTGCAGGAGTGGGGCAGAGCGCCTAACACAGTAGCGCATAAAAACTTTTCAGTCGGTATTACTGCCTGCACACAGGTACAGGATGACAGGCAACGCAGATCACCAGAGGGCGTGATGGTCAGAACCACAGCAGCAGTGCGCTATGCTTTTAGGATACGCCCAAAAGACCAGACAGCCAGCTATGGCGAGTCCTTGGATGCAGCCCAGCAGATCATGCGCACAATAACCGACAGATCCACAGCCACACATGCCGATCTACAAATACGATTCAACCGTATTATTCTAGACATGGCCGACAGTGGCGAGTACACTACACACACAGTAGAATTTGACATACTACATTACCTATCATTGACAGGAGCATAAAATGGCAGCTTCAAGCCTAGTAAAAACTAAAAGAGATGGCACCATCACGATCATAGATGGCACCAGCCCTACAGCAAATGAGTACACCGTATCATTTGAAATTGGCGACTTTTCATACTCAGAGGAAAAGGCCGATCGTACCGTAATCCGAGACAGAGGCGCTATCGTAGGCCTGCGACAGGGAGACGATCCAGTATTGAGCCTGTCTTTCTCTGTGCACCTGCGTGACCTTACAAACACCACTGCAGATGTGCTTCTAGATTTCCTCTATAATCGTGGTTATGCTAGCAGCAGCACCAGTGTAGTAAGCACAGGCGGCACTGGCTTTGAACAGTATCTAGTAGACATCAAATTTACCATTGACGCTAACAGCGTAGACTCTGGCGAAGCAGTCCAGACAATTACCTTTGCTAAGTGCCTTTGCGTGTACAGCCTGTCAGAGGGCGATCCCGATTCACTCGAGATCAGTGCAGAATGCTATGGTGGTGTGACGCTAGGCTATACCCCCTAAATAACAGGACAAACAGACCATGATACACATAAACATACCACCATTAGGCGATCTCACATGCACACAGCCTGCACTAGTACTATGCTACGATCTGCTATCAGAGTGGGGCGACTCACCCAGCAGGCCGAAAATAGGCAGGCTCTGTGCTGCAGCGATCGGACTATGCACCCAGCACCACCAGACACAGCTGCCAGTCTACAAGGTCAGCAGCTTAGATCTGGTGGGCTATGGGAATCGCTGCTTAGACAGGCTGCTACAAAAAGGCGTCACAGCAGGCGCTGTAGTGACACAAGGCATGCTTTTAGTCCAGCAGATGGCAGAGGCTCTGCCACAGGATCAAGAGGTCACAGACACTGTAAATTTTACAGACAGCGGCCAGCAGGCAAGTGGTACAGACTAGGCCTAGCCATAGCGAGACACTGGCAGCAGCAGCCTATGTGGTGGTTTAATCAACCAAAAGAGCTACAGCAGCAGCTGCTGGCAGACTACATATGCTGGTGTGAAGATCAGCAGCCGAAAAAAGCAGACTCCACACAGCAGGCCGATACACAAAAGGCCAGACTGCAGCAGCTACGACAGAGGAGATCAGCTGATGGCTTTTAA
>Ga0102963_1001145_pt1 | contig 11603 bp, 6 predicted proteins | sample SalPon2_C_H2O_MG_2_FD_84522 | JGI IMG/M metagenome (GOLD analysis project Ga0102963, IMG submission 84522) | Salt pond water microbial communities from South San Francisco under conditions of wetland restoration - Salt Pond MetaG SF2_C_H2O_MG | ecosystem: Environmental > Aquatic > Non-marine... | reverse complement strand
GGAATATCAGCTGTTAAATGATCGGCATGAGTCGTTACAAATATTGGTATATCGCGTTGTGATTGAGCCCAAGAAACAGAATACAAAGCATGGGTATGGGTTATCCCTCCAATGTGCTCCCAAGTCTTGTATAAATAGGCGTGTGTTTTGGTATCTGAAGACGGTCTACATTCTCCTTCGACAACATTGTTATCAAAATCGACAATCACCATGTCTTCTGGTTTTAGTTCTTCATAAGGAACACCCGAAGGTTTGATTGCAAAAACTTTGTTTTCACGATCCACCGCAGAGACGTTTCCAAAAGTATAGACTACAAGACCAAGAGCATTTAACTCCATATTAGCCTCGTAACATTCTTGTTTTAATGCACTGTATTTAGAACTCATAATTATGAATTTAATGTTTTAGTTAAGCTCTCTACACTGATACCGAGAGCTGTGTATTTGTTCATCAGTTTTTGCATTACTTCCACCTGAGAAGGCTCCGGATGGTATTCAGCAACATAAGGAGAACCTAACACCTGACTTGCTTCGGCAAAAGAATTGTATACACCAGAAGCAACAGTTGCATAAATAGCTGCTCCTAAAGCTGGTGTTTGTTCTGATTCAGCAACCTTAACCGGCATATTGAGTGTATTAGCCAAAGTTTGCATGATAAATTTTGATTTTTTAGCCACCCCTCCGATACCGACTACTTGTTCTATTTCCACACCTTCTTCAATAAAACGATCGACGATGGTTTTTGAACCAAAACAAATCGAATGAATAAGTGACAAAAAGATATGAGCTGCAGAGGTCCCAAGGTTAATATTTGCGATGGCCCCTTTTAAATTTTGATTGGCATCTGGAGTTCTACGTCCATTGACCCAATCTAATGCTGTTGGAATAGACTCTTCGAGTGAAATTGCCTGAGCTGCTTCGGTTAATTTAACAATCAACTTCTCATCAAACTCAGCCTGTAACTGATTTCGTTGCTCATCACTAATCGCTGTTGATTCCATGATGATGTTAGTCATCGGCCATTGCAATACATTTTTAAACCAAGCTAAGACATCACCAAATGCCGATTGACCAGCTTCAAGACCAACCATTCCAGGCACTACAGATCCATCAACCTGCCCACAAATACCTTTTACAGTTTTATTGAGATATGATTCGTCGTTGGAAACGATAATATCGCAAGTGGATGTTCCCATCACTCTTACCAATGATTTTTCTTCAATTTTAGCTCCTACTGCACCTGCATGTGCATCAAAAGTTCCAACACTGATAATTGTGTCAGTAGATAGACCTAATTTATCAGCCCATTCTTTTGAGAGTGTTCCTGCAACCTCATCGGAAGTATAGGTTTCCTCGTAGAGATTGGAACGCAAACTCGCCAAATAAGGATCTAATTTTTGTAAGAATTCCTCCGAAGGCAATCCTCCCCACTCCTTATGCCACATAGCCTTATGACCTGCTGCACAACGAGAACGCTTAAATGCTTTCAGATCTTTATCCTCTATAAGTAGATAGGTCATATAATCACAGTGCTCCATCCAAGTATGCGCATTAGATGCTACAGACTGGTCTTCTCTTGCAATGTGTAAAATCTTTGCCCAAAACCACTCAGAAGAATAGATTCCTCCTTCGTATTTCAAATAATCTACACCACCCCAAGTTCTTGATAAATGATTTATTTCATCAGCCTCTGCTAAAGCAGTATGATCCTTCCAAAGCACCATCATCGCATTTGGATTTTCCTCAAAACCTTTTTTAAACACTAATGCTTCTCCATCTTCAGCTATTGGAATAGGTGATGAACCGGTAGTATCAATGGTAATTCCTTTTACTAATGCTGGATTAATACTAGAAGCAGATAACACTCCTTTGATGGTATTCTCTAAACCTTCAATATGGTCTAAAGGATGCTGTCTAAATTGATTTTGATTAGGTTTACAATACTGTAGTGACTTCCATCTTTGGTAGTAATGTACCGATGTAGCCTCTTCCTTTCCATTTGAAGTATTTAACAATACCGCTCTTACGGAATCGGATCCGTAATCTAATCCTATAACATATGCTTGTTCTTTCATTCGAGGATTTCTCTTTTCTGTTTATTTAATTTGAAAGGTCAATACACTAAAAGATTGTGCCTTAATAACAACTGCATCTTTTGATATATCTATTTTCTGTTTATATTCTTTTGGTTGTATATTTTTTGGATCTTCTTTAGAGTTTGTCGCAGTTAAATCATCATGTGATAAATCAATACGATGAACTCCCGCTTTAATTTTTGCTTTGAGAATTTCTAATGAAACTTCTTGATCATTTTCAGAAGTATTCACTAATTTGACTATTAACTCATTTGATGAAACATCTTTTACGGCTGAGGCATACAATCCATTTTGTCCTACCACATGTTCTCCATTTAGAGTAACTGATAATGCATGGGTTCCTGCATGAGTACCATAGAGTTGTTGTACATAATAACTCGGTGTTGGATATACTGATAGATTGTCAAACCAAATAAGATCTGTTTTCCATTGCCAAGCATCGGTATGCGCTAATAATGGAGCATATGAAGACATTTTCACCACATCCGCATTGCGTTCGATTCCTGTCATAAATGCCGCTTCTGAAAGTGCGCATTCCCAGTTATTCGTATTGTTGTAATCTTTAGCGTGAGCTGCGTATTCCCCTGCAAATACCTTAGGTCCTTTTCGATCGTAAGAATCGTAGCGATTCGCGTTAGTTCTAAACCATTCTGGAGAGCGATAATAGTGTTCGTCTACAAGTTCTACATCCATTTTTTTCATCTGTTCCCATCCGTATTCAAAATACTCTCCATCAGGAAATGGTCCCGAACCAGAAACAATGATGATCTCAGGATACTTTTCTTTAATAGCCTTATCAAAAACCTTATAGCGCTTAATGTATTCTGGACCCCATTGCTCATTTCCAATCCCGATATACTTCATATTAAATGGTTCTGGGTGTCCCATATCTGATCTTAGTTTTCCCCAATAAGTATCGATTGAACCGTTGGCAAATTCTATGAGATCAAGTGCATCTTGGATGTAAGGATCCAACTCATCCATTGGAACGAGTTCAGCAGTGTTGAATTGGCAAGCCATTCCACAACCCAATATTGGAAGTGGCTCAGCACCTAAATCCTCAGATAACTGAAAATATTCAAAGAATCCAATCCCAAAACTTTGATAATAATCAGGAGTTAAACGGCGATCGTATTCAGTATTCCAACGATTTACTATCAGTTCTCTATCTGCAATTGGACCTACTGTTTTTTTCCATTGATAACGGCGCTCAAGAGTTCTACCCTCTACGATACAACCTCCAGGAAAACGAATAAATCCAGGATTCATAGCTTCTAGATATTCAACAATATCTTTTCTTAAACCACCCTTTCTTCCTTTCCAAGTATCTTGAGGAAAAAGCGATATCATATCTATATTTAAACTTCCCTCTCCTACAAATTTCAATCGAAGCTTTGCTTTTTCAGCAGTTGCCTGAGCTGTAAATGACAAATCGTATTGCTTCCAATTTCCTTGAGTTAAATCGACATTTGCAGTTGCAATGATTTGATCCTCATCAAATAGTTCCAGCTTTAATTGAGAGACTCCTTGAACCTCAGAGGCCAAAAAAGAAAAATCATAAGAACTACCTTCTTTGATTCCCATACCTCTAAATCCCTCGTTGATCAATTCATAATTTGAATCATCATTGATTTCAATATGCAGGTATCTTTTATTAGATGGATTACCAGAATAACGAACAATTGCACTCGAACCAGAAGAACTGTTAAGAGAGTGACGATTATAGGTAGGTTCTGACCAACCCATTTTTGGAAGGGTAAATTCAAAAGATCGATTCTTTACCAGTTCTGCGTACAAGCCACCATCAGCAGCAAAATTGATGTCCTCAAAAAAGATTCCATACATCGTAGATTGAATTTCAGACACACTGTCTGCTACATCAATTTTTAATGAAGTTTGCGCTACTACATTGAATGTAGTTAATAGAATTAATAAATATAAAACCCTTTTAATCATCGCTTGTATTTGTTATCCATACTTTCATTTTTCCAATACCTCGATTGGACCATGAGTAGTATGGGATTGCTTTGTATTGATTTGTTTTTAGTGTATTGACTCCTTCTAAGAGGTCCTCTTCAAAGTCCACATCAAAGGATTCATTTTCACTAATACTCATCTGGTCGATTAAACCCTTATTGTCTACTTCCTCAAAAGCATATACAATTGGACCTCTTTCTACAGAAATTTTTCCTTGGTCTTCCTCAACTAATGGATGAGCGCTAACCGTTCTTGTTTCCATTGGAAACTCAACAACTACTTCATCCTCGCTTTTCCAAGTTCTATCGAGAACTATATAGCCCTCTTGTATCTGAGCAGGAACAATTGTTCCGTTTAATTTTAACTGAATTTCTGAACTGTAATCTTGATTGTAGTTGTAAAGATCTGATGGTAAGACCTTATTGGTTGCCCAATAGGGTACTCTAAGTTTTAATTTAAAATCAGCTTCTTTGCGATCTATGTTCATTTTAAGAGAAACGGATCCTTCCCAAGGCATATTTGCCTTCTGTGAAACTGACACTAAAGTAGATTTTAATTGAACTTCTGATTCGTTACTCGCATAGAGATTCACATAAAGCTCATCATTTGAAGTTGAATAAAGGAGTTTCGGAATCGATGGAATAAAGCGCACGACATTGGTTGGACAACAAGAGCAATCAAACCATCCTTGACGTGTACATTTTCCTCTATTAAATTCATATACTCCATCTGATTCTAATGCATTGGGGTAAAAGAACTTTGTCCCGTCCAATGACAATCCAGATATTAAACCGTTGTACAAGGTGCGCTCGATAACATCAAAATATTTAGGATCAGAAGTCAATGAGTGTAAACGGTGATTCCAATAAACATCTCCAATGGCCGCACAGGTTTCGTTATAGGCGGTTAGATTCGGTAATTCATAATTTTCACCAAAACGCTCTCCATCGTGAACAGCACCAATTCCTCCAGTGATGTACATTTTTTTAGACACCATATTTTCCCAAAGTGCCATGGTAGCTTGAAGGTATTCATCATCATTTTGTAGGGCGGCAATATCAGTCATCGCAGCATACATATACACAGCGCGTACGGCATGACCCACTACCTCATCTTGTTCTACAACTGGTTTGTGATCTTGAGAATAAAAGCCAAAAAGTTCGTGATGTCCTTCAACACCTCGGTGATCTAAAAAGTATTTTGCCAGTTTTAAATAATCTTCATTACCGCTGATGCGATAGAGCTTAATCAACCCTGTTTCGATAACTTGGTGACCTGGAACTGCAGCTATTTTATCTGGCCCCTCTCCAAACGTCTTTACCATCAAATCAGCATTCGCCAAAGCGATATTTAAAAAGTTTTTCTTTCCTGTAGCAGCGTAATGTTCTGCAGCAGCTTCGTATAAATGTCCCGCATTGTAAAGCTCGTGACTCATAAACAAAGATTCCCAACGCTCACCCTTATCAACCACTACCCAAGGAGCAGGTGGTTGTGCTGGATTAATGGTTCTCCAAGTAGTGAGATAACCATCTGATTCTTGTCCTACTTGAATAATTCCAATGAGTTCATCTAAAAGTGATTCAAGCTTTTTATTTGGAGCACTGATTAGTGATATAGATGCTCCTTCAATAATTTTATAGAGATCAGTATCATCAAAAGGCATCGCTCCTTTAACGGTTCCATCGAGTTGTCCTCCTGCGATAAGGAAATTATCCATACGCCCTTCTTCTCGACACTTTTCAATAGCGTATTCAATAGTTTTTTCTTGAACTCTTTTAATGATAGGCAACCAAAAATCATCCGTAAGTTTTACCCCTCGAACCGATGCAGATTGAAGTGGGTAAAAAGAAGATGATTCTTCTATAGCTAGTTTTTCTTGCTTTGCACAACCAATAAAGAACAATCCTATAATAAAAAAGACAACACTATATTTTAAGCTGTAATTCATTCTATCCCTTACAATTGTTATTGTTTTTTACCCCATACTGCATAGGCTGTTTGAGGGTTTAATCCACTGAATAATACAGTTGATTCAATATTATTTTCCCAATCTCTTCCTCTAAACACAAGGAGCTCGTAATTTACATTATCATAACTAAGACTGAGCTTTCCATCTTGATATTCCCATGAGTAAGATTCATTTCCATCAATAGTTCCAGAAGCATCTAACTCAATAATCACACTGTCTTGAAAATCTGGAGACAGTTGCTCATTAGCATAGCCAGGAACAATAGTGTACTTGAAATCGATAAACTCAAAGGTTCCTACGAGTTCATCTTTAGTGATCGCATCTTGCGTAACTCCTGCGTAACGCTCCGGAGAAGCAATAGGCCAACCATCTGTAGTCCAATGCAATTGACGAACGTGAAGATTCATAAAGTATTTATCGATTCCAGGTCTACCCTGATGAGCGATATAATACTGACCAGTACCATCTTCAAACACAGCACAATGAGATACCCCTTGCCAACCAGAATGGTTGTCAAATCGATAAGGTGCAACAATCATTGGAGCGTTGTCCTCCTTTACATTGATATCATTCCCAAAATAATCTAAGAATGGACCAGTAGGAGAAGTACTTCTACCTACTCTGATATTGTATTTAGTCTCTAACCAATCATATGCGATAAAGAGGTAGTAGTACCCTAATTCTTTATTGTATATAATTTCAGGACCTTCTATGTTTCCGTTGACAAAACCGTTGGTAAAACCTCTGTGAGCAATACGATCTCCTCTGTTATTTGCATTGGCGTTTAAGCCGTTGTCAGGATTGAGTTCAAACATATGCAAACCATCCCATGCAGATCCGTAATACATATATTGCTTACCATCTGCTATTGTTATAACAGTAGGGTCAATTCCATTGGTTTGTGCGGAATTGGATCGATCAGTTCCCACTACTATATTTCGTTCTACCCAAGGACCTATTGGTGTTTGTGCCACAGCTAATCCGATGACACTAACTCTACCTAAATTAGACGCTAGAGAATAGTACAAACGGTATTCATCTCCGTGCTTTAATACATATGGAGCCCAAAGTGAATTGTTTGGAACAGCTCCCTTAGAAGTAATATAAGCAGCTCCTTTTGCAGGTATTGAATTGAATACCCATCCTACAAATTCCCACTCAATTAAATCTTTTGATTTTCTAATTTGCAGACCAGGTCTAATAGCAGAACCATAAGCTACATCTGTACTGTAGGAATAATAAGTATCTCCATCTTTAAAAATAGCAGGATCGTGAACATTATGTGGTCCCCATTTAAATCGATTCTCAAAAGAGGCTATTTCTGAATAGGTGTCTTTGATCGAACTGATATCAAAAACTTCCGGTGCAGTTTGGTTATTGGAATCCGGGGTTGTAGTTTGACCACCAGTATTGTCTTGTTTATTATCAACAGGTATTGGCTCTTCAGAACAACTGAGAGCCAATATCAAAACAATTAAACCAAAAAGTTTTTTCATTTATAATTTCTTATTCCGCCGTTACTACAATTACTGAGAATGCAGGAATCTCAAGAGTTAAAATGTTATTCTTAATTTTTGCTCCCTTGAATTTTGACACATCAATATTACTTGGGTGATCAAAATCATTGTGATCTTGTAAGGAATCCGAAGTAAGGATCTGACCAGATACTTTATTCACCCCTAATCCTGATAAATCAATCTCCACTTGATGAGCTTTAGATGCATCAATATTAGTGATTGACACATTTACTTTTCCTTCTTTCTTAGAAGCTGCAATTGAAATTGCATCTAAAGATTGACCCTCATAAGTGTATTTTGGAGATTCAAATGAAACAGGTATTAATTGAGCGTCCTGATGAACCTTGTACATATGCAATACGTGATAAGTAGGAGTCTTAATGATTTTTTCATTTTCAGTTAAAATAACAGCCTGCAATACATTCACTGTTTGAGCTAGGTTTGCCATTTTAACACGTCTTGCGTGATTGTTAAAAATATTAAGTGATACTCCTGCAATCATTGCATCACGCATTGTGTTTTGTTGGTATAAAAATCCTGGATTTGTCCCTGGCATTACATCGTACCATCCTCCCCACTCATCTACTATAAGAGCGATCTTATTTTCTGGATCGTATTGATCCATAATAGCAGAATGCTTAGTTACTAATTCCTCCATTTTCAATGCTGTTTGCATAGTCGAGAAATATTGAGCTTCGTTAAAATCAAAAGAAGATCCTTTCTTATTCCATTCCACAAATGAATACGAGTGAAGTGCTACTCCTTCGATTAAATGATGAGGAATATCACGCATTAACACTTCCGTCCAGTGATAATCATCAACGTTTGCTCCTGAAGCAATTCTAAAAAGTCCATCAGAGTTTGACCAATCAGTCATGAAAGTTGCATATTGACGATAGATATTAGCATAATATTCTGGAGTCATATGTCCTCCGCATCCCCACATTTCATTTCCAACACCCCAGTATTTTACATTCCATGGAGTTTCTCTATTATTCTTAATACGCAAATCTGACATCGGAGAACCTTTTTCGTGATTTACATATTGAACCCATTCGTTAAACTCTTGAACTGTTCCCGATCCAACATTAGCTGCTAAATACGGTTCTGCCCCAATGCGCTCGCAAAGGTTAAGAAAATCATGAGTACCAAAACTATTGTCTTCAACGACTCCACCCCACCATCTATTGACGATAGAAGGACGTTCATCTTTTGGTCCAATTCCATCTTTCCAGTGATAGGTGTCAGCAAAACATCCACCAGGCCATCTAAGATTAGGTATATTTAATTCTTTTAAGGCATCTATAATATCATTACGAACTCCTTCTGTGTTTGGAATTGGACTATCCTCTCCAACATAAAATCCTTCATAAATACATCTTCCTAAGTGTTCTGCAAAGTGTCCATAAATGTGTTTTGAAATCTGTGGAGCATCTGCAGAAGATTGCAAACTTACTTTAACTGTAGTTTGCGCACTTGAGACAAAAACCGCTCCTAAAACGAATAGTTGAATTAATAATTTCTTAGTAAAGTTCATTTGTTTGAGGTTTAATTAACATTGACGTAAATTAAGTGTTTTTTTTACACTTACACAAATATTGTTTATTTTTTTGAATCTATTTAGCAATATTATCACTGATTTTAAGTTGAATAGGCCAACCCTCCTTATCAAATTCAGTTGGAATAATTTTTAATATGGGCCTTCCATTATGTGCAGCATCATATGCATGTGATATAAAATAGGTGGCTCCATCAAAATCATAGATCGAGTTATGACCAATTCCATTCCATTCTTTATTACCTTCTACCACAAGAGTTCCCCCTCCATTAAAAAGTGATACTCCATCCTTGTCTAAATAGGGACCTAATAAATTTTTTGATCTCCCTACGACAGTTTTATATGTGCTCTCAGCTCCTCTACAGCAATAATCCCACGAAACAAACAAATAATAATAAGCTCCTCTCTTGTAAATAAATGGTCCTTCGATTGGAGCATCACCAGCATCGCTATCAGGTTGCTCAAATGAGCGCTCTCTTCTAGCCAGGGTATACCACTCATTATCGGGATGTACTTCTAATAAATTTTCGTGGAGTTTCACCATTTTAATCCCACCCCAAAAGGAACCAAAACTCATCCAAGCAGTTCCTTTTTCATCAAAAATTATATTGGGATCAATGGCATTCCACATATCTCTATTAGGAACAGACTCTACTACAATTCCGTGATCTATCCATTGGTAGTTCGGATCGTTTACATTTAAAGTTGTATTAGTTGTCACTCCAATTGCAGAAGTATTTTTTCCAAATGCAGAGATGGAATAATAGAGGTAATAAGTTCCCTTATTCAAATAAATATCTGGAGCCCAAATATGCCCATTAAATGTGGGATTAATATCAAAAGTCCACTTTGGACTTTCAGCAAATACTGGTTTTTGATCTTCCCAATTCACTAGATCCTTAGAGGTTTTATGTGTGATTCCTGGGCCTGTACAAAATAGGTGGAAGGTATCCCCTTGTTTAATCATCACTGGATCGTGAACGATTGTCTGTGATTTAACAGTATTTATGGAAAAAAGTATTCCTATTACAAATAGAGCTTTGTTAAAGTTCATTGATACATTCATTTTATTTGTTATTATATGATGTTTATTTAATTGATTCTAAGTTGCTTAGAAATTTCAGAAGCAGCAAGAGATCGAATTTGATTTCCACTAGAATCGAAAGTTGTTAAAGCTTGTACATCCTCACTAATCGGTATAGACAAACTACTTTGTGATAAAAACCCAGAACCTAAACTGAATTCAACTTTTTGAACTGAACCATCTTCAAAGGTTAAGAGCGCAGAACGTTCATTTTTATTGGGATAAAATTCTTTTAAAATGCTTGAAGAAAGCTTAAATGAATTAGTATATGAATCATTGACACCTACTAAAATATAGGAATCTTTACCGTTGTGAATCTTTACAATACTTCTTCCCTCTCCTTTAACAGAAAATCCAGATTGTCGATTACTCACATATTTAAAATCTCCCTTGCCATCATTTAAAAGAACTGTTCCATAACTAGCATCAATACTACCGTACTTAACAGCTCTTTTAGTTGTATTACCTACAGTGACTATGTCCATAAAACCATCGAAATTGATATCCTCTACTAAAATTCCGTAAACAGAAGACAATTGGGCCTCTACAGCTAAGGGTTTTAGATACAATTGACCGTTACCTAAATTTTCTAAATAAGATGTAGAGAGCACTTCAGCTTTTAACTTTTGAACTGACTCATCTCCTAAAAAAGACAGTAAATCATCAGTTGTTGAGGCTGCGAATTTTGAATAGTACAAAAATTGTTTTTTCAAAAGAGATAATTGACCAACTAATTTATCCAGAGAAGCTATAGGATAATAGTCCCCTTCTTCGTATTGAGAAAACAATAAATCAACAGACCCGTTGGAATCAAAATCAGCATAGTGCAATTCTAAAGGATGTTCAATAGTAGCAGTATAGTGGTTGTTGAGTCCAATATTTCCAAGGACATAATCCATATCTCCATCGTGATCAAAATCTGCAGAAGCAATACTGTTCCACATTCCACTACTTCGATCAATTGTAACGCGATCAAAGCTTCCATTATTATTAACAAATACGGTAATTGGCATCAATTCTCCTACGATCATTAAATCCAATTCACCATCATTGTTATAATCGGTCCAAAGCGAAGAAGTAACCATTCCAAGATTTTTCAAATCAGCGTGAAAAGCTTCACTGATATCTACAAAGTTTCCAGATTTATTTTCAAGTACGTAACTCGGTGCTGCATGCGGGTAATGACCTGGCGTTAATCTTCCTCCAATAAATAGATCGAGATCACCATCTTTGTCAAAGTCACCAGCAGAGACTGAAGAAGTACTGGTCAAAAATTCCGGTAATTCACCGAGCTCAAATCCATTTGATTTGTTGATGTATAATCGGTCTTGATAAGCTTTGTGACCATCATATCGCTCCGATCCTCCACTTGTGACATAGATATCTAATAGTCCATCTCCATC
>Ga0102963_1001143_pt1 | contig 11613 bp, 16 predicted proteins | sample SalPon2_C_H2O_MG_2_FD_84522 | JGI IMG/M metagenome (GOLD analysis project Ga0102963, IMG submission 84522) | Salt pond water microbial communities from South San Francisco under conditions of wetland restoration - Salt Pond MetaG SF2_C_H2O_MG | ecosystem: Environmental > Aquatic > Non-marine... | reverse complement strand
TTCCTTCTTTTTACGTTCTTGATCTTCGATTCTTCGTCTTCTTCTATTTTCTTCTTCCTTCTTCATACGCTCAGAGTTTTCTATTTTCTGCCTTTTCTTATTTTCTTCTTCCTTCTTTTTACGGCGTTTCTCTAGTTCACTTTCCAATCTTTTACGTTCTTGATCTTCGATTCTTTGTCTTCTTTTGTTTTCTTCTTCCTTCTTCGCTCTGTCGGTGTTTTCTATTTTTCGTCTCCTCTTATTTTCTTCCTCCTTTCTTTTACGGCGTTTCTTTAGTTCACTTTCCAATCTTTTACGTTCTTGATCTTCGATTCTTTGTCTCCTTTTGTTTTCTTCTTCCTTCTTCGCTCGGTTGGCGTTTTCTATTTTTTGTCTCCTTTTGTTTTCTTCTTCCTTCTTCGCTCGGTTGGCGTTTTCTATTTTTTGTCTCCTTTTGTTTTCTTCCGATTTTATTCTTTCTCTATAATTTAATTTCATTTTAAGTTTTTCCAATTCTTCACGGTCATTTTCTTTTTTCATTATGATTATATCTTGTGTACGTTCTTTAGAGATGGAATTTTTACCATTTTCTTCTTCCTTCTTCTTACGGTTTTCTTCTTCCTCCTTCTTCTTACGGTTTTCTTCTTCCTCCTTCTTCTTACGGTTTTCTTCTTCCTTCTTCTTACGGTTTTCTTCTTCCTTCTTCTTACGGTTTTCTTCTTCCTCCCTTTTTATTCTTTCTCGTTTAGCATTCTCCTTATTTTTCATGTTTTTCATTTTAGCATTTAAGAAATTTTTAAGATCATTCTTTTTAGGAACCTTTTTGGAATTTTCATACGTTTGAAGATTTTTTACTATGTTGAACTTTTGAAGACGATTTTCTTCTTGTTGACTCTTCTTAATGAAATTTGGAGTTTCTTTAAAAAATATACTTGGTTCCTTTTTACCTGTAATAAATCTAGGTGGTTCTGAACCACGTGTGAAAAGTTGATTGGGAAATTTCACTGTAGAAATTTTTTCGTATTTTGATTTTGGTTGTTCATGTTCACATTCACATTTTCACGTTGGTTGTTCATGTTCATGTTCACATTCACATTTTCACGTTGGTTGTTCATGTTCACATTCACATTGATATTTTCACGTTGGTTGTTTGTCACTGACTGACGCTTTGTCACAGTCCTTGCAAAACGAATGGGTTCACGAATACCAGCCGTTTTCATCTGACCACCAATTAGATTTCTGAGTTGATCTTTTGTGTACGAATCTAATTTTTTGATTCCAATTTTACGGGCAATTCTCCGAAGATCTTTCAAAAGTGTCGTCGCAGAAAACAATAGATTGTAATCTTTCTGTGAAAGTGGCGACCTTTTGTCCAACAAATGTGTTCTATCTTTGGTCATGACCAAAGGCGGCAAAGGTAACTGCCCATTCTGTATGGATGCGTAAGCTTCACACAGTTCTTCCCTGGAAAGTTTGATATCGATCCCCATGTTTGTCTTGACAAACTGTCTGAGGTTCCCAATATTAATGGAAGGGTCACAAACTGTCTCCATATTAATATTGAGTTATATTATTTTTCCCATGTTCATAAGTCGTAATTTATCTTCATAACTCATATTAAAGTCAAATACATTTACATCGCCTATATCTATTTTTATCATATTGAAATTTTCATTGTATTTTAATCTATTTTTAATAGACGATCTTATGAGTGCTTCTAAAAAATCTTTTGGTGTGTTTAAATGTTCTTGGTATATTTCATCCATCTTTATTCTAATACACGTAACCTCGTGTGGTTTCTTATCTAAAAATGGAGCCATGGGATATTCTTCAGCCGTTCCACCATCAATGTATGTTCGGCCACAATATTCCGATGATGCAAATATAAGAGGTATCGCTATACTCATACATACCGCGTCAATCACTTTCATATCCGGATGTGTGTCTTTCGAAAAATATTCGGTCCTCGAAGTGTTAAGACAAAATGAAGATATGTATATCTTTTTTGAAAGTTCTTCGAAAGTTGGGTCACACCCACATATTTCAACCAATTTTTCGCGTATCGGATCAATCTCAACAAACCCAAATTTGTTAAAGAAGGATCCAATATTTAATTTAACAAAATTGGAGATATCTATAGAAAGTGACGCGTCTATGATGTCGTCAATCGAAATTCCAACAGCCCAAAACAGTGCTAGAATGGAACCAGCTGAAGACCCAGATATTTCTTTCACTTGATCCATTTTCCCTTCCATTGACTTTAGAGCACCTATCATTGCATAGATACCCATGGAAGCTGGACCAAGAACAAGGTACTTCATTCTCCTACTTAATAGAAAGTAGGAAATTGCTTGCGAAGCAACGCAAACACCACGGCGAAAACGACTGTATGGGTCAACACCGCCGGGACACTGGTTTGGCCAGACATAAAGAGACCGTTGCTTCCTTGTGGAATGGTCAACAGAATACCCGGGCTGAGAGCCAAGAACAGAGTAGTCGTCACCAACAAGTCGGTCTTTGTGAGCACGAGACCCAACGCACGGGCGATGATCGAGTACACGAGGAAGAACACGAGGGCGTGGAACATGACAGCACTTTGGCTGGTCTTTCCGTTCATGAAACGGATGTTTCTGCCCGACGTGGTGAGCAAGACGCCGGGGCTGAGAGCCAAAAAAAGAGCGGCTGGGACTGCAACTTTCTGAGACGTAATATCGGGCAACATTTGTTATATAGTTAGATTATTTTGCCCGGTGTGCTGGAATGCAAATCTCACCCAATGATCAAATGTCGCGCCGTACATGAATTCATTATGAAGATCCATGTCTTCTAAAAAATCTTGAATGTGTCTCCAAATGTAAGAAAGTTGTGATTCGTAAGGAATCCATACAAAGTCACAGTCATCTGTGTGCTCATTATAACAAAATTCTGCAAAATCAGAAAATGTGCATTTTGTCATGAGTTCATGTTCCAAAAACCCGTCATGAATAATTTGTTGTGTAATATCCCACAAATACCAAAGTTCATCTGAGTATTTAATTTGCCAGTCTTCAACACTAAGATGAATGTCATCCTCGAGTTCTTCGTCGTCACTTGGATCAGTGTCAAACCCCTCGTTTGCTTCGTAAATATATTGACTCCAAACCATGAGTAGTACTTACTATTTATTCTTCCTTACCCTTTATACCTGTTATGGAAATTGAAACAGACTCCTTAATTTTAAGATTGTCCTGGATGGCATTCATAGCACCTTCAACTTGTGCTTCATTACCACCAAAAAATATACCAAGACCATCTTTTACGGCATCTTTAGTCATACTCGATTTTCTATTTGTTTTTCGCAGCGAAATCTTCCCCTTTCTCAAGTTTATAGTATCGATACCCTGATCGACCATACACTTTTTGATGTTTTCCTTGAGTTGTTTTTCAGCTTGGTTCAACACCTTAATATCGGATTTAGCTTCTTTGAGCTGTTTGGTGAGTTCAACCAATTTGGAGACATTTTCGGAAAGTTCGTTACTGACTTCAGTCATTTGTAATTATTATACGTTAATCTTTAAGCACAAAGTCCGCGTTGCATCAAATCCGGGACAATCGTGGAGTTGTTCCAGACATACACATCCTTGGAGACCGGCGGTTCCGAACGGATTTGTTGGTTGGCGTTGCGAAGAGCACCACCGACGGTTTCCGGCAATCCGATTTGTTGTCGGGGTTCGAGGAAGTTTTGACCCTTGAGGATGTCTTCCGGGGCAAATTCACCGAAGTCGTCCTGGGACGCGACTTCACGAGGCAACAAAGAAGACGCCAAACCAGTGCCATTCTTCATGACAAGTTCTTCCGGTTGAGATTCAACCGTGGCATACGCACGTTCTTGGATACGGTAAGTCGAAGTACCGTTGTTCATGTTCACCAAAAGGTACACAACAATTGCGATCGCAGCCAACATGACAACATTTCTCATGGCGAGACCCTTCTTCATCTTTTATATAGTATCTACAATTTTTTTTTAATGGTCAACATATTCGTCTGGGTATTCATTTTGAATTTCAACTTCCGGTTCCGGCTCGGGTTCTGGCTCAGTCATGTCTCTCACCTGGACGACATTCCAAATCGGACCATATGCCTTCTTGGCAAACCAAAGACCGGCAAATTCCAAAAGTGCCTTGACTTTGGTTTCATCTTCGATAGATCCGAGTTCGATCGAATGCTTATTGTAATCGAAAGCCTTGGTTTGGGGGATGATGTCCGCAGTCACCTGGGAGCACAAAACAGATGTGGTGTAAGCACGTTCAAGGGTAGCATCGATCATCTTCTTACCGAACCATTCTTCGGAGTTTTCTTTGGCAGCTTCAATGTTAAGAGTGTCGACCTCCTGGAACTTTGAGTCGTCTTCAACGGTGAATGTGAGTTCACCAGAATCAGCCTTAACTGTGCCATCCAAGGGAACAAAATATTTTGTTTTCTCATCGGTGTAAGCATTCACAATATAGAGACCATCTTCGTTCTTGACTGGTTTGGAGTAGAACATCGTTTATATATGACCAACAGTCTATTTCTTTAAACCAATGAAAGGTATCTGAGCTGAGTGTTTCAGTATGATTTTGGGTACCCATTTGTCACGAACGGGGTTGTAACCATAAAGGGGTGGGTTTTCCAATAGTGACACAGAGACGTTTTTTATGTCATTTGGTCTGAGATTGTATTCGTTACCTATGTATCGCTTACTCTTGTCTTTCACCCATTTCAAATCATTAAGGTTGAAACGCATGTTACCATTTGTAGACGAGTACCCCGGAATACTCATGTTATTTACAGACGTCTTGAGACCATAGAGAAACTTTTTGGACAGGGTTTCCAAGGATGGTTTAGTTGTATATTTCTCGTACTTTCTCGGGTTGATCTTAGAAGCTGTGATCATACTTACACGCGTATCCAAAGTATTTTTTCTCGAGGGTGTGAACTTAATACTCTGAGCAACTCTGAAAATTTTTTCAATGTTGTCCGCCGCGGAAATGCGATTAGTATTTGTTAGCATCTTTGTAAGTCTGAAGAGTCGTTGTTTATCTTTTTGAATCTTTTCGGGTCGAAGACCAAGGCGTTGCATCAAGTAGATATCATCGATCAAAAACTTTTTGCCTGCGATGTAAATGTTTTTATCCGAGACCAATTTGTTTGTGTATCTATTCATGTAAGTGAAACCCTTACGCTTGGTATCTATAATTTCATATCCAAATTCACCTGGTCGCATAAACGGAATATCCAAAAATCCACCGAGTACTCGTTCTTCAATCACACCCTTCTCAATCGAGTATGCTCGGATATTCAAGTCAAGGGCAAACAATTCAACGTCGATGAGAACATCGCCCTTCGTCACTTTTGAATTCGAAGACATCTTTTTCTTTTTGATCAAAGTGTATCTTCTGGTGACGACTGGACCACTAATCACTGGTTTAAATCCTAAAAATGCTGCAAGTTTCAAATCCGTCGTGAGTCTTTTTCTTACTTCTTTATCGATCTTTACACATATTTCACCAAGTTTATTCCATAACATCAGTTTGACAGCTTGAAGTTTTCCAAAGTATTTTGTATCGTAACGCATTCTTGGAGTAAATTTTGTGTCAATATCACTTGTGACTATTCGGTCTTCTTTGTTGACATAGTAATTGAAAGCTTCGCCACCAGAAACAATGATGTCTCCCATGGGTTCCATGAAAACTGTCAATTCGCTCACGGTTTTCAAAATTATATCGCGTGTCATGTCTGTCACGAAAGCGTACAACATCTTTTCAAATGTTTCGTTTTTATGGACCTTCGAAACTCTGGAGCGAAAAGATTTTATGTCACCATTTTCGTAATGCTTTTCTAATACGGGATCATTGAAGAAAAAATTTTTCTTTACGAATTTATTTATCGTAGCATCAGTGTAGATGTACGGATCCATATTATAATCTACACATATAAAAAATGGACTGCAACAGGGACACTTGTATGACCACGGAAAAATGTAGATGTTATGCCCTGATAGGGCGGGGTGAGTCAAAGTCCGAACAAGTGTGTGCTTACAGACGCGGTGATAGATACTTCTTATGTGAAGCGAGTTGTTGTAAAGGTGGATGTCCAGGGCAGTGTTCTGGTGTCTTACCAAAACCACCGTATGGTGTCATCGACAAAATTACAAGTTTAGAAATTGATAATCGTCGTGTACTCATGTGGGTTGGTATTATTGTCGCTGTTCTCATTTTCATGAGCACTGTAGCACTATTTTAGACGCTTAAAGATATCAAACCAAAACTAAACATAAGATGTCTCTTGAAAACATTCAAACTGAACTTGCCGCCATCCGCTCTGAAATCAAGTCTCTCACGAAGATCGTCCGTAAGATTAAGTCTAAGCAAGACGACCCGGACGGAGAAAAGGCGAAGAAGCGTGCTGAAAACAACGGTTTCAACCGCAAGCAGAAGATCAGTGATAAGCTCCGTGGTTTTCTCGGTCTTAAGAAGAACGAGCTCGTGTCCCGCAGTGAAGTCACCAAGGCTATCAACAAGTACATCACTGAAAAGGGTCTCAAGCATCCTGATAATGGCCGTGTCCTTGTCATGGATGATAAGCTCCGCGATCTCCTTCAACCGGGCGATGTCCAAGTCACCTACCTTAACCTCCAAAAGTTCTTGAGTCCGCATTACATCAAGGAAGATAAAGCCTAGACACCAACTAATAATAAAACATGAACATCCAACAATCCCAAATTGAAGACCTTGTTGGTACAAAGATTAAAAACTTAACTTTGTACCAGAAAGCCTTTACTCACAAATCAGCTATCAAAGAGCATGATGAACTTACAGACTCGTTTGAAACACTTGAGTTTATGGGTGATTCAGTTTTAGGTTTTGTCATCACAAAGTTTTTGTTTGACAAGTACGAAGAAAAACAAGAAGGGTTCTTGACAAAGGCTCGAACAAAATTGGTAAGAAGTGAAACGCTCGCGGCGATCGCTCGTAAACTTGGACTACACGATCTTATTTTGATGGATGAAAAGGGTATGCGTAATGGGTGGAATAGCAATCCAAAAATTTTGGAAGATGTGTTCGAGGCGTTAGTCGGTGCTATATATCTAGATCTTGGTTTAGCCCATGCAAAGCAATTCATTCTTAGAATCTATGAGAATCCTCAAATGATTGACATGCGTTCCATCATGGTTGACGACAACTATAAAGATCATTTGATGCGTTACTGTCAGACAAACAATTTATCTCTCCCGGATTATCGTGTGACGACACATGAAAACGGAATTTTCGTCATAGATGTTTTTGTCGATAATGTATTTTTAGGACGGGGGGCTGCCAAAAGTAAAAAGCAAGCCGAACAACACGCTGCAAGGTCTTACTTTTACCCACCCACAATGAGGTTAAAAAACAAACCACATAGATAAGTAACATGCATCCCAACGTGAAGGCACTTATTGAACGGGAATATGCGGCACAAAAGTCTGAAGAATGGTTAGCTCTTCGAGGAAATATGTTGACCGCATCAGATGCCGCGACAGCTATCGGTAAAAACAAGTACCAAACACCATTTGATCTCTTATTGAAAAAGTGTGGCAAAGGTGAAAAATTTACCGGAAACGAAGCCACTCGTCACGGTGAAAAATACGAAGACGAAGCTCGGATTCTCTATGAAGAAAGACACGGAGAAGTTGTTCATGAAATTGGTCTCGTACCACATCCCGACCATAACTGGCTCGGTGGGAGTCCTGATGGAGTGTCAGAGTCTGGAAAATTGATTGAAATTAAGTGTCCAATGTCTCGTAAAATTTTACCCGAAGTTCCCGAACATTATATGCCACAGCTTCAACTTTGTATGGAGATTTTAGACCTAGAAGAAGCAGATTTTATCCAATATAAGCCAGCAGAGTTTAATTGGCCGAGACCGGAAGAGTTTGTTGTGGTCAACGTGAAAAGAGATCGTGAATGGTGGAAGACCTACCTTCCCGTCATGCGTGAATTTTGGGACAAGGTCCTGTATCACCGGGAACATGGTATCGAAGAACCAGAACCAAAGCCGAAGCGAACTCGTAAAAAGAAGCATGAAGACCCCACACCGTGTGAAATCACGGAAATGTCGGGTGATGAACACCTAAGTGATTGAAGCCTGACACAACTTCACATCATGATTGAACAACAATACAACCAAGCCAAATCACTTCTTGCTGCGAGGCTTTATGCTCCCTATCAGCAAGAAGGAGTTTTATGGATGCTCACTATGGAAAATAATGAAGGTAGACCCAAGGGCGGATTTTTATGTGATGAAATGGGTCTCGGAAAGACGGTTCAACTTATCGCAACTATGTTGGGTAACAAAAAGAAGCGAACACTCGTCGTCGTACCAAAATCAATCGTATCACAATGGGTCAATGAAGTTCAAAAGTTTGCACCTTCATTGACATGCAAAGAGTGGGATCGAGGTGTTAATGCTGATGTAATCATCGTTCCATATTCAATGGTTGGTAAAGTCGAACCAATCGAGTGGGACAGAATTATTCTCGACGAAGCACATGAAATCAGAAACCGAAGTTCAAAAATATTTCGGACAGTCTGTTCTATCAAAGCTGACATTCGATGGGTTGTCACTGGTACACCAGTCTTCAATTCAATCAGTGATTTTGTTTCACTTTGTCAGTTTATTGGTATTTCAAAGGCACTCGTTCAAGGTATGACCAACAAAGTCAAAGACATTTACATTCTTCGAAGGACTAAAGAAGATCGAGCTTTACCTTCGTGTTATTTTGAAAACGTTGAGTTGGACATGTACAAAGAAGAAAGACAACTTTATGATTTTGTTTTCAAAGATGCTCAAGACACCATCAAAGAAATTTTCAAGACTTCCGTCAATTTGAATGCCAAGAACATGCAACTCTTGGAATGTCTTCTTCGTGCAAGACAATGTTGCATCTGGCCACAGATGTACTATGACGGTGTATACGAAGAACCAGAAGAATGGGTTGCTCCATCCAAGAAAATGGAAACTCTTTTGGATATGGTTCGTTCTCACCCCGATGAAAAGGCTCTGATCTTTTGTCAGTTCATAGCGGAAATGAACTATATACAAAGTCAGCTCGATTGTCCAGTTTTTAGAATTGATGGTTCAGTACCCAAAGATTTGAGAGATCAACAAATCAAAGAATTTAGAAAGGCACCTGAGAATGCCGTGTTCATCATTCAGATAAAGTCAGGTGGCCAAGGTCTCAATCTTCAAGAGGCAACCCGTGTCTACATCACATCCCCATCGTGGAATCCAGCTACGGAACTTCAGGCGGTTGGTCGAAGTCACCGAAGTGGTCAAACCAAACCTGTCTATGTCAAAAAATTTATTTACAATGACACAGTTGAAGAAGAAATGGTTGCACTCCAAGGTCACAAGTCTGTTGTGTGTGCGGAAGTTCTCAATGATAAAAGACTTGAAGACCAGATACCAGTCAAAGAAAGAAAAAGTACCATGTCAATTTTAGACATTAAAAAAATTTTCCGAGCATAATGTAAAATGATAAAGAATATTGGAAGCCGAGCCGAAGTGTTCCACGGAACTGCTAACAAGACCTCCGGTGGCCTTGAAAAGAAGGACCTCATACAAACCCAGGATGGACGCATCAGAAGCAAGGCTGCGTCTTGTGCCGCTTTGGAACGTATGAAGCGCGAAGGTAACAAGGCCATGGTCAATGTGTTCAAGCCGAAGGCTAATGGTTTCAAGCTTCAACCGAAGGCGGGTACTAAGGAGTACAAGAAGAAGATCAAGAAGATGAACGCGTAAATTTTCTACGTTACAAATAGAATGAAGGTGAGAATTCCAATCAGTAACAGTGGTATCATGAGTGCTCACGGGTATGAAAATGTACGTGAAAAAACCGAGCTCGCGAGACATCGAGCTTTGGCCCGAGTCATTCGAGCGGGCGAACCGGCACTCGGACTGTTCAGACGTCTTAATGTTTTAATGATTCTCTTTAAGAGAACCGATCCCAAATTGAGTAAAATATTTAAAAAGGATCGTGATTGGGTTAAAGAAAAGTACTTAAAGTAATGTAATGGAAAGTTGTGGTGTGTGTTGCGAAACTTTCAATAAAACAACTCACAAAAAAGTCGAGTGTCCTTTTTGTGATTTGTTAAGTTGTCGTACATGTTGTCAAACATATTTATTGTCCACGTCTGATGACCCACACTGTATGGGTTGTAAAAATCTATGGAATCGAGAATTCATAGATAACTTTTGCACTAGAAAATTTAGAAATGGCGATTTAAAAATTCACCGTGAAAATGTCCTTTTTGAACGAGAAAAGATACGTATGCCCGAAACACAACCAGAAGTCGAACGCATATTAGCTATGCGTCAACTTAATAATGTTCTCGTCGAGCAACGAACGCGTCTCATTAAGTTACACAATCATTATACATGCCAAGGTATATCACTCCAAGATCGAAAAAGTATGAAAGAACTTCAAGATCTTAACGCGGAAATGACACAGACATTTGAAGATCTAAATCGACTTCGAAATGGAGCATTTGTGTACGGCGAAAAAAGTAGTGTTCTCGTGAGAAAGTGTCCACTAGAAGATTGTAAAGGATTTTTGAATGAAGAATGGTTTTGTGGTCTTTGTAAAAATATTTTTTGTGAGCACTGCAATGAGCAAGATGTAGAAGGTCACGTGTGTGATCCAGATGTCGTCAAGACTATGAAACTTTTGAAGAAGGATACAAAATCGTGTCCTAAATGTGGAACCATGATTTATAAGATAGATGGTTGTTCCCAAATGTGGTGCCCGGATTGTCACACAGCTTTTGATTGGCGAACGGGCAAAATAGAACTTGGACGAATTCACAATCCACATTATATCGAATTCAAAAATAAATTTTCATTGAGTCGTGAACACGGAGACATTCCGTGTGGTGGTATTCCGGGGTTTGACGAGCTTCACCTTAATAAATTCATGACGAGTGTTCGTCGGGTAATAAGTCAATACAACAGGGATATACATTTTAGATACGATGAAATTCATGACGCAGATAATACATGGCTGAGAATTATCTATATGCTCAATGATATGAATGAACACACATTCAAGCGGGAACTTCAAAGGCGTGATAAACAACGTGAAAAATATCGGGACATACGAAATTTGTTTCAGATGTTTGTTGATACGGCCGGAGATCTATTGAGACAATTTGTCTTAGATCGTAAAAAATATCACGAAATTAGAGATTTACTTATAAAGTTGACCGGGTATGTAAACACCGAGATAGGAAAGATTCACAAAAGGTACAATTGCGTTGTACCATACAAACTGGCGATAGGATAGTTATTCACCCCAGAGGTAACTCAAACTCCTAGAAGACGATATTCTCACAAACTTTAAGGGCCACCAAGATGTCCACATCTAATGTAGATAAGGAAAAGAAACGAGGGGAACTTAGAAAACCATCATGGATCTTCAAACTCAAGTGCAAGGACATGAAGTCGCTTCCAACGCTCAATTCCTCCTCAACTCTGCCTACCTTGTCTTTTTGATGCAAGCTGGCTTTGCGATGTTGTGTGCTGGGTCAGTACGAACAAAAAACACGAAGAATATTCTTATCAAAAACGTACTTGACG
>Ga0102963_1001136_pt1 | contig 11640 bp, 9 predicted proteins | sample SalPon2_C_H2O_MG_2_FD_84522 | JGI IMG/M metagenome (GOLD analysis project Ga0102963, IMG submission 84522) | Salt pond water microbial communities from South San Francisco under conditions of wetland restoration - Salt Pond MetaG SF2_C_H2O_MG | ecosystem: Environmental > Aquatic > Non-marine... | reverse complement strand
TTGGGATAACACAACAAAAGAATTATTAGTAAGTGGTTCTAACGCAAACATCACAGTAGATAGATTCTTCTTAGGTGGTGCATCTCAATTTGTTAGTGGTTCAAATGGTAATTTGGAAATTAGTTCATCTAACTTTCATTTACAACCAGGTGGTGATGCAATCTTAAATGGTACTATTTACGCAGAAGCGGGTAGAATCGCATCCTTTATAATCTCATCATCTAATTTTGATGCATTACGATTGGTGGAAGAATTTACTCCAATTGTAGGAACAACTGCTACATTCATCGCATCAGAATTTGGTGATGGTAGTACCCCAAGTATTCCAACAGAAGTAGACAATAGAGCCACTATAACAATTACAAACGTTACTTCTAGTAATGTTGCAGTTTCTGAAAGAACTAACGCAACTACCCTTCAACTAGGTACTGCAACATTTTCTGAAAAAGAAGATTATGAAATAGAGTATAGTGGGTCGTTTGCCTTTAATAGTGGTGAGGTGACATTTGTTAGTGAATCTATACTTACTAAATTTGGAACTGGCTCTTACGGAGCAGTTTCGGGTGGATTTTACTCTTTTTCAAAGCCAGAGGGGGAGTTTACTACAAACTCATCAGATGACTTTTTAAATGGTGTGCAGGGACTATATGCATTTGCAATTGAAGCATTTAATACTACCAAGTGGGAATCTGCGTACAATGATGCATCAATATTAAACCCATTTTTCGGAGGTCTCGCAACATCCAATGGAGTTTCTTTAGACGAAAGAGTTGAATTTTACCGAGCTAATAATTCTGATTTGGAATTTTTTATAAAACCAGATTTAACAATGCTTTCTACATTAACTGGTTCTTCAACAGTAATATCAAGTTCAAATGCATTAGAGGGTACTGGTCTAAATGTAGACGAAGTTGATGGAAGTGGAACTTTTACTCTTACTAATATATTTTCTGGCGGCGCAATAAGCGAAGGCGGCGGCTTTACTGTACCTGCAATAACCAATGCATCAGTTGGTGATGAGTTTATAAATACATTTTGGACTGCATCTGCAATCGGCGGCCAGGATTATTATTTGTGGGTTCATAGTTCAAGTTTAAGTGGTACTTATGACGGTAGTGATGGCGAGCAAATCATAACATATCATTTAACAGCATCTTTTTCAGCCATAACCGAAATACCAGATGCTACGTTTAAACCAAATAATGTATCTGTATTTTCAGGCCCCTTAACATTATCAAACTTTAATACTTTATCATCATCGTTTTTTCTATTTGACCCAGGTGCTGGAGGTAAATTAGGATATGACACTCAGGAGCAAATGCGACTTGCAAGGCAAGATGGGGGTGGGAGTGAAGCCGCAAGTTTCCTAACACAATCATATGCACCACTTAGGGGGGTTACATCATCCCCTGTTAACTGGAACAGCCACGTAAATGGTGGTAGTGGCCCTACTACTAACTTAAATTATGGTACACCTGGTGGCACCGCAGTAAGTGATTATTATGCTGCATATTTAGAACCAGGTTGGACACTACACCCTACTGCAGAGACGATAATAAATGGTATACCTGGTGTTTATCCTAACTCATATACAGATAGTTGGGCTGACATAGCAATAAGTGGTAGTGCTCATCATAGTACATTTGTACCAGATGCGGCCGATACAACCCCAAGTCATGGAGTTCCACTAACCTTATATAATAACTTTGTTAGAGAAAAATACACTATATCAAAGGAAGTAAAATTATATAATTCTATTTGGCCATTGGATATTGCAGAAAGTGGTTCATTTCAACCAACCGGAACTTCTTTCTCGACTGAGATTATCAATGCACTAACATCTTCTGGCGCGTCCACCGCAATAAATATTACTTCAAGATTAGATTCGACTAGAGTTCAAACAGATTTAACAAATGAAGAGTTAGCTGAATTACAAATATTATATGCAACAACCGCCGCAAATGATGAAGTTGCTGGTACTAGACGTTCATACTCCACAACACACGAATCTACAAAACAATTTTCTGAAGGTAGAGTATCAACTGGTACTCAATCTGGCTCATTTGTAGAAAAAGTAACATTTACAATTAGTGGTAGTGGTGAGTTATCATCATCAAATTTCTTTTTAGATGATAAAGGGGATATCACAGGTTCTCAAGTAAATTTCTCAGGTGGAACAATTTCCGGTTCTGCATTAAATATTAGTGCAAATAGATTTGAATTTAAAAATCAAAGTGGTAGAATATTTGGGAATCCTAATAATTTTATTATATCATCATCTCTTTTATCATTAGATAATAATAACTTAGAAGTTAAAGGTGATATAAGAGCAAGTACTGGTTTTATACAAGAAACGTTCTTAGGTGGTAAAATAGTAGAAACTGGTGTAAGACACCCATCCGTTGCAAATCTAACATATCAATTACCATTTATTGAAGCATGGGCAACATCATCTACTGATGATAGATTAGGAGTAAATGGTGCTAATTCATCAGATAAATTTGCAGGGTCACATGGTAATTGGAGGCTTGGTGGGTTTATAAAATCCCAAACTCAGTATTTAGTAACGGGTTCAACATTCGATGGTGTAGGTTATCCAGATGAGTTTAAGAGTTGGTATGGGATAAGTGACTTAACAACTGATTATAAATTTATTGATGACACTAATGTATTTAATGTATCAGACGCGTCTGCGTCATTATCACCTACTTTAGTGGGAACTCAATTAGTTTTCAATAGTGCATCATTACAAAAACTGGCTCCGCAGTACCAGAAACAATAACTTCTGAATTTATTAATATATCATCTTCTTTAAGTGGTAACTACAGAAACACACATTTACAATTTGCAGCAAGAGGAACTACACACCCATATTCTGGTGGATTTACAGGATTCGCCCCACAATATCAAGTTGACATCATATCTGGTTCTACGACATACTTTTCAAAAAAGTATAAAGATGAGAATGCAACACATAGAACTTGGAAAGTATTTGATATTCCAATCACAGATATTTTAACAACAGGTGCAACTAATAACACCGACACATCAGTCGCCAAAGAGTTTAAAGTTAAATTAAGTATGAACTATAGTGGTTCATCCGCAACAGGTACTTTAGGAAGTGGTGTTAATGGTATTGGATGGGCACTTACTGAAATGAGAATGGTTGAACCCGTTAGAGCGGTATCAATTGATACTCAAACACTTCACTTTAAAGATACATACTTAACATGGGATGGTAAATTATCAACAGCACATAAAGGTAACTTTGTACCGATATCAACATCATCCAATAGTGCACTTTCAGAATCAATCTATACACTAGGAACTGCTGATAAGAGATGGAAGACTGCATATTTAAAAGATGCAGTATCAACACTTTCTGATAGACGATTAAAATCAAATATTGAAATATCAGATTTAGGATTGAGTTTTATAGATTCACTTAAACCTGTAAAATACAATATGAATGATGATACAACACATTATGGGTTAATCGCTCAAGAAGTATCACAATCACTCTCTGAATTTGATGTTCATAGTTTTGGTGGATATGATGATGATGGGAGCTATCTATCGTTGAGGTATAGTGAATTTATATCACCAATGATTAAAGCAATTCAAGACCAACAACAAATAATAAAAACTTTACAGAATCGGATAGAGATTTTAGAGAGTGGTTCTAATAATTAAACTATATTTATTACTATGGGAAAACTTATAAAAGAATGGGTTAAGGGAATCTTAACTGAGGGTATAGAGAAAAAGGTAGTAGTTTACGCTGGTAGATTTCAACCATTCCACAAAGGCCACAATGCAACTTACGAGCATTTGGTAAAACAATTTGGCAGAGATAATGTTTATATTGGTACATCCAATAAAACTGATAATCTTAAATCACCATTTAAGTTTAACGAAAAGAAAATGATTATGACAAAAATGTTTGGCATCTCATCAAACAAAATTGTTCAAATCAAAAACCCATATGCACCAACAGAAATCATTGGTAAGTTCAACAAAGAAACTACAGCATTCATAACTGTAGTTGGTGAAAAAGATAGATACAGATTAAAAGGTAAATATTTTGAACCATACCATCCTGATAGGGTTGAAAGTGGATACAAAGATAAAGGGTATGTGTATGTAGCACCTGCTCAATCAAATCCAATTAGTGGAACGGAAGTTCGAAAGTTGCTATCATTTGGTAATGATGATTCTAAAAAGAAAGGTTTCAAAAAAGCATACGATGGGAAGTTTAATCCAAAGATATACAAATTCGTAACAGATAAGTTAGGTACTATATCTACTAAGATGGAAAGTTTTTTATCTACATTTGATTTTAATAAACTTATTCAAGAAGCTTCTAGTTACGCAGCTGATGCTGGAGAACCCGATACGGGATACTTACCTGCAGGAGCTAAAAGAAAATTAGGAACTTATGCTGGTAAACCAGACCCTTGGTTTGATAGGGGTGGGTATGAACAACTTCATTTTCCAATTGCAGATTCCATATATGGAGATGGTGAATCGGATGAAGAATCTTTATCAGTAGTAAAACGTTCTAAACCAAATAAGGCATTAGAAGAACCAATCGAAACTGATGATTATGTAACTAAAGGTATTGGAAGTAAAGGAGAACAACTTCATAAAATATCAGAAGCGTCCGCAACTCAACAAAACAAAGGAACTGTTGATGATGGGCCAGGTGCATATTATGGTAATTCAAAATCATATAAAGCAGTTGGTGATGAAACCGCAAGAAGATTGGGTTGGCAAGTAGTTGATTATATATTAGATACCGATGAAGATTCTATATATGCTGATGATGCTAGAGGTATTGAAGATAAATATCCTGTATCATACTTTCCATCAGGCATCGATGGATTAGATGCACAATCAATTAGATATATTGATTTGAAAGGTAATAAAGCATATAAAGCTTGGGCTGATAAAATCAAAGGAGTTGCAACTTTAGTTGGATACAAACTAATTGATTTCTTAGATGCGGAAGAATCTATTGAAGATACAAAAGATGCACCAACAAAACAATTATCATCAGAAGATAGATTAACTGAAGGTGTTTTAAACGAAGGTGGAGCATATGGACATATGAATCATCCATTTGATATTAAAATGAATTTAACATTTGGTGATTTAAAACAAATCATCAGAGGTGCATTAAATGGTAAGTTAGAATTAGCTAGAGAAAAAACAGATGGACAGGCATTAGCAGTTAGTTGGAGAGATGATAAAGGTTTAATCGCAGCACGAAACAAAGGACACTTAAAGAACAAAGGTGAAAACGCATTAGATATAAGTGCAATGGCATCTAAATTTGGTGGACGTGGTGGATTAACCGATGCATACAACTTCGCAATGAGAGATTTGAATGATGCAATAAAAGCACTATCATCAGCACAACGGGATAAGATATTTAAACAAGGTTCATCATTTATGAACTTAGAGGTTATATGGCCTACATCAGTAAATGTAGTTCCTTACGGACAAGCTCTATTAGTATTCCACAACACAGGTGAGTTTAATGATGATGGTATTCAAATTGGAGCAAACACAGATGCAGCTAAGATATTAGCTGGAATGATTAAACAGATAAATAAAAACGTTACTGATAAGTACACAATACAAGGGCCACCAGTAACACAACTACCTAAAAATCAAGAACTATCCAAAATGCAATCTAAGTTTGATTCTCAACTTAAAAAAGTTCAATCTGAATTTAAATTAAAAGATTCTGATGGTGTAGCTGATTATCATCAAGCATGGTGGGAAGACTGGGTTGATAAAAACTCACCATCTACATTAGATAACAAAACCAAAATGGGATTAGTTAAGAGATGGGCGTTTGATGATAAATCATTTAGATTAGATAAGAAAAACATTACCGATTCTAAAACATTAGAGTGGTCTAAGAAAATCGATAAAAAAGACCATACTAAGTTAGCAAAAGAAAACACTAGAAAATTCGAAGATATCTTTTTAGGTGTTGGTGCAGAAGTTCTATCATTTATGAGTTCAGTACTTACAGTTAATCCTGATAAGGCAGTTAGAGATATGAAGAAAAGATTAGACCAAACGATTAAAGATGTTAGTAAATCGGGTAGTCCTGAAAAGATTACTAAACTTAAAATGGAGTTAGAAAGATTAGCAGCAATAGGTGGTAAGGATAAGATTGTACCAAATGAAGGTTTAGTATTTGTTTTCAAAGGAGACACTTATAAGCTCACGGGAGCCTTCGCATCATTAAATCAAATTTTAGGCTTAATGTATTTTTAATTAAATAATACAATATTTATATAAAACAAAAATAAGTTATGAGTAAGAAATTAAAGAATATCAAAGCTGTATCGGAAATGTTAGAGGGTAAACATAAAACCCAAACTAAAAAAACTGTATCATTTGATAAAAAAGAAGTTGTAAGAAGAGAAGTTGGAGAACTTTGGACAGATACCAAAGGACAAGAGTGGGAACAGAGGAAAGGTTATAAAGTAAAGGTAGGAAAACTCGCCAAACTTAGAGAAGAGTTGAAAGGGTTTCCAAATTGTAGAAAAGATGTTTGTACTTGCATAGATGCAGGTCAAGCTGATTTAAAGATGAAGGCATATCATGGTATGTGTTTAGATTGTGTTACTGATATGGAGCATGATTTAAAATTAAAAGGAGAGTACGATGAATATGAACGTAAAAAACTTTTAAATAATGCTGAGTCTTGGTTGAAAGAAGCAGAAATAGAAAAAGAAGTTCTAAAAACAACAATTAAAGCATCATTCATCAATGAAGATGGTTCTACTGAAGAGTGGGATGGTTTATCAGAAGAAAAAGTGATGAAACAAATTGAAGAGGGTTTCGAAAAGTTTAAAGAAAACTTTATAGGAAAACTCAAAGGAGAACTTAATGAAAAGATTATTCAAAAAGATTGAAAATGGATTAACTGAAATGTTTAAAGATGATAATTCTATAAACGAAAAGGCCGTAATCGGTTTTTTAGCTTTCTTAATGATGGTATTAACATTACTTATTGATTTATATACAGGAATCAAAGGTGAAGAGATGACAATACATGAATTTGTATTTGATGGATTCTTATACATCACATTAGGAGCATTAGGAATTGCATCTGTAGATAAGATTTGGGGAAACAAAGGAAATAAAGAAGAATAATGGATATTAAAGGTTATTTAAGAGAAAGATTTAATGAGTATTACACTCAAAAAATAGATGAAGTTCTATGTGTTGAATACGCATTATCAGACTTATATGAAACCTTATGTTCAGAAAACCTAATGACCGAAGACCTTCGCAAATGGTTCGGTAAAGGAAAGACTGGTACTGCAAGTGGTGGTGGTTGGGATAGATATGGCTCTGATGGTCAGAAGTTAGGTAAGTGTGGTGATGGTAAAGAAGGTGGTGCATACGCAGCTTGTTTATCAAAAGAGAAAGCTGCTAAACTTGGGCCAGATGGACGTAAAACTTTTGTAGGTCGAAAACGAAGAGCACAAAAGAAAGCCGGTGATTCCAAAAAAGGTGGTAACCGTACTAAGGGTAAAGCCCCTACAAATAGCAAAACAGGAGCATAAATGATAAAATTAAAAGAATTACTAAAAGAATCAGTAGATAAATCTAAATTAAAAAAGGTTTATGATAATCTCAATAAAGGTGATGAGGTTACAATAAAATATGGTTCATCAATTAGTAGAAATAATGAAGTAACTTTTATTGTAAAAAAAGGAAAAACCACAGTAGGTAAAGCTAAAGTTGAAAGAATTACATTAGTAAATAAAGCAAATCCAAAAGGTGTTAAATATTACCTATATAATCGAAATGGTAATATATCTTTAGCAATTGGTGATATGGGTGCTACCATTGATGATATTCAGATGAACGAATCAGTAAACGAAGCAAACGATACTTATTTCAAAGCAGCATATGAAGCGGCTGAATATGCAAGAGAAATTGCTGAGAAAAAAGGATATGAGATTGATGAAGATGATTGGCAAACTCAAATTGGAATGGGTGGTAAACATAATCGTTTAAGACCTGGTGTTGGTAAAACACATTCATTCACAGTTGGATTAACAAAGAACGGTAAACCACAAAGAAAAGCATTAAACATATCACTATATGGAATGGGGAGTGGAAGCTACGAATTAACATACTATATAAACTAAGGATAGATTATGAATTTAAATGAATGGGTAAACACTTATATAAATGAAATTTCAGAGGATGAAAACGACCCGCAAGAAATCACAGTAGGTAACTATCAAACAAAATATTTTCATGTTTGTCCAGGTGCATCAACTCTATATAAAGATATAGAATCAAAAGGTGTTGATATGGATATGGCCGAAAGAAGTGCAAGATTACAAGATGCACTTTATTTCGTAGAAGAACATATTCAAAGAGATGGGTATGAGCCTGATAAAGATTATGTAATGGTTGCTAATAACATCGCTAAAAACATTATGAAGATGGCTAAAATGATGGGATTAGAAAAAGAACATGATTACATACAAGGACACGTTGATACAATTGAAAAGGTTGTAAAAGAAAAAGGTTTAGAAGAATCGATTATGAACCTTACTGAAAAAAATACACCAACAGACCCATCTAAATGGTCTTACTACAAATCACAAGCAAAAGAAAAGTTTGATGTGTACCCATCGGCATATGCAAATGCATGGGCAGCAAAACAATACAAAGCCGCGGGTGGTGGTTGGAGAAAATCAGAATCAGTAAATGAAGGTGATGTAACTAAAAAAATAAACCGTAGAGGTGATGCAGATGGTCTTTTAGTAAAACATAATGGTGAAGAATACCATATTGTGTATAGCGGTGATTTCGACATGGGTACACCCGTACAACCATATGGTATTGTAATGCCAGGTGATGATACTGTTTCATTTTTAGGTAAAGATAAAAAAGCAAAACAAATTTGGAAACAATTAAAACCAAAAGTAGATAAGTTTTTTAAAACAAACGAAGCAACACCAGAAGAAGAAGATGAGTTCCACAGAAATTTAGATAAGTTAGTTCATAAAACATTCGGACACAGTTCTGATGAAGAAAAAATGAATGAAGCCAAAGAACCTGAAGTAATTGTTCAATTAAGAAAAATCGTAAAAGATAAACAAAACGATTTGATTAAAGATACTAAGACTGGTAAGAAGGTAAGAGTTGATATGAATTCAGCAAACCTAATGATTCAAGTATACGATGCACTTAAAAGCCAATCTAATAAAGATAAGTTTGTTAAGAGTGGTATTGTTAGTATGGGTCATATGGCTTACAAACTTATGAAGAAAGAAAATACTTCTGAGGTAATAGAAGAAGCAGAATATCAAGGTAGAACAGTTAAACTTAACAAACCAATGCAAGGTGATGTTAAGAAGTTTAAAGTTTATGTTAATAATGAAAAAGGTAACGTAGTAAAAGTAAACTTTGGTCAAAAGGGAATGGTAATCAAAAAAGATAATCCTGCAGCCCGTAAATCATTTAGAGCAAGAATGAATTGTGATAACCCTGGCCCAAAATGGAAAGCAAACTATTGGTCTTGCAAAAAATGGTAATTGGGTTTATTAAAAATAATTTAATATTTATTACTATAAACAAATTAAAAACATTAAATTATGAACATAGCATTAATTATCATAGGAATTGTAGTAACCGCAGTGGGAATATACTCAGTACTACTATATATGGGTAAAATAAAAGATACAGATGGGGATTTTATTCCAGATGTAGTAGAGGACAAAATAGATGACATCAAAGAAGATGTCTCAGCCGTAAAATCAGAAGTTAAGCGCAGAGTCAAACGAGTTAAAGAAGAAATTAACGATGTTAAAAAATCTACATCTGAAGTTATCAACCAAATAGATGATGTGGCTAAAGCAGCAGGTGGTTCAAAACGAAAAGGTAAAAAACCTACAAAAGTAACAAAGAGTTCTCTTCGAACAATGAAAAAAGTTGAACTAATATTTCAAGCAAAAAAAGACTTTGGTATTAAACTAGATTCTAATCTTTCAAAGACTGCATTGATTAATAAGGTGTATGAGTTACATCATAAAAAGTAATGAATGAATTTCTAAGTAATATAAAGAACATTATCATATTGGTATTGATTGTAATAATAATACTAATGCAACAATGTTCTGGCCCATCTATGGGGTTTAGTTTGTTTCCTAAAAAAGACAAACAACCGATTATGACAGAAGGTTCGGTTATTACTAAAATAGAAACAAAATGGGATACTTTAAAAATAGATAGTTTAGTATATGTACCAAAATGGAGAACTCGTATAGTCACAGAGCACGATACGATACCCACCGACATCGATACATTATCAATTCTAAAAGATTATTACTCAAAGTATTTTTACACAGACACATTAGATTTAGATTCATTGGGTAATATAGTAATTAATGACACTATATCAAAAAACCAAATAATATTCAGAGAAATCAATCCAAACATTTATATTCCAACTACAACCATAGAACGTGATTCATTAATTTCTAAACATGAGTTCTATTATGGATTCGGATTAGCAGGTAACCAAAACCAATTCAGTTATATTGGGGGTGAATTGCTTTGGAGAAGTAAACAGGAAAAAGTCATTGGAGCTGGGTTAGGTATTAACCAAAATCTACAACCCATTATTTCATTTAGAATGATGTGGAAAATTGGTAAATAAGTTTTATGTCACAATCTATAAAAGAACTCATTAGAGAAGAGTACATTAAATGTGCTAAAGACCCAGTTTACTTCTTTAAGAAGTATTGTTATATACAACACCCAAAGAGAGGTAAAATTCTTTTTGATTTGTATCCTTTTCAAGAAGATGTTATGGGTGAGTTTAACGACCACCGATATAACGTAATCCTCAAATCACGTCAGTTAGGTATCTCAACATTATCCGCAGGTTATTCTTTATGGATGATGTTATTCCACGAAGATAAAAACATATTGGTAATTGCAACCAAACAAGAGGTAGCTAAGAACTTAGTTACTAAGGTTAGGTATATGCATGAGAACTTACCGAGTTGGTTAAGAGGTGATACCGAAGAAGATAACAAACTATCCTTACGATTAAGAAATGGTTCAACAATCAAAGCAACATCAGCAAGTGGTGATGCAGGTCGTTCTGAAGCATTATCAATGTTGATTATAGATGAGGCTGCATTCATTAAAGGTATTGATTCAATTTGGGCATCTGCACAATCTACATTATCAACTGGTGGTAAGGCAATCGTATTATCAACTCCAAATGGCGTTGGTAACTTCTTTCATAAAACGTGGTTAAAGGGTGAGCAAAAAGATGGTTGGAATCCAATCAAACTTCATTGGACTGTACATCCTGAAAGAAACGAACAATGGAGAGGGGAGCAGACTCAATTGTTGGGTGAGAAGATGGCAGCACAAGAATGTGATTGTGATTTTATCAGTTCTGGTTATACGGTCGTTGATGGACAACTTCTACAATGGTATGAAGAAACTCATGTACAAGAGCCGGTTGAGAAAAGAGGGTTTGATGGAAACTATTGGATTTGGCAACAACCAAACTACGCAAAAGATTATATTGTGGTAGCGGATGTTGCGAGGGGTGATGGTGCAGATTACTCA
>Ga0102963_1001135_pt1 | contig 11643 bp, 12 predicted proteins | sample SalPon2_C_H2O_MG_2_FD_84522 | JGI IMG/M metagenome (GOLD analysis project Ga0102963, IMG submission 84522) | Salt pond water microbial communities from South San Francisco under conditions of wetland restoration - Salt Pond MetaG SF2_C_H2O_MG | ecosystem: Environmental > Aquatic > Non-marine... | reverse complement strand
CACTATCCATTGCATCTAGAAAGAATAATTTTAATTTAGTTTCAGAACTAATTAAATTTGGTGCAAACCCTGATAGATCAGGGCCTAACAAAGAAACCCCCTTAATTATAGCCTCTAGATTTGGAAATTATGAGGCTGTTAAAGCTCTCTTGGAGGGAGGGGCATATCCTGATGATACCGATCTTACTGGCAGAACAGCTTTACAATGGGCAAAAATTAAACATTATAAAAAAATAAAAGACATTCTTATTGAATATGGATCATATGATAATTGAAATTAAATAATTATTCCGTCAATAATTATTAATATTAAAAGTAACCCTAATTGGACAAATGAACCAAAGAAATTTTTCATTGCCGCTGATTTTGTTTTTCTTATTGCTAACAAGACACTTGTCCAAATAAAATATCCACCACCAACTAAAATTGCCGATATATAAAATATACTTGAGCTATAAAGCATTAAAAGTAATGTAACGAATACAAGTACAACAGTATGAAAGAGAATAATATAAGTTGTAAGAGAGTTGCTTAATATATTTGGAAGCATTGGTATTCCAGCCTTTTTATAATCATCACCAATTGCCATTGCAAGACTCCAGAAATGAGGCGGCGTCCATAAAAATAAAATTACTGATAAAATGACTGCTTCTGGAGCTATAATTGTATTAACAGCAGCAGATCCCGCTAGGGTGGCAAAACTTCCTGCAAGGCCTCCTATGACTATATTCCATATGCTTTTTCTTTTCAGCCATATGGTGTATACAGCTCCATAAAATAATGCACCAAGAAAATTATATAAACATGAGTATGGATTGATAAAAATATAAGAAATTATTAATCCAGAAAAACTGATTAATAAAAATAAAATAGGCCAAAGTATGTGTGAGCTTAGCTCTCCTGTGACAAAAGGTCGCTTAGATGTTCTTGGCATTAATGCATCTAAATCTCTTTCAAAGTACTGGTTGAATGCACTTACACCAGCAGAAGCCAAGAAAGTTGATATTGCTACTAGAAATAAATCTAGAACATCGAGATTGTTATTTGGGACAACAAAAACCCCAGAAATGGCGCATAACATAATTGTTAGGCTTATTCTTACCTTAAAAAGATTTACAAATAATTTAAATATTTTAAACATAGAAGGCTCACTTGATTTTTATCAAAACATAAGATGCCTCAAAGAAATATTTAATGGAAGCACAATATTGCGACATTGTGTGTCTTGACTTTAGTCGGACAATTAGTAATTTGTGATCAAGAAATTTACAAGGCTTTAAAAAAGGTTTTTTTAGCTTTATGTTCTTTCAAAATGAGGTTTATAAATGGTACCTTTTGTTCTATTAGTATTAATCATCGGATCTGTTCTTTTTCATCTTTATACCCCTTGGTATTCAACCCCTATTGCATCTAATTGGGGTAGTATCGATAGCACTATCGAACTTACTTTTTGGATGACTGGGATAGTTTATATTCTTGTCTTAGGATTTATGACATACTGCGTTATAAAATTTAAAAATACTAAAAATAGAAAAGCCGATTACGAACCTGAAAGTAAGAAAGCAGAAGTCATTTTAACTGTTTTAACAACTGTTGGTGTAGCAGGTCTTTTGGCTCCAGGTCTTATTGTTTGGGATGATTACGTATCACCCCCTGAAGAAGCAATGCCTATTGAAGCAATGGGTCAACAGTGGTATTGGAATTTTCGTCTTCCTGGGGAAGATGGTATCCTGGGCACAACTGATGCAAGAAATATTAGTGCAGACAACCCTTTTGGTATGAATGAAAACGATCCCAATGGTAAAGATGATATCCTCATTGAGGGGGATACTCTTCATCTTGAACATGATAAGCCAGTTAAATTTTTATTGAGATCAATAGATGTTTTACATAACTTTTATGTTCCTCAATTCAGAGCCAAAATGGATTTAGTTCCAGGCATGGTAACTTTTTATTGGATTAGGCCAACTGTAACTGGAAATTATGAAATCTTATGTGCTGAATTATGTGGTGTTGGTCACCATGCTATGAGAGGTGAGGTACAAGTTGATGATGCTAACGATTATCAAGATTGGTTAAATGATCAATTAACATTCGAAGCAATTCAAGAACAAGCAATGCTAGAAAGAAAAGAAAAGCTAGCCTTTAATAAAAGTAATTAATTAGGAAGAGGTAAATATTATGTCAGAATCTATAATTCCTGAAAGTGAATTAGAAGAAGTTGAACTTTATCATCCAAAAAGTTGGTGGACCGAAAAAGTTTTTTCTCAGGATGCTAAGTTAATCGCAATTCAGTATGGACTAACTGCTTTCGCAATTGGATTTGTTGCTCTTGTTTTATCTTGGTTTATGAGAATTCAAATAGCCTTCCCTGAGATGGCTATTATTAGTGAAGGAACCTATTACCAGTTTATAACGATGCACGGAATGATAATGGTTGTTTACCTTCTCACTGCTCTATTTTTAGGAGCTTTTGGAAATTATCTTATTCCTCTTATGGTTGGCGCAAGAGATATGGTCTTTCCATATTTAAACATGGTTAGTTATTGGACATATTTAGTTGCTGTTCTGGTCCTTTTTGTAAGTTTTTTCACTCCAGGTGGTCCTACTGGTGCTGGATGGACTCTTTATCCTCCACAGGCAATTCTAGGTGGTACTCCAGGTCAAGAAACAGGTATAGTTTTGATGCTAATATCATTGTGTATTTTTATCGTTGGATTCACTATGGGTGGACTCAATTATGTTATAACTGTTTTACAAGCTAGAACGCGTGGCATGACATTAATGAGAATGCCATTAACAGTTTGGGGAATATTTACTGCTACTGTATTAGCTTTGTTTGCTTTTCCAGCTTTATTTGTAAGTGCTGTAATGATGCTTTTTGATAAGCTTTTAATGACAAGTTTTTTTATGCCAGCTTTAGTCGAATTTGGAGAAAATCTTAGTTATGGTGGTGGAAGCCCTATTTTATTTCAACATCTTTTCTGGTTCTTTGGGCATCCTGAAGTTTATATTGTTGCACTTCCAGCGTTTGGTATTGTTTCCGATTTAATATCAATACATGCTCGAAAGAATATTTTTGGTTTTAGAATGATGGTGTGGGCAATAGTAGGTATTGGGGCCTTAAGTTTTATTGTTTGGGCACACCACATGTATGTAAGTGGTATGAATCCTTATTTTGGTTTCTTCTTTGCGACTACAACTCTTATCATTGCCGTTCCAACAGCTTTAAAAGTCTATAATTGGATCTTAACTCTATGGAAAGGTAATATTCATTTAACAATTCCTATGCTTTTTTGTTTAGGTTTTATTGTTACTTTCTTAAATGGTGGTCTTACAGGTTTGTTTCTTGGTAATGTTATTGTTGATGTTCCTCTTTCAGATACTTATTTTGTTGTAGCTCATTTCCATATGGTTATGGGTATCGCTCCAGTTTTAGTTATTCTTGGAGCAATTTATCACTGGTACCCCCTAATAACTGGTAAAATGTTACATGACGGTATGGGAAGATTTCATTTTTGGATGACTTTTGTGGGCTCATACCTCATTTATTTCCCAATGCACTATCTAGGCTTTATAGGTGTACCGAGGAGATACTATGAGATGGGACAAACAGAAGCTTTATATACTTCTTCAGCTGCTGATCTTAACGTTTTTATTACAATTGCCGCCCTTGCAGTTGGTTTTGCTCAGCTCGTTTTCATTTTTAATGTTTTTTGGAGTGCAAAGAATGGTGAAGTTGCAGAAAAAAATCCATGGAAATCAACATCATTAGAGTGGCAAACACCTGAGCAACCTCCAATTCATGGTAACTTCGGCAAAGAATTACCAGTTGTTTATCGATGGGCATATGATTACAGTGTTCCTGGTGCTGAGGATGATTTTATTCCTCAGGATGTTCCTAATGAAAAAGTTAAACTTGCAGAAGGTTACACAGAACTTGGGGTGGAAAAAACTTGAGCATTCTAAGTATATTATCTCAAAAGCCTTGGACTTCTGATCAGGCTAAGATAGATGACAGGCATAGCGGCAAGTCATCTTCAATGCCTTTGCCAAGAGTAGCACTTTATGTATTGATGGTTGTAATAGGTGTACTGTTTACACTTTTTTCAGTCGCTTACATCGGTAGAATGGCCTATGGGGATTGGAGGGTATTACCTGAACCTCTTTTATTGTGGTTTAACAGTTTAGTTATACTAATGAGTAGTTTTGCTTTTCATAGAGCAACATTAAGCTCAAAAGAAAAGAATAATAGAAGAACTAGAGAATATCTCTTTTTAGCTGGCGCCCTTACCTTAGGGTTTATTACTGGGCAACTTTTTGTTTGGAGGGAATTAGTTTCATTTGGATATTTTGTTTCAACTAACCCTTCCTATGCGTTTTTCTATCTCTTGACGGCTCTTCATATTTTGCATTTATTGGGTGGTCTAGTAGCATGGTTATTTGTTGTTTATAAAAGTTTTATACCAGAAGATGAATCATCTAATTTTCCGCTTAATGTGAATTTATGTGCAATTTATTGGCACTTCTTATTAATAGTATGGCTAATATTGTTTGCTATGCTTTTATTAACTTGAGTTTTTATTTTTATGGGATTTAAAATATGACTACAACTTCAAAATTGCCTTTAAAGGATGGTATGGAAGGCTTTGTTTCTGACTGGGCTTCAGATCAAAGAGCTTTTAAGGGGGTTCCTTGGGGGAAAGCCATGATGTGGATTTTTCTTCTTAGTGACACATTTATTTTTAGTATTTTTCTAATTAGCTATATGACAGCTAGATGGTCTACTGTTGAACCTTGGCCTAATACAAGTGAGGTTTTTGCTCTTACAGTTAACGGGGTAAGCGTTCCCTTGCTTTTGATTGCGATCATGACTTTTATACTTATTACTAGTAGCGGTACCATGGCTATGGCTGTTAGAAGTGGTTATCAGAAAAAAAGAAAACAAGCAGCTGCTCTATTATATTTAACTGCTATCCTAGGATTATCATTTGTTGGTATGCAGGCTTTTGAGTGGAGTAAATTAATTGAAGAGGGAATTCGACCTTGGGAAAATCCATTTGGCGCTAGGCAATTTGGATCTATTTTCTTTATGGTAACTGGTTTCCACGGCTTTCACGTTTCTGTTGGGGTTATTTTCTTATTTATAACTGCTAGAAAAGTTTTACGTGGTGATTATGACACAGGTAGAAGAGGTTTCTTTACCTGGCAGAAGGGTCGTTATGAGATTATTGAAACAATGGGCCTATATTGGCATTTTGTTGATTTAGTGTGGGTTTTCATTTTTGCATTTTTCTATTTATGGTGAGGTAAATTATGGCTGAAGAAGGTCAAGAGCATCCAATTAGCACATACCTTTGGGTATGGTTATTACTTTTTGTCTTAAGCGCATTTTCATATGCAGTTGATTATATAGGATTTCAGGGTTTTACTCGCTGGAGTTTAGTTCTTCTCTTTATGTTTCTGAAGGCATATTTTATCTGTGCTGTTTTCATGCACATGGTCTGGGAAAGAATGGCCTTAGTTCTTGGTCTTTTTATACCTACTTTTGCAATTGTTGTCTTTGTAGGAATAATGGGCTTTGAGTCTGATTATACTCAACTTTCAAGAAAGGTTTTCTTTGATACTGGTAAACCTCCGACAGTTTATGCTGTTCCTCACGCTAAGAACCACTCTACAGATCACTCAGGAGATGAAGCCCACTAATTTGGAATTATGCTAAAATTATTTTTTTTATATATTTTTCTAATTATATTTTCATTGCCAATATCAGCAGAAAATTATTTCATTAACAGGATTGAAAACTTGGCTGAGAGAGGTTTCGCAGACGCTCAGTATAATTTAGCTAGAATGTATGCTAATGGTGAATCCACGGATCAAGATTTTATTTCTGCAGAATTCTGGTTTAGAAAATCAGCTGAGCAAGGTAATATTGATGCTCAATATCAGCTAGCTAGAATGTACGACTCAGGACTTGGCGTTGCAGTAAATAAAAAAGAAGCTTTCAAATGGTATTCTCTATCTGCAGAGCAAGGAAGTATTGAGGCACAATATAATTTAGGTTTGGCATATCGCTTTGGTGTTGGTGTCGAACAAAACTTTACCAAATCATTAAAATGGTATAAAGAGTCTGCCTCAAAAGGACATAGCGGAGCTCAATATAATTTAAATTTATTATTTGAAGAAGGATTGGCTACAAGAAAAGATATATCTGACGCAATTAAATGGTATAGATGTGGAAGATAAGTTTTGAAGTCATTAATCATAATTACTATAGTATTTTTTATAACACTTGCTATGACGCTAATTTATTTTAATATTGGTTAAAAGAATTTTTTAATTAACTTTGGAATAAAAAAACACTTACCCAAAATATTAAACCTGTAATTATAAGAATAATAGAAAATCTCATTTTATAAATTGGTGGAGCTAAGCGGGTTCGAACCGCTGACCTCTTGCATGCCATGCAAGCGCTCTCCCAGCTGAGCTATAGCCCCATATTTAAACATCATTATTTTCGCTTGGAACAGTTTTAATTACATCGGAGACATCATCATCTGCATCAATAAAATCATCGTCATCTTCATCTTCAAGGTCATCAAGATCATCAGTATCAAACTCATTAATATCATTGTCATTTTCGTTATCAATGACTTCATCATCTGATGAGTTTTCTAGATCTGGAATTGCTGCTTCATCAATTTCTGGAATTATATCTTCTTCATCAGTTTCAATTACATCATCAATTTCTTTAATATTTTCATCTGTATTTTCTACTTCGCTTTCACTTACCTCAGTTTCAATCGTAATTGCTTCTGTTTTTTCTTTTTCTATATCTTCAATATTTATCTCGCTCAATACCTCTCCAGTATATGGACTGACCACAGGATCCTTATTTAAGTCATAGAATTTTTTTCCTGTTGAAGGGCAAACTCTCTTTTTACCTAATTTATTCTTACTCATTTTTATACCTATAAAATTATTTATCTCCATTGCCATGAAGAAACAATAGTGTCAAAACCAAAAAAAGTTTTTTTCTTACAATATGTCTGCTAAACCTTAATTAACAATGAATCAAGATCAAAAAAATAATATGTCAAGCTCAACTCTTTTTTCAAGTAAAAGTTCTGACTTAAGTGGCGAAATTGTAATACCTGGAGATAAGTCTATTTCTCACAGGTGTATTATATTATCCTCTTTGGCTATTGGTGAAAGTAAAATAACTGGCTTACTCAACAGTTCTGATGTTAATTGCACAATAAATTCTATGAAATCCCTTGGCTCATGCATTGGCTTAAATTCAAATGATGAATACATTGTAAACGGTATAGGTATTGGTAGTCTAAAACAACCTGAAACACCTTTAGATTTCGGTAATTCTGGAACTGCTGCAAGACTAATATTAGGGCTTGTTTCAACTTACCCAATTGAAACTCATTTTACTGGTGATGAGTCATTATCTCAAAGACCAATGAAAAGAGTTACGGATCCTTTGATTGACTTTGGAGCAAATTTTCAATTGAGAAATTCAGAATTTCTTCCGATAATAGTTAAGGGTGCTGAATGTCCTATTCCTATTACTTATGAAATGCAGGTAGCTTCTGCACAAGTTAAATCAGCAATAATGCTTGCTGGTTTAAATACACCTGGCATAACTACTATAATAGAAAGAGAAAAAACAAGGGATCATACTGAGACGCTTTTTAAATATTATGGCTATGATATTAAAATAGAAGAAAAAGACGGTAAGAATTTTATAAGCTTCGAAGGACAGAAAACTTTAAATCCAGTTAATATAAAAGTACCCGGCGATCCATCCTCTGCAGCTTACCCTGTGGTTGCTGGACTAATTTGTAAGAATTCAAATATTAAAATTAAGAGTGTTTTGTTAAACCCTACTCGAGATGGTATGTACAAATGTTTAGATGAGATGGGAGCTAATATAAGATATTTTAATAAAAAGAATGAAGCTGGTGAAATAACTTATGATATCGAAGTTTCTTCAAGTACCTTGAATCCAATTGATGTTTCCGCTGAAAGAGCACCTAGTATGATCGATGACTATCCGATACTTGCTGTAGCAGCTTCTATGGCTAATGGTACTTCAATATTTCGAGGCTTATCAGAATTAAAAGTTAAAGAGAGCGATAGATTAATGGGTATTTATAATTTTTTATCTAAAAATGGAATAGATACAAGAATTGAAGATAATAACCTTGTTATCAATGGAAGTGCTGATGGGCCAAAGGGAGGTGCTTCAATTGAAACTAACTTAGATCACCGTATTGCAATGTCATCAATCATATTGGGTATGGTTTCAGAAGAATCAATAAAAGTGGATGATACTGAAACAATTAAAACAAGTTTCCCAAACTTTATAAAATTAATGAAAAAATTAGGGGCTAAATTATCAGCATAAAAATATGACTTTTATTATTGCAATTGATGGTGCTGCTGGTTCAGGAAAAGGAACAATAGCAAGAGGTATTTCAAAGAAATTTAATTTTTCTTATTTTGATACAGGAATAATTTACAGAGGTTTGGCTTTAAAAACTATAAATAAATATGGTGAGGGTTTTACAAATTTAAATGCAATCTCAGAGGCTAATGTCTTTGATATTAATTCTGTAAATGAGAGTGAAATTCGCAATCCAATAATTGATAAATATTCGTCTATTATAGCCTCCATTCCAGATATTAGAAAGATTGTAGTTAATATCCAAAGAAGTTTTAAAGAACAGTCAAAGGAACATAAGGGAATTGTTGTTGATGGAAGAGATATTGGTACAATTATTTTTCCAAATGCTAACGTTAAATTATTCATTTCCGCATCTTTAGAGGAGCGCGCAAAGCGCAGGTTTGCTGACTTTTTAGAAAAAAATGAGAAAATTTCTTACAATGAGGTAATAAAACAATTGCAAAAAAGGGATCAAAGAGATAAGGAAAGAAGCGTTGCACCATTAGTTGCAGCAAAAGATGCTCATCTTATTGATACTACTGGTATTAATATAGAAGATACATTAGATATAGTTTCATCTTTAGTCATTAAAAAGTTTGATGATTATAGTGATATTTTATAATTTAGGGAGATTAATATTTGTCAAATTTAGTTGATTCAGTTCCTGAAAGTTCTCAAGAGGAATTTTCAAAACTTCTTGAAGAGAGCTTTGTTTCAAATGCTTGCGAAGAAGGTCAGGTTATTAAAGGTACGGTTGTAGGTATAGAGTCCGATACAATTATAGTAGATGTGGGTATGAAAACTGAGGGTAGAATACCATCAGAGGAATTCTCTGCTTCAGGGAAGGATCACAATTTGGAAGTTGGAGACGAGGTTGATGTATATCTTGAGAGAATAGAGAATGCTTTAGGAGATGCTGTTCTTTCAAGAGAAAAAGCAAGGCGAGAAGAAATTTGGACAAATTTATTAGTTTCTCAAAAAGAAAATGCAATTGTTGAAGGTGTTATTAATGGTAAAGTTAAGGGTGGCTTTACAGTTGATCTAGATGGCGCCCAAGCCTTCCTTCCTGGAAGTCAGGTTGATGTTAGACCAATTAGAGATATGAAGCCTTTAATGTATACCTCACAAACTTTCCATATACTAAAAATGGACCGCAGAAGAGGTAATATTGTTGTTTCAAGAAAATCAGTTCTTTCAGAAAGTCTTTCTATTGATAAGTCTGAATTATTAGAGAAGATAAAAGAGGGTGAGATAGTAGAGGGTATTGTCAAAAATATAACTGACTATGGAGCATTTGTAGATTTAGGTGGAATTGATGGCCTTTTACATGTGACAGATATTTCTTGGAAAAGAATTAATAGTCCCGAAGAGGTTATTTCCATAGGTGAAAAAATTAAGGTTTTAATTACTAAAGTTTCTGGTGAAAATATGCGAATTTCGCTGGGTATGAAGCAATTACAAAATGATCCTTGGATTGAAGCTCAAGCAAATTATAGCGTTGGTGAACGTTATAAGGGTAGAGTAACAAATATTGCTGATTATGGTGCTTTTGTTGAGCTTGAGGGTGGAATTGAAGGACTAGTTCATGTTTCGGAAATGAGTTGGGTTTCAAAAATGCAGAATCCTAATAAATATGTTGAACAAAATCAGGAAGTTGAAGTAATGGTTCTTGAAATAGATCCTGATAAAAAACGTTTATCTCTTGGTCTAAAGCAATGTTTAGATAATCCTTGGGAAGACTTTGCTCAAAATAACCCTATTGGAACAAAACTAAAAGGAAAAATTCAAAATATCACTGACTTTGGTCTTTTTGTTAAAGTTAATGATGAGCTTGATGGTCTTGTTCATATGTCTGATGTTGATTGGAGAAAGTCCGGGCCTGATGCAATTAAGGATTTTGAAGTCGATCAGGAAATTGGAACCATTATTATTGATATTGATCCTTCAAAGGAAAGAATATCTCTTGGAATTAAACAACTTGATAATGATCCAATGGAGTCTCTTGATCAAATTAAAAAAGGAAGTGTTGTAACTTGTACAGTAGTTTCATCTCAAGCAGCAGGAATTAATGTTGAGATTGGTGATAAAGTACCAGCTTTTATTAAAAGATCTGATCTTTCAAAAGATAAATCTGAACAAATTCCTGAAAGATTTGAGGCAGGTCAAAAGGTAGACGCTAAAGTAACGAACTATGATCCTAAGTCTCGAAAAATATCACTATCAATTAGGGCCTTAGAAATATCAGATGAGAAAGAAGCAATTGAGCAATATGGATCTAAGGATTCTGGTGCGTCTCTAGGAGATATTCTTGGAGAAGCTCTTGATAAAAATTCATCTGAAAAAAATAGTGGTGAGGATAATAATGATTAAGTCTTCTTTAATTAAAAAACTTTTAAAGAATAACCCTCACTTAATTCAAAAAGATATTGAGATAATTGTTGATACAGTTCTTGAAAATATTGGTGAAACTTTATCAAGTAATGGTAGGGTTGAGATTAGAGGTTTTGGAACTTTTTCAGTCAGACATAGGAATGCTCGAAATGGAAGGAACCCAAGAACTGGAGAAAAAGTTGTAGTTCCAGCCAAAAATGTTCCAATGTTTAAACCTGGTAAAGGTGTAAGAGATAGACTTAACTATAAATCTTAATTCACTCTAATTAGTTTATAAAATTAAACTGCTAGGAGAAGAAATGAATAAGATATTTAAAAATCCAATTATTCTCGCATTAGATGTTAATTCACTAACTAAAGCTCAGTCAATTTTATCAGATTTAAAAAGTCGTATTGGTGGTGTAAAACTTGGTATGGAATTTTTTAACTCTTTTGGACCTGATGGTGTTAGAGAGATTTCAAAGCTTGGTATCCCAATTTTTTTAGATTTAAAACTCCATGATATTCCAATAACGGTATACAAAACTATCAAGACATTAATGGAGCTAGATATTGCAATAATTAATGTTCATTCATCTGGTGGAAGAGATATGTTAGAGGCAGCTGCAAAGGCTAAAAGTGAGTTTAAAGATAAACCAACAAAACTTATTGCAGTCACAGTTCTAACAAGTTTAGATAATAACGATATAGAGGAAATTGGTTATAAAGATAATAGCCAGGATCTCGTTCTTAGACTTGCTTCTTTAGCCAAAGATTCCGGCTTAGATGGTGTTGTTTGTTCAGCAAAAGAAATT
>Ga0102963_1001130_pt1 | contig 11683 bp, 9 predicted proteins | sample SalPon2_C_H2O_MG_2_FD_84522 | JGI IMG/M metagenome (GOLD analysis project Ga0102963, IMG submission 84522) | Salt pond water microbial communities from South San Francisco under conditions of wetland restoration - Salt Pond MetaG SF2_C_H2O_MG | ecosystem: Environmental > Aquatic > Non-marine... | reverse complement strand
TTCCAATTAACTTTGTTCAAGCGCCTGATGATATCTACAAGGTACTTAAACTTATTTCAGAGGTAAAAAAATCATGAATAAGGACCCTATCCCAACGAAGTTATCTAATTTGTATGCATCCATCATTGATCAAAGAAAATTTTCTTTATTGGACTCCATCATGTGGAAAGAATTTTCAATGCTTGGTGAATTTGAGATTGCTGGTTTAGAAAATTTTATATCCGCAATGCAGCAACTTGAAAATTATAAAAGCACAATGCATCAAGTGATGAATGTCCAAGGCGAATGGGATGAAAATGTTTATAAGGGAGAAACATACTGCATAGCAAGCCACATGTTTGATCAAGATGACAAACCTTATAAATTAGACATGGGCATCATTTACTCTGATGTGATTGAGATTCGGGAGGAGACTGCTAAATTTATTTCTCGGATTTTTTCACTCCAATGGAAAAAAACAGATATCTTGGATCTCCCTGAGCAGAATTAAATTTGATTAAATTCTTTTAAGGATTTTCCAAAGAAATCTATAAGCAGCCCAACACTTTCCATTCCTGCATAATTTGGTCTAGTTATCAATGCAATCTCACGATGCGGTCCAGGTTCATTTAAGTGAGAAATAGACAAGTCTTTCTTATTGCCGACTAATTCTTTTAAAGCCATTCTCGGGACCAAAGTTGTTCCCATTTTACCTTTCACTAATTGAATAAGTGTATTTAAGCTTGAAGCTTTGAGGGAGTATTGAGATGAAGAGGAAATATTACATGCGTCTAAAATATGATCTTTTAGGCAATGACCGTCTTCAAGAAGCATCAGCTCTGAATGCTCGAGTTCAGATGCTCTGATTTCAGATTTTCCAGCATTCTTATTTAATCTATGTGAGACCCAGAAAAAGTCCTCTTCCCAGAATTTAAAGCTTAAAAGATCCTTCACATCATAAGGTAAAGCTAAAATAGCCATATCTAGATCACCTTCCTTCACCCTATTTATAAGAATTTGAGATTGACCCTCTTCTATCTTTAATTTTAGATTAGAGAATTCCTTTTGAAGTTTAGGCAGAACAATTGGAAGAAAATATGGACTAATTGTGGGAATAATCCCAATTGATAAAGAGTGGCCTAGACCCCCTGAGTTATGTTGAGCAAGTTCATGAATATTGTGTACTTCTAATTTTATTTTTCTTGCTTTGGCTAGTATCTCCTGTCCAAGGTTGGTCACAATAACCTTTTTGTTGCTTCTTTCAAAAATTTTTACACCCAATTGAGACTCTAATTCAGTGATGGCATTACTTAGAGTTGATGGAGAAATAAAGCATTCATCAGCAGCTTTTTTAAAATGTAAATTCTTTGCCACCGCTAATGCATAATCGATTTGTTTAAGTGTGAGCATGAATTAGTTTTTTATCATTTATAAAATCGAATATAACATTCTTTTTTTATATATTTACCAATACATATAATATCTGTAAGCTGTTGGATAGAAAAGTTTTTGCGTGAAAATTTAATATTAATTTGGAATTAAACTATGAGTAAAGAAACAGAAAGTAAATGTCCAGTGATGCACGGAAGTCTATCTTCAAATAGCTCCACTGGAACATCCAATAAGGATTGGTGGCCCAACCAATTAAACCTAAGCATTCTTCATCAACATGATCAAAAAGGCGATCCTATGGACAGTGATTTTGATTATGCAGAGGAATTCAAAAAGCTTGATTATGATTCTCTTAAAAAAGATTTAAACGATCTCATGACGGATTCTCAAGATTGGTGGCCTGCAGATTATGGTCATTACGGACCATTTTTTATCAGAATGACATGGCATGCTGCCGGAACATACCGTATAGGAGATGGTAGAGGGGGCGGGGGCACTGGCGCTCAAAGATTTGCACCTCTTAATAGTTGGCCAGATAATGGAAACTTAGACAAGGCTAGAAGACTGCTTTGGCCAATTAAGAAAAAATATGGAAAACAAATTAGCTGGGCAGACTTATTGATCTTGGCTGGTAATGTGGCCATTGAATCAATGGGAGGAAAAACCTTTGGATTTGGTGGAGGCCGTCCAGACATTTGGGCTCCTGAAGAAGATATTAATTGGGGAGCTGAAAAAGAGTGGCTAACTAATGAGAGATACAGTGGGGTTAGGGATTTAGCTAATCCTCTTGGGGCAGTTCAAATGGGCTTAATTTATGTTAATCCTCAAGGCCCTGATGGTGAACCTGATCCGTTAAAAAGCGCTGTTGATATCAGAGAAACTTTTGGACGCATGGCAATGAATGACGAGGAGACTGTTGCGCTTGTTGCAGGAGGCCACACTTTTGGTAAAGGTCACGGAGCCGGTCCTGATTCTAATGTTGGAGCTGAACCAGAAGGTGCATCTATTGAAGAAATGGGTTTTGGATGGACTAGCTCATATGGATCTGGAAAAGGTAGCGATACCATAACCAGTGGGTTTGAAGGCGCATGGACAGCAAATCCAACCCAGTGGGATAATGGATATTTTGATCTTTTATTTGGTTACGAATGGGAGCAAGCAACAACTCCAGCTGGAGCTATAGTCTGGCATGCAGTTGATCAAAAAGATGAAGATAAAGCTCCGGATGCTGAAGACTCATCAGTCAAGGTTCCAACAATGATGACCACGGCTGACATGGCTTTAAGAATGGATCCAGAATATAACAAAATATCAAAACGTTTCCATGAGAATCCTGAAGACTTTGCTGATGCCTTTGCGCGAGCTTGGTTTAAATTGCTTCACAGGGACATGGGACCCAAGAGTAGGTATCTTGGACCCGAGGTTCCAGATGAAGAGCTAATTTGGCAAGATCCAGTCCCAGCGGGCAACACTGATTATGATATTAGCTCAGTCAAACAAGCTATATCCGAATCAGGACTCTCTATTCAAGAAATGGTAGAAACAGCTTGGGCAAGTGCTTCAACATTTAGAAATTCAGATCTGAGAGGCGGCGCTAACGGAGCGAGGATTCGTTTGGCTCCTCAAAAAGATTGGGATGTTAATAAGCCCGAGCAACTTAAAAAAGTCTTATCAATCTACGAGCAGATTTCTGCAGACACAGGCGCATCCATTGCTGATGTAATTGTGCTTGGAGGAAACGTAGGTATTGAGAAGGCCTCAGGAGCTGAAGTTCCATTTACTCCAGGTCGTGGCGATGCAACACAAGATCAGACTGATGCTGACTCTTTTGCTGTTCTAGAGCCTGTTGCAGATGGTTTTAGAAATTATCTTAATCCAAATTCAAATATACCTGCTGAAGAAATGATGCTGGATAAATCACAATTACTTGGCTTGACCGCTCCAGAAATGACTGTTCTATTAGGTGGAATGAGATCGCTGGGAATAAGTAATAATGATTATGGCATTTTTACAGATAACCCGGATCAACTCTCAAATGATTATTTTGCTACATTGCTTGATATGTCAGTTGCATGGAAACCGAATGGAACTGGTAACTCCTATGAGGGTGTTGATAGAGTTTCTGGTGAGAAGGTTAGAACTGCAACCAGAGTTGATTTAGCATTTGGATCTAATTCTCAATTGCGAGCATTGGCCGAGGTCTATGCCAGCGATGATGCTAAGGATAAATTTGAGCGTGATTTTATTTCAGCTTGGAATAAAGTTATGAACAACGATCTAATTTAATCTATATCAATTGTCTAACTAAAAGGGGAGCTTAAGCTCCCCTTTTTTGTATCTAATAGTGGGGGGGTTTTTCATAATCTATTGGAGGGAAAGATAATTTTTTATCTTTTGGCTGATACTTTTTCTTTTTGCTTGAGTAGTTTGACATGACATCCGCGGCGTCATCTACAGCAGATGGAGTTTGAGGCGCTTGTATCTTTTCAAGATTTTTAATTTTATTTTTTTTAGTTTCCATGAGCCTATATTTTACCTAATCCTTGAATATTTTGATGAATTAGGAATGTTTAGTATCATTCGGTAATGAAAACAGCAATTTACCCAGGCTCATTTGACCCAATTACTTTTGGGCATATAGATATTGTTGAAAGAGCGGCTGCATTATTTGATAAAGTTATTATTGGAGTTGCTGAGAGTCAGCCCAAAAATCCTTTGTTTAGTGTGGAGGAAAGAATTGAGCTTATCTCAGAAATTTTCAAAGACAATGCAAAAATTGAAGTTTTAGGATATTCAAGAAAATTAACCGTAGATTTGGCAAGAGATAATGATGCCATTGCAATTATCAGAGGCTTGAGAGCGGTTGCCGATTTTGAATACGAATTTCAATTAGCGACCATGAATCGAAGTCTTGCTCCAGATATTGAGAGTATTTTTTTTACTCCTAAAGATACTTTAATTTATGTTTCATCTAGCTTGGTAAAGGAAATTGCAACATTTGGTGGTGATGTTTCTCGTTTCGTTTCACCAAATGTGAAAGCTGCTCTGCTAAAAAAAATATCTAGTCAAACCTGACATTTTCGACAATAAAAAGTTGCCCTTTGCGATTGGACAATTCTCTTAATTGATTCTTTGTTGCAGTTTAAACATTTTTCATTTGCGCGATCATATACAGCTAGATCTATTTTGAAGTAGCCCTTATTTCCATCAGGTTGATAGAAGTCTTTTAAGGTAGTGCCTCCAGCCTTGATAGCAATCTTTAAGATTTTTTTGGTTGATGCGGCTATCTTATGATGCTCTTTTTTAGTAATTGTTTTGCTTTTCCTGGTAGGGCGAATTTTGGCATCGAACAAGATTTCATTTGCATAAATATTTCCTATTCCAACGACATTGTGTTGATTCATGAGTGTATTTTTTATTGGTGACAAAGATTTTTTAATTTTTTGAAACAAGTAGTCTCCATTAAATTCTTCTGACAAGGGTTCTGGGCCAAGCTTCTCTAATAAAAAATGTGAACTTGGTTTTGTGATGTGGTGCATTGACCCAAATCTTCTTGGATCATTAAAAATTAATTTTCCACTTTGAAAAATAAACTCAACATGGTCATGCTTTTTATAAAAATTAGAATTCTTCTCAGCAATTCTCAGCGTTCCCGTCATGCCTAAATGAATGAGTATTTGTGATTTATCAATATGGAGGAGTATATATTTTGCTCTTCTGCTGATTTTATCCACTTTAAGTCCACATAGCTTTTTAAAAGCCTTACAGTCAACTTTCCAACGAAGATTTGGATTATATATTTCTATCGATTCTATGTTTTGATTTGTAAACTCTTGAATTGCTTGGACTGAGGTCTCAACCTCTGGCAATTCAGGCATGCTCTACCCGAGTAAGTTATTTATTTCTATAAGATTTTCTGGGCTGAGAGTGCCAGCTGCTAAGTGCAAGCGGAGGGTAGTAATTAAGTAATCATATTTTGCATTGGAGAGATTTCTCTCTGCGCTGTATAGATTTTTTTCAGCTTGCAGTAAATCTACTATATTTCTGGTTCCAACTTCATATCCTACTTTTGTAGCTTCAAGCGCACTCGAGGCCGAAACAACAGCTTGTTTTTGAGCGCGTAGGTTTGCTACCAATGTCACTACATTTGAATATTGGCTGCGGACATCTTGAATAACACCTCTCTCGATAAACAATGCATCTTCTGAAGATTTATTGGATTCTGCATATGCTTGTTTAGTCCTTGAGATCACAGCGCCACCTTGAAAAATTGGCATGGAAAGTTGCAAGCTATAGGTATCTCTTTGAGTTTCATCTGGAACGGTGATGTTGAAAGCTCCTCCAGTATTTAATCCATCATAAGCATATTGATTTGTTTCTGACTCAGTTTGAACGCCAACAATATCCACTTTAGGTAAGTGATTAGACGCTACGCTTCTGGCATTGTTTTTTGAGGCAAACTTCCTGAGATTTGCAGCCTGGAGTCTGAAGTTATTTTCTACAGCTTTTCTTGCCCATTCTTCTTTAGAAGCAGGCACAGGGTTTGTAACATTCAAGTCATTAACCAGCCCATCCAGAGACAAAATTTCTCTCCCGACCAAGGCATTTAATGCTTCTTTTGCTGTATAAACTTCTCCTTCTACTCTTGTTCTTGATGCCACACTCAGATCAAACGCCAATTGAGCTTCTTGAACTTCAGTTACAGCTGCAAGCCCAACTTCATATCTTTGTCTAATTTGATCTAATTGTTTTTTAATTGCTTTTTCTTCTGATCGAGCAGCGCTTAAGTTATCTATTGCACGCAAGACATTGAAATAAAGCTCAGCAGTTCTTACGATTAATGCTTGCTGAGAGTATGCAAAATCAGCTTCTGACGCGTCAGTTAAAAATTTAGATTGTCTATACTTAAACCATGAATCCAGTCTAATTAAGGGTTGAGTTAAGCGAGCAGATGAGCTGAAGTTATTGTATTCATTTTCAAGATTACCATTTTGGTAATATTCATTCCAATTGGTTTGAGCGCTAATGGATATATTAGGAAGAAGTCCAGCGCGACCCTGTACCTTAATTTCCTTGCCAGATAAGTATGAAAATTCTGCTGATTTATACTGAGGATCGTTTTCCAGCGCATCGTTGTAAATATCTAGCAGGCTGTCTGCGCCTGAGTTGATGCTGAGAGCAAGCAGAGATGTGACTAGAATTTTTTTATTCATATTAAAATTAATGTTTACAGTGCACACATTAGAACTCTTTTAGGGATATTCTGTCAAGTTTTCTTAGCACTGAAATGTTGTTTATTCTATTTTAGTCTATTGTTAAAAAATCTCCTAAAATCTCTTCAATTAATAGCTTTCTTTCAATTTAGTTAGAGTAGAATACTAGGTAAAAGTTCATTAGCATCAGGAAATATTAATTGGCTAAAAATTATGATTCAGAGTCGATAGAAGTTCTATCAGGCTTAGATCCGGTCCGAAAAAGACCTGGCATGTATACTGACACCTCTTGCCCAAACCACCTTATTCAAGAAGTCTTAGACAATTCAATTGATGAAGCCCTAGCTGGTCATTGCTCCAAGATCAAAGTTACTCTGCATAAAGAGGGTTCTGTTTCGGTTATTGACGATGGTCGAGGCATGCCAGTAGACATTCATCCTGAGCACAAGGTTTCTGGCGTAGAGCTGATAATGTGCAAACTTCACGCTGGAGCAAAATTCTCAGGTGAAGATTATAATTTTTCTGGAGGTTTGCATGGCGTAGGAGTTTCTGTGGTCAATGCTCTATCAAAAAACCTATCCGTAGAAATTAAGCGGGAGGGTCATAGGTTTGAAATGAGTTTTGAAGGTGGTGAAAAAACTTCAGATCTGAAGCAAGTTGGAGACATAGGCCCTAGAAACACAGGAACTTCCATTAGTTTTGTACCTGATCCACAGTACTTTGAAACCATCAAGATTGAGAAAACCAATTTAAAGCACTTACTTAAAGCTAAAGCAGTGTTGTGTCCAGGCTTAACCATTGAATACCATGATGATAAGAAAAATGAAAAGATATCTTGGAATTATGAAAATGGTCTAATTTCATATTTATCCGAGTCTTCTGGTGGCATTGAGTTACTTTTAGAAGAATCAATCTCATGCAGCAAATTAGGAGATAATAATGCGCTTGATTTTGTTTTAAATTGGTCTACAAAACCCGCAAAAAATCTCATGAATGAATCTTATGTGAATCTCATTCCAACAGCTCAAGGCGGATCTCACTTAAATGGATTTAAAGCAGGCTTGTTAGAGTCAGTCAAAGAGTTTTGTGAGTTCAGAAATCTAATTCCAAAAGGTTTAAAAATAACAGCTGATGATGTTGTGCAACATAGCACCTTTGTTATCTCTTCAAAATTGACAAACCCGCAATTTGCCGGTCAAACCAAGGAGAGATTAGACTCTAAAGACCATCAGGCTTTTGTAAATTCTACAACCAAAGATGTGCTTAGCATATGGTTCAACCAACACACTGAAGAGGGAGAAAAGTTAGCTGAACTAGCTATTGCATCTGCGCAGGCCCGAACAAAAGAGACCAAAGTTATTGATCGAAAGAAAACATTTCAAGGCCCAGCACTTCCAGGCAAACTTTCAGACTGCAATAGCACAGATTTGAATGAGACCGAGTTATTTTTTGTAGAAGGAGACTCTGCTGGAGGCTCAGCCAAACAGTCAAGAGAAAGAAAATTTCAAGCAATCATGCCTCTGCGTGGAAAAATTTTGAATACTTGGGACTTGGAAAGTTCTGAAATTATGAAATCTGTTGAAATTAAAGATATTGCTACAGCCATTGGAGTTAATCCAGGCAGTCCTGATATTGATTCTTTAAGATATGGAAAAATTTGCATTTTAGCTGATGCTGATTCTGACGGTCTTCATATTGCTACATTGTTATGCGCTCTTTTTCTTCGTCACTTCAAGCCATTAGTTCAAGCTGGACATATTTTTGTTGCAATGCCCCCTTTATTCAGAATAGATTGTGCCAAGGAAGTCTTTTATGCTCTTGATGAAGATGAAAAAGATTCAATAGTTAAAAAATTAAAGACAAAGCCAGGAAAGCCAAAAATAGATATTCAAAGATTTAAAGGCCTGGGAGAAATGAATCCCTCACAATTGCGTGAAACAGTTATGGACCCCAAAACAAGAAGATTGGTTCAACTGACTATTACCTCAACTGATAACGTAAATAGCATGATGGATTTATTGCTCTCCAAGAAAAATGCAGGAGCAAGAAAAGAATGGCTTGAAAAACGAGGCAAAATAGTAGCAGTTTAATTATGAATAAGAATCCTAGTTCTATGAGTTTGAAAGAATATGCTGAGGAGTCCTACCTCAACTATTCCATGTATGTCATTTTAGATCGCGCACTTCCTCATATCGGTGATGGCATGAAACCAGTGCAACGCAGGATTCTCTACGCAATGAGCGAATTGGGTCTAAACGCTGGCTCAAAGTATAAAAAATCTGCTAGGACTGTAGGAGACGTAATAGGTAAATTTCATCCTCATGGAGACAGCGCAGCTTATGAAGCAATGGTGCTGATGGCACAAAATTTTTCATTTAGATATCCGCTGGTGGATGGGCAGGGAAACTGGGGCACTCAAGATGATCCTAAATCATTTGCTGCAATGCGATACACAGAATCGAAACTTACAGGTTTTGCTGATTTACTTCTTTCTGAATTAAAGCTTGGAACAGTTGATTGGCAGCCTAATTTTGATGGTTCATTGCTCGAGCCTACAATTTTGCCTGCGAAGATACCAAGCATTCTTTTAAATGGTACCACGGGCATTGCTGTTGGCATGGCAACCGATATCCCATCTCATAACATAAATGAAATTTTAGATGCATGTATACATGTTTTGGATAATCCAAAGGCCACAACAAAAGATCTATTAAAATTTATTCAAGGTCCAGATTTTAGCAATGCAGCGCCAATCATTGTTTCTACTGAAGAGCTTGTTGAGATGTATGAAACTGGCAGAGGTGGATTTAAGATCAGGGCTCACTGGGATACTGAGGGCAATGATATTGTTGTAAGAGCTTTACCTCATCAAGCCTCTGGTTCAAAAATTCTTGAACAAATTGCTGATCAAATGCAAAAGAAAAAACTTCCCATGGTGGTCGATTTAAGGGATGAGGGAGATCACAAAGAGCCAGTCAGACTGGTAATTTCTTTAAAGTCTAATCGCGTAGATGCTACAGAAGTAATGAACCATCTTTTTGCAACTACAGATTTACAAAAGAATTATCGAGCAAACATGAATTTAATTAGCTTGCAAGGATCTCCTAGAGTATTTGCTCTAAAGGATTTGATAGCTGAATGGCTTAAGTTCAGGCAACAAACTGTAATGAGGAAACTTGAGCATAGATTGGATCAGGTGCACGATAGAATTCATATTTTAGAAGGTTTATTAATAGTTTATTTAGACCTAGACAAAGTTATTCACATTATAAGAAATAGCGATGACCCCAAAAACGAATTAATGAAAGTTTTTAAGATTTCAGAGATACAGACAAATGCAATTTTAGAAATTCGTTTGAGGCAGTTAGCTAAGTTGGAGCAAATTAAGCTTGAAGAAGAAAAAAGCTCGTTAGAATCCGAACGATCTGAGCTTGAAAAAATTATTAAATCAAAAGCTAGGTTAAAAACTTACATTAAAAACGAACTGATAGAAATTAAAGAAAATTTTGGAGACGACAGAAATTCTCCAATTGAGTCGGCTTCAGATGCCAGGGCATTTTCTGAAGAAGAGGTGGTTACATCAGAAGCAGTTACTGTCATTCTATCTAAAGCGGGTTGGATCAGATCAGCCAAAGGTCATGATATTGATCCAAATAGTCTTACCTATAGAGGGGATGATAAGTTACAGCATTTTGCCAAAGGGAGAAATAACCAGACTGCTGTTTTTTTTGATTCTGGTGGCAAGGCATTTTCATTGCCTGCTCATTCATTACCGTCTGCAAGAGGAATGGGCGAGCCATTAACAGGACGAGTTGTTGCTGAGTCAGGCGTTACATTTGAGGGTGTTGCTGTTGGAATCGAGGAATCTAAGATCTTAATTTCCAATTCGGCAGGCTTTGGTTTTATTAGCAATTTGTCTAATGCAATTTCAAACCAAAAAAAAGGAAAACAGTTTATGAAGACTCCCGATGGAGCCAGCGTCATTTCTCCAGTTGCAATCAATGAAAATCATAAATTTGTTGCTGCAACTTTTTCCTCGCAGGATAACAAAGGCAAGGTAAGCAATAAAATGTTAATTTTTCCTATAGAAGAATTACCAGTTCTTCCCAAGGGCAAGGGAAATAAACTAATTAGTATTTCGACCAAAGCCTTTAAAGAAAAATCTGAGTTCATGATGGATGTTTGCTGTCTTGCAGAAGATAGCAAGCTTCATATTCATCATGAAGGTAAAACTGGTGGAAAAACATGGACCCTAAAAGATCTAGAAGAGTATATTTCTTCAAGAGCCAAGCGTGGGAGAGTATTGCCTACTGGGTATAATGGAATGATTATGCTTGAAGAGATACCAAAATCTAGTGAAGCTGCTCCTGAATAGCGCTTCTTAATATTTTTAGACCTTTCAATATTACTTCATCTTCAATGATCAGGCTTGGTGCAATTCGAATAGTATTATTATTAGCCTTTAAAATCATCAACCCTTTTGCATAGCATGCTTTCATCATAGTATCTAAATTAAAGTTGTCAGTTACATTTAATTTGCACCCTATCCATAGGCCCGAGCTTCTTATCGCACTAAAGCATTTAAATTCTTTATTAATATTTTTGAGTTCTTTTAAAAATAATTTTTCTTTTTTCTTGACCCCATTGAGCAATGATTTTTTAGACAGCATGGTCATCACTTGCTCGGCAACAGCGCAAGCCAATGGGTTTCCTCCAAAGGTAGAACCATGAGAGCCAAGCTGCATACATTCTGCGATTTTTGTAGATGTCAGTATTGCGCCTATCGGAATTCCTCCACCGATGCCTTTGGCACAGCACATAATGTCTGGCTTGATACCAAATTGCTCGTAGGCAAACAAGGTTCCAGTTCTTCCTGCTCCTGATTGAACCTCATCAATAATAATTAGCGCATTATTTTGTTTAGAGAGCTTTTTAATTTTTTGAATAAAATCTCTCTTCGCTTTAATAATTCCCGCTTCTCCCTGAACAAGTTCGACGATTACAGCTGCAGTTTTTTTTGTGATTACCTTCTCTAGATTTTTTACTTCATTAAATGGATGATGTTTAATTCCCTCAGGCATAGGTCCAAACCCTTCAAT
>Ga0102963_1001127_pt1 | contig 11694 bp, 10 predicted proteins | sample SalPon2_C_H2O_MG_2_FD_84522 | JGI IMG/M metagenome (GOLD analysis project Ga0102963, IMG submission 84522) | Salt pond water microbial communities from South San Francisco under conditions of wetland restoration - Salt Pond MetaG SF2_C_H2O_MG | ecosystem: Environmental > Aquatic > Non-marine... | reverse complement strand
ATAAAAGGTTTCGGCGAAATTTCAGACACCGACAAGCACATTTTAGAATCAGAATTGTCGCCGGAGGGAAGAGGAGCTCAAGGCTTAAGTTCCGGATCATTTACTCCTTCTATTGCAGGAATGGAATTGTTCACACTGCCGCAAACATATCAGGGAGCTCATAAAAAATATATAGATTTAAATCCGGATGGTCTGGGAGGAGATTCTTCTAGAAAAAACTCTATTATAGATCCGTTTCGTCCTCTTATGACGATCAAGCAGTTTAAGTATACTATCGATACTTCGTATGTGACCATGCCAACAATTCGAGGTACACTTGATATAGTGCTGCACGATCGATCTAGAATGCATGAGATCTCACCGTTGATTAGACCAGATCAGAACAGTAAACAGGAATTCTTGATAGAATTCGGTTGGTCCCACCCTAGAAAAGATACCGTATACGGAAAATTTCTAAACGCCAGTCGGCAAAAAAGAAAATTTATTGTAATGTCATCAAACTATAGTTTTGACACTAGCGGTCAGGTTTCTATCACAGTTAATTTAATATCTAAGGGTGGCGGCGCCTTTGCTAACGAATTACCTTCGGCAGCCCCAGGAAGTGGAGCAGTAGAAATATTTAGAGAGCTCAGCGAAACAATTTCTGCGCTACAAGAAAAATTATCATCGAATAGAGAAACAACCGCTGCATTAAGCAAAAGTTTTGCTTTGGGAAAATTTACCTCAGCCGGAGATATAATAACAGTAAAACCTGATGATCTTAAGAAGATAAGAGATCAAGTCAAAAAGTATCAAAGAAACGCGGTGAAGGCCAACGAGGTTGTACAGGAAACTTTAAAGTCAATCGACACAGCCTGTGCCAATGTAGAATCTTATCGAACAAAAGTCAATGATGCATATGAGAAAATGGTAGCTTTAATCGATCTTAGCGCTGAATCCCAAACTAAATCAATTGATTCTTCTAGAAAGGCACATGACCCATGGGCTGAATGTTGGGATAGTGTGAAGGCCAAACCAGGTATGCAAGATAGATTTTCTACTAAAACACATATTTCTGTTGGTCGACTTTTATCAATCATATGTTTACCAGTTCTAATGAAGCAGGAAAAATGGGATCAGATTGATTTCATGTATTATCCTTGTAACAAGGATTCTTATGGCTTGCAATACTTTCCCACTATTGCCTCACTACCGGTAAAAAAGACGGAATTTAAACAGCAGCTTAAAATGTTTAGACAAACCCGCGCACCGAATCCACCTTTACTTACTTTAGTGCACTTGGTTTTAAAATTTGTCAAAGAGTATAAAGGCAACGACAGCGGTTGGGGCCTAGGCGGCGCTTTAACGTCTATCGTTAATCAAAAAACTGGCAAGATAGAAGCGAAATATGCCGGCAAAAAGAAAGCAACGTATTTAGAAAGAATGACAAAGCAGGCTAGCGAAATATATGGAGGGCCTCGAAGGTTAAAAAACCCTTCTTTTAAAGTTGACGTCGAAACTGTGCCGTTTGAAAAAGATGATACTAAATCTGTATTAAGAATTTCAATAATGGATGGAGCAAACGACCAATATAGAACATATTCAGACCTTATCAGATCGATATCCAGCGAAGCCTCCGGCATACTGAGTAAGGCTATACCTGAGCCAACAGATGATCAAGCCGCAGCAGATCTGATACAGGTGCAAAAAGCATTTGATCAACTCACATCGATAGGTTATCTTAAGCCAATCGATTCTAGCAAAATAACTACTGCAACGGGAGACAATCAAATAACCCTAGCTGGTAATGATAAATACGCTGTTTTAACGGGCGCATCCAGAATCAAGCATTTTCTTTCTACGATTTTGCCCACATTTAAGTTTGGGACTGAGTTTTCTATTATTAAATCCGTTTCTGTTTCTTCAAACTCGGATTCGGCTTTAGGCTTAATCAACCTTAAAAGAAACATGGAATCAGCCGATAGACCAGCTGGTACTGAGGCAGATGATTCAGTGCCTTTCGAGGTTTTGCCAACTACCTTGGGGCTGTCGACTATAGGATGTCCTTTCTTTAGGCATATGCAACAGTATTTCTTCGATTATCAGACTAATACTAGTATTGACAACGTGTATATCGTCACAGGCGTAGAACATAACATTGCTCCTGGAAGATTTGAGAGTACTTTGAAATTATCTAAAGTTGAATTTTACGGTACATTCGAAAACATATCATCAAAATTGACAGATCTCCAGTATGCTTTGGCAGCAACAGAAGAGGAGTAAAGAGTCTAATTAATTTGTAAATATAGAAATATATCGATAATATATCTTCATGATTATATTTACTAGTAAATTATTCGGTACACAGAACCATCTGATGTATGACTCAGGCTACAAATGGATTGATGAAATTCCATCAGAGGCTTTCGTCTATGATGACAATCATAAATATTCGATCTCTGAATGGTTAGTATCACGGGCAGCGCAGTTCCAGATCTAGTGCAAGACAAATATAGAAAAATGGCTGACGAACTCAACATTCCAAATCCAAGCTGGCATAAGTTGTTAGGTGTTTCTTTCAAAAAACAGCTAAAAACCGTTTCAGAGTCTGCCAGTGTAATGGTTCAAAACTGCAGTTACAGAGACTATGAGTCGGTTTGGAGGGAATGCCAGAATTTTATGTGGTCAATGCATCCGGCAAAGATCAATCGAGCCAGATATGCTTCGTTAAAAGCATTGAATGTAAATCTCCCTGGATTCAATCCTGTGACCGGCTCAATCGATCCTGTGCGATACGATAGAAAAACAAAGACTGGACGTTTAAGGGTTATCGAGGGTCCATCTGTGTTGACGATTAAATCCGAACACAGAAACATTATAAAAGGTTGCCGGCAAATCGATTTTAAGAACATGGAGCCACGACTTCTTTTGGCTTTTCTTGGTAAAGAAATAGAAGGTGATCTATATGCAAAAATACAGAAAGACCTGAACATAAAAGGTGACCGGTCGTATGTCAAAGTGTCAATTATTTCTTCTCTGTATGGTTCGCGGGTGGTACCAGAAATCTCAAAATACTTTGCGATTCCTCATTGGATCGAAGAGCTCGAGAAAGACAAGAAAGATGGATGGATTAGAAATTACTTTGGTCGACCGATAAATGTCGAAAACGTCGAAGGACACCATCTTCTTGCTCTCTGGCTTCAGTCTTCTGCCGCTGATGCCGCATTGTTGGCGTTTGCAAGATTCTTTAAGGAAAGACCGGAACTTAAGCCACACTGGATTATCCACGATGCATGTATATTTAGCGGAGAAGGTATAATACCAGAATACTTATACATAAACGAAGATATAAAACTCCCAATAGAGTGTACGGTGATCAAATGAGATTATTAGACATATTAATAGAAAGCAAGTCAGATGAATCTAAAATAAAAACGATATCAGCTGCAGCTTCTCCTCTTCTTTCTGGCCGGCCTAGTCAAAACATTAAAGAATTTAGGGCTCGAGCCGGATCGGATCCTAAAGGATTATTAGATGATTTAGGAGTTGAGCCAAAAGATTCTGATAAAGCAATCGATTTTTTGTTTGACTCTTTTTCTCAAATGATAAATGATGCTACCGGTAACGATAAAGCCAAATTGTTAAAGGATTTATTCGACAAGCCTGAAATAGTGAAATCTAGAACCGGTAAAAGAAAAGGGATTCTTATTAAACTTTCAGGTGAGGGATTAAAGTTAGCATTGGACGAACCAAAAAAATTCTTAAGAACCTACGCCTTTTGGTTTTCTTCAGTGGTAGAGGCTTTAGAGGCCGAAAAAGGTCAACTGAATTTAAATTTGACGACCTATGCTAAGTTCCAATACATAAGTTCGGAATCTGCGATAATTATATTTAGGTCTCGTAATTCATGGGCTAGTTTGTAAAATTAAAAGCTTTACGATATAATGAACTATGATAAAGGAGTCATTATGTCAGAAATTGAAAAAATACAAAAAAATTACGAAACGTTTAATACCATTCTAGAAAAGCTAGAAAACCCGGGTCTTTCAAATTTTGTAGAAAACTTGGGCGAAAATCTTGTAATGTCACCAGCCGCAGCGCAGAAAGACGAATATGGTTGCTTTGCAGGAGGTGTATTAGATATGGCTTTAAAGCTGGCCAACAGCATGCGCAAACTTGACGTCGTTGCCGGCTATCAAGTTAACGTGCAAGAAATTTATACTGTAGCGTTTCTTAGGGCAATTGCAGAATATGGCGACTCAAAAATTAAAATGTTCGAACCACATGATTCAGATTGGCACATTGAAAAATTGGGTTTATTGTATAAAAGAAATACGAAATTAAATGGTACAACATGGACAACGCGCGCGATAGAAATTGCAACTGTAGCAGAAGTAAAACTAAATTCTTCTGAAGTTATGGCTCTTTTGACTGCTGCAAATGAAAAACCATACAACGATTTAGGAAGATTATTAAAATCTGCTAATACTTTACTGGTTGGATGACATAATTATAGCTGAACTACTGTAACGACATGGGAGAAACTAATGTTAATAACAGAAAGCAGCTTAAGAAGATTAATCAGAAAAATATTATCTGAAGCAAAAGACCAGAACAGTGACGGCAAAAACGACTTTAGAGATGTTAAAATCGCTAGAATGAAAGCATCTGGAATGTCTAAAAAGGATATCGAAAAGAAACATCCGAATCTTTATGAAGACGAAGAAGATGTGGACTATTCCCATGGAAAATTGTTGTCTGAACCTGATCTTTCTGCAGAAGACGAAAGGCATGCCGATGATGAAGTTGATGAAATGTCAACATTAGGTGGCGGAGCAATTAGAGGCTATCAGGCGCCCTTAGGCTATAATAGCAAAAAAATGAAAGGCTATTAGTTTACAGAAATTTAAAAATCTGATAATCTACAATGCGTCAAAAAGACGTGACACACAACACACATAAAAAAGGAGATTACGATGAGTAATCCATATAGTATACGAGCTGGCCTATTGAGCCAGGCTCAAGAAATTCTGCAACGCCAATACCACCAGGAATATGAAAGAGTTAGATACCTGTGTGACAGAGATTTAGTCGATCCCAAAACAGTAGTCTGGCCAAAGATGCCTACGACTGAGCAGATATTGGCAGAAGCTGAGAAGTTATATAAATTTGTGCAGACAAAATAAATATTTAAAATTTTATACATCTTGATCTACTATAGTAGATTAACAGTGTCGGCAATCAAGTCGACAAAAATCAATATAACTAAAACATTTAAAAATTTGGAGTAATAATCATGGCTATTGATTTTGACGCTATTCGCAAAAAACTAAACGCTCTTTCCGGCAACAACGCAAAACGTCGAGTTATGTGGCGGCCACCTGAAGGAGAAACTGTTAACGTACGTATTATTGGGTTTACTGATAATGACGGTAATCCATTCAAAGAACGTTGGTTTTACTATAATATTGGCAACAATCCTGGCCTTCTTACTCCTCACCAATTTGGAAAACCTGATCCGATTCAAGAGTTGATTCAAAACCTTAAATCTGAAGGAACCAAAGAGTCTTACGAAATGGCAAAAAAGCTGTATCCTAAGATGCGAACATATGCAGCTGTCATTGTTCGCGGTGAGGAAAGCGAAGGAGTCCGACTTTGGGCATTCGGAAAAACTGTTTATCAGTCTCTTCTAAATATTATGCTTGATCCGGATTATGGCGATATTACTGATATCCATGACGGTCACGATATCAAAGTAACTTGTACGAAGCAACCTGGAAAGATGTTTGCAATGACGGACGTAATGCCGAGACCAAAGGCTACCGCATTAGGTACAAAAGATCAAATCAAAGATTGGACTGGCAGCATTCCAAACTTAGATGACATCTACTCTTTGAAATCATACGAGCAGCTCGAAAACATTATCAACGCTTGGCTAAACGGAGATAATGAAGAGGCAGAGGCAGACAGCCCTAAGTCTCGAGAGCAGGTAAAAACGCAAGCGCCTACCTCAAAAACTCGCGGACCAACAAACAAAAGCTATGGAACTAACATCGATGATGCTTTTGCAGATCTAGATAAAGACTTAGGTTTTTAAATAGAAGCTTGGTTTGAGTGACTTTGAAAGGGAGATTTATTCTCCCTTTCTTTGTAAATAATGCTTTTTAATAGTAATATACTAGTATGAAATTTAAATAAAGGAGATAATTTATGTCAAAAAAGAACAAAGATCAAGACTTTACTGCAGATCTGATTAAATCACTAAATAAAGACCATGGAGCTCGAGTTGCGTATAATCTTTCGGTAGATGATTCGCCAACCCATGTTGATAATTGGGTTTCGACTGGAAGTCACCAGCTTGATTATATAGTCTCCGGACGTCCAAATGGCGGTTTACCGGTTGGAAGAATCGTAGAAATTTTTGGTCCGCCTTCAATTGGTAAATCACATATTGCAATACAGATTGCAAAACACACGCAGGAAATGGGCGGCATCGTAGTATATATCGATACCGAAAACGCAACTTCGGTGGAGAATCTTGCTCTTTTAGGAGTTGACATATCGAAAAGATTTGTTTATGTTGATACACATTGTACTGAAGAGGTATTGAGCATTGCAGAGAAAACGATCGTTAAGGCTAAGGCTTTGCAAAAAGACGTACCTATTACGATTATTTGGGATTCTGTTGCCGCTACATCTCCAAAAGACGAGCTGCTAGGTGACTATGATAAACAGACTATCGGTTTGAACGCTCGAGTCATTTCGAAAGGAATGAGAAAGATTACAGGTATTATTGCAAACGAAAAAGTATTATTTATATGCCTAAATCAAATCAGAACAAAAGTTGGAGTTATGTATGGCGATCCTACTACTACACCCGGGGGTAAGGCAATCCCTTTTCACTCATCTGTACGAATCAAATTGGGAGCAGGACAACAAATCAAAGACAAAAAAGGGAATATTATCGGCATTAATGTTTCGGCGAAAACGATAAAGAACAAGGTTGCTCCACCTTTTAGAAAATGTGACTTCGAAATTCACTTTGGTAAAGGTATTTATGAGCACGAACAGGCTTTTGATGTTCTTCGTAGATTCTGTAAAGATAGTGGCTCTGTTGCTTTTGGCCCTTATCAAATAAGCGTCGAGGGAACCGGCGCCTGGAAGACTTTAATCGTCGCCGAAACTGAAACTGGTGAAATTAAGATTGAGAAAAAGTTTTATAAGACTGATTTTGGCGAAGTCTGGCAAGACCCAGACTACAATCGATTTGTTAATGCTGTCTTTAATGCTGCATACGCTGATATTGTTGGAGATTCTTTTAAGTCCGCGGACATAAGTGCTGAATCATATGAAGAAATGCGCCAAATTTCTATGGATCTTGGAGAAGATTTTGTAGATCCAGAATAAAAGTCGTGTGTTAGCAATAATAACAGGTTAAATTATAATATAACTTACTCTTGGGGGAATTATGTCCAACGGACCTATTCTATTAATCGATGCATACAATGTTTTTGCTCGAGCTTACTGTGTTGTACCTTTAATGTCTGCTCATGGACACCATCTAGGTGGATCTATTGGGTTTATGAAGTCTTTATCGATGTATATTGACAAATTTAAGCCTTCACGTGTCATCGTCTGTTGGGAAGGTGGTGGATCTGCAAGACGTCGCCAGATTTTGCCAGAATATAAGATGAATCGTAAGCCAATTCGTCTAAATCGTAGTGAAATATACGAAGATATACCAAACACTGCCGAAAATTTCAATTATCAAATTGCGCTTTTAACAAAATTGTTAAAACATGTTCCAGTTCAACAAGTTTATGTCGGAGAATGCGAAGCCGATGACATTATTGGGTATATCTGCAGATACGAGGTACCAGAACAAGAAAAAATTATCGTTTCCATGGATCAAGATCTTCATCAGCTAATTTCGAAAAATGTAAGGCAATATTCTCCAGCTTCGAAAAAAATGTTAGACGAAAATTATGTCCAGGAAAGATATGGTGTAAGTACTGAAAATTTTATTACAGCTAGATGCTTTATTGGTGATACATCTGACGGTATATCGGGCATAAAAGGATGTGGTTTTAAATCACTAGTCAAACGTTTCCCAGAATTAAAAAGTGAGGAATTTGTCAGTGTTAGCGACATAATTAAGTTGTGCGAAATAAGAAACGAGCAGAAATCTTATAGTATGTTTCGAAATATCTTAGCACAGCCTGACATACCTATAAGAAACTGGAAACTCATGTACTTAGATAATTCGAATCTTTCGGCAGAGCATGTAAAAAACTTAAAATATTCTGTACAAAACTACGAATTAAGTAAAAATAAGTTTAATCTTATAAAAGATCTAGTTTCAGAAGGTTTAGATATGCCGCGTGGCTTAGACGTCGACAGACTATATCTTAGAATTAATTCTTGCATTCAATAAAACAGAGGTAAAAATGAGTAGTGTAAAATTAGCTGCAGCTGCAGCAAACACAAACTTTAGCATGATTGGTTACGGAAAAGCTTTTCAAGAAAAAATATTTCAAGGAATGGCAACAGATAAAGAGTGGGCCCAACAAATGCATGAGGTAATGAACCCTGGGTACTTCGACTTAAAGTATCTGCAGTATTTAACAGGTCATTATTTTAAGTACTTTGACGATTATCGTTGTTTTCCAACTATGCAATTGTTAATTCAAATCGTAAGAGACAAATTAGCAAACGATCAAGCTGATCAAATGCTAAAAGAGCAAATTGTTGCATTTCTCCAAAGAATGAGAATGAATCAGCATCCAGAAGACTTACCTTATGTAAAAGAAAAAGCACTTCAGTTTTGCAAACGCCAAGCTTTTAAAGAGGCACTTACTAGTGCGGTCGAACTTGTACAAGGGGAGCAATTCGAAGAAGTTGTCGACCTTATGAGAACAGCAGTTTCAGTAGGTATGCCACAATCAATCGGCCATGAGTTTTTTAGTGATATTGAAGCAAGATTTCAAGAGATAACAAGGATAACTACGCCGACCGGTATACCTGAGCTAGATCATAAAGACATTCTAGATGGCGGCCTAGGTCGCGGAGAGCTAGGCGTTGTTGTTGCTCCGACTGGAGTCGGAAAGTCTCACTGGCTTGTGAATATGGGAGCCGAAGCGCTGCGCAGAGGAAAAACCGTAGTGCATTATACTTTTGAGCTTTCCGAAACTCTCACTGGAAAAAGATATGATGCTAACATTACAAATATATCAGTATCAGATCTAATAGACAAAAAAGAAGAAGTACTAAAGCATTACGAAGATAATGAATATGGCGATCTGATAATCAAGTACTACCCCTGTAGATCTGCTAGTGTTAATACCATAAGAAACCATTTAGAAAAACTTAAACTAAGAAACTACACACCATCTGTGGTTATTATCGATTATGCAGACGTTATGAAGTCGACAAAATCGTACGATGCTCTTAGGCTAGAATTACAGCTAATTTATGAAGAGCTAAGACAAATGGCGGCTGATTTTAACGTCCCTGTGTGGACTGCTAGTCAGTCAAACAGATCTGGCGCTAGTGCAGACATGGTTGGACTAGAAAACATGGGAGAATCATATGGTAAGGCGCAGGTTTCTGACGTCGTGCTTGGTTTAAGTAGAAAACCGGAAGAAAAGGCTACTGGGTATGCACGGTTATTTGTTGCAAAAAACCGCGCTGGCATGGATGGCATCAACATGGTTATAAAAATCGATACATCAAAATCAACTTTTAAGACAGTCTCAGAAGACGAAAAAGAAGAATATGATATATTGACTAACCCAAAACAAAAAATGAAAGAAATTTGGAATAGAGTTCAAACGGCAAAAAAGGAGTTACATGATGGCGAATGACAAATATACTTACGACGTCGTATATGAGAACAGTTTACAGTATTTTAAGGGAGATGAATTAGCTACTAGTGTGTTTATTAATAAGTACGTACTTCAAGACGAAGAGGGTAATTATCTAGAGTTAACTCCAAAGGATATGCATAAACGGCTAGCCGAACAGTTCGCCAGCATAGAAAGTAAGTACGACAATAGCATGAGCTATGATGAAATCTTTGAGCTTTTTGATGGATTCAAATATGTAGTCCCGCAAGGTTCTCCAATGAGTGGTATAGGAAATGAAGCAAAAATTCAATCTTTATCGAACTGCTTTGTCATTGAATCCCCTGCCGATTCTTATGGGGGAATTCTTAAGACGGACCAAGAGCAAGTCCAAATCATGAAAAGAAGAGGAGGTGTCGGATTTGACGTCTCTACAATTAGGCCTAAAGGCATGCCAACCTCTAATGCCGCAAAAACAACAGATGGTATCGAGATATTCCTAGATAGATTCTCTAATTCATGTCGTGAAGTTGCGCAGGGCGGCCGCCGTGGTGCATTAATGCTGTCGATATCAGTTCATCACCCGCAGGTAATGGATTTTATTAAAATTAAGCGTGATTTGAATCGTGTAACCGGCGCAAATATCTCAGTTCGCGTAACAGATGAATTTATGAAAGCGGTCAAGTCAGGAACTGAATACATTCAGCGCTGGCCTGTAGATTCTAAAAACCCTGAAGTACATGATCATGTTGATGCCAGAGAAATTTGGGATGCCTTAATTGAGGGAGCTCATGCTTCTGCTGAGCCTGGTGTTTTGTTTTGGGACACAGCTACACGAATGACTCCTTCCGATGCATATGCCGACCAAGGCTTTGGTTCTGTATCGACCAACCCATGCGGCGAGATTATCCTTTCTCCATACGATTCTTGCCGTCTTATGCTCGTTAATTTAACTTCTTTTGTTTTAAAGCCATGGGCAAAAAATGCAAAATTTGATTTAGGAAAGTTTAGAATCGTCGCTCGAAAAGCACAACGATTGATGGATGATATGATTGATTTGGAAGTAGAGCAAATCGATAAAATTCTTGCAAAGATTGATTCAGACTCAGAAAATGAACTCGTAAAAGCACCAGAAAGAAACTTGTGGCAAACAATTAAAGAAGTTGCTATCACCGGCCGGAGAACCGGATTAGGTGTGACAGGACTTGGTGATGCTCTCGCAATGTTAGGTCAAACTTATGGATCTGATGAAAGCATTAAGACGACAGAAAAAATTTATAAATGGCTGTCATTAGCTTCATATGAAGAGTCGATTCAATTAGCAAAAGAACGTGGAAGTTTTCCTATCTGGAGTGAAGAAAAAGAGAAAGGACATCCATTCCTTGATAGAGTTATTTCAGAACTTACTCCTGAAGTTCAAGCTGATTATAAAAAATATGGACGACGAAATGTCGCAAATACAACAACTGCTCCAGCCGGCTCTGTTTCTTGTTTAACACAGACAACGAGTGGTATTGAACCTGCCTTCATGTTGTACTACAAACGACGCAAGAAAGTGCAAAATGGTGAAGAAGTAATGTTTGTTGATGATTTGGGTGATGAATGGACAGAATTTACAGTTTATCATCACGCTTTTAAGCAGTGGCTTGACACACAGCCCGATCGTGCATGGGTTGCACCAGAACATGCTGTAGCAGAGAGTCCTTATGCAGACGCAACTGCTAACGAAATCGACTGGCGTGCAAAAGTAAAACTCCAGTCAGTTGCGCAAAAGTGGATATGTCATGCTATCTCTAACACAACGAATCTTCCTGCTGATATTGATGTAGAAACTGTAAAAGATATATATATGCTTGGTTGGGAACTTGGATGT
>Ga0102963_1001122_pt1 | contig 11707 bp, 8 predicted proteins | sample SalPon2_C_H2O_MG_2_FD_84522 | JGI IMG/M metagenome (GOLD analysis project Ga0102963, IMG submission 84522) | Salt pond water microbial communities from South San Francisco under conditions of wetland restoration - Salt Pond MetaG SF2_C_H2O_MG | ecosystem: Environmental > Aquatic > Non-marine... | reverse complement strand
GGTGACCTCGAAGGTTGGCAAATTTCTATGTACTGTAAAGGTGTTGCCAGAACTGGTAAGTCGACTTTGTTGACCAAAGTGTTTAGAAAGTTTTATGAAGCAGAAGATGTTCGCGTGCTAAGCTCCAATTCCGAGAAACAGTTTGGACTCTCTGGTATTTACGATGGTTTCATGTTTATTGCTCCTGAATGTAAGTCAAATATGAGCCTGAACCAAGCGGAACTTCAGCAGATTATTAGCGGTGAAGATGTGAGCTTGGCGATTAAACATGAAAAACCAAAGTCTATTAAATGGACAACTCCGGGATGTATGGCGGGTAATGAATTACCGGATTACAAAGACGCTTCTGGTTCCATCCTTAGACGTCTTTTGGTATTCAACTTTCCAAAGCAAGTAAAAGACAATGACACAGATCCCCAATTGGATGACAAATTAGAGCGAGAGCTTCCAGCCATTCTATTGAAGTGTGTTAGAGCCTATCTCGACTATGGTCAAAAGTATGCAAACAGAGATGCATGGGCCGTGGTTCCCAAATATTTCAAAGAAATTCAAAAACAAGTGGCGATGGTCACGAGCTCTTTGACTAACTTCTTGGAAAGTAGTTTGGTGATACGAGAGAAAGATCTGTATGTTCCTCAGAGCATCTTTGTTCAGGCTTTCTCTCAGCACTGTTCACAGTCGAATCTTGGAAGACCCAAGTTCAATCCAGATTTTTACGCCGGACCCTTCAGTTCTTATGGCATTGAAGTTCGAGATGAGGCGGTCTCTTACAAGGGTCGAGCATACAGAAAGCAACCGGTCATTTATGGTCTCGACGTGGTCAATGAAAATGAAGAGATAGTCACAAGTGGATATTAAAAAAAATCAGGTGGTATAGTAATATGGACGTCCAGCGTATGCGTCAGTTTGTCAAGAATTCGAACATTGAGGTCGAGTCTAACAACAACAGCAATGACAACGCTTTGATTGCCAACATTGAGGCGGCTATGGCTCCACAACCTGTCGAGGGCGCCGAAAACTTAAACAAGTTTTTAAAAAACGAAACAGTTGGCAACTTTGCTGATATTTATCGAGGAAATAACTCCGGTTTCTATGTGAGTGATTTGAAGCCCGGAATGTTTAATGTCACGGTCAACCGTAATTTTGATTCATCGACGCGTGTTGATCTTGGAGGTTTGTTGAAGAAACCAATCCTTCCGGCGGCTCCTTTAACTACAGGTATCAGTATTGAAGTTTTAGAGATGAAAGGGATATACGGTCGTTTCCAAACTGGTTTCCGTAAGGATGCTCAAGGATCCCAGGGTTCTTCGAATCGTAAAGATTTCTTTTCGGTTGACTATAAGGCCCGCATTTTTAATGACGAAGGTTCTAAGGGTGTGAGTTTCACGGTCTACAAGAATGGAAAGATTCGATTTTCTGGTGGGTTCTTGGGTCTTGAAAAAGTGACCGAACAACCAGATTTGATTCGCAAATATATGATTGACAATTATACGGATCGATCTTCGTTCTTGTATGGGAATGCATTCTATAACAACATCAGTGGACAGTTTAAAGTCAACGCCAAATTTAAAAGCATTTCAACTTTACCAATGCGTGGTCAACGATACAACCTCGAACCTACGACGAGCTACGAAGCTGAAATTGCCGCACCCATTCTTTATGTTGACTACCAAGGGTACAACTTTAACATGTCCGCAAACGGTGTCGTTCAAATTTTGGGACTCGATGAACCAGAAAATTTGGTCGCGGCCTACAAGGTTGGTTCCGAACTTATGCGTAAATTTAAAAGAGGAGGCGAGTTTATACTCACGTCGTCGGTCATTAAAAAGTCTCCGAAGCGTAAAGGATCCAAGGTTAAAAAAACGACATGCCCAAAGACACGCACACCACCATGTAAAAGTGGGTACGCCGCTAAGAAAAATCCACAAGGATTTGACTGTTGTTATAAGATTCCGAAGAAGACGCCTGTCAGACCAACTACCCAGGTACAGAAAAAGATTGTGGTTGCGTTTGACAACAAAAGAAGATTGAAGATTAACGGTCTTCAATGTGCTCGGTATCCAAAGCCACAACTCATTAAGATTGCTCGTGAGATGGGTATTGTTGGTATCAAAGAAAAGACAACCGTCAAAGAACTCTGTAGCCTAATTTCTTCTGTTCGACGTATTAACCCGGTCGTGAATAGCATTAAAGTTGGTAGTAAACAAATGGCTATCAATGGCCAAGGTAACAAGTTCCGTCTAAGCAAGAAAATGTGCAAGACATACAAGAAGGCTGATCTCATTAAGATTGTTGACGGTCTCGGTCTTCGACGAACTGGTAAAGAAACAGTTCCGGTCTTGTGTTCAATGATTGAAAGATACAAACCAACTACTTCTTTGAGAAACAAAATCATCAGTGCTTATGGATCTACATGGATGAACAAATATCGAAATGTCATGGAACCCATCAACAATGATGTTAAGATGATCAGTAATAAAATTGGACAAACTAATGTGAAGAATGTTGACAATTTGATCAAAAAGATGGTCTCGGCTCTAAAGAAATCTAGAAAAGCATCTCTGGATAAAAAGTTGCTTAAGAGTAATGGTGTCAATAAGAACAATAATGGAACGCCTAAAACCACCAAGAGATCTGGTAACAAAGCGTCTGGATCTCGGAAAAGGTAAATATGGTCACGGTGTCCGCGTAAATTCAGATACCATGACGTGGGGAACTCAGAAAAATTCTTGGATGGAAATGGCTATCGAAGAGTTTCTTGATGGTATCATTTACATTATAGCTGACTACATTCGTGAAGGGAGAAATTCCAAGCGTATTGTATCAGACCTTGAATATAAATTCATGTGCAAAAATAATACACGGATAGAAAAACCAGATCCACTTGAATGGCTCAAGCAACATGATGGGCAAGATGATAACGAACTCATCATGTTTATTTTAGATCATCACAGGGATATTGAAAGTGACTATCATAAATTGGCAGTTGAATCATTGATCAACACGACAAATTTTTGTTTATGAATTTGTTTGGTTCAGCCACTTGTTTCAAGTGCGTTGTATGGTATGAAAAGTCGTAGCCAATAAAGTAATCTTTTATTTGTTGAGACATACTTGTCGCTTCACCAAGTCTCGGAATACCCGTGCAGACTGAGATTTTTTCAATTTCCAATAAGTAATCCTCCATTACCACAAATCGACGAAGGTTTTCATCAGACATACCATTTTCCTTCATCAATTTGTAGACAGCAGCTGAAGCCCCTTGAGACATGTGAAAGTTTTTAGAACCGCCAACTTGTTCTGAAGGACTGTTGTAGAATGCATACATGAGAGCTGCCCCGATTAAAAGAGGAAGCATATTAATATACCTAAAGATATTTTAACAGTTAAGAATAGAAAAGTATGTCTGCAGGTATTCTCACGAGTGGTAGTCTGTGCCCCGGTATAAACAATGCAATCCGTCACATTGTAGTCGCCGAAAAATGTGCCGGGCGAACTGTCTATGGATACATGGACGGATTCAAAGGTCTTAACGAAGATCGCAAATACCGCCTCGATCTCGTCGATCTTTACGACGAAAGTGGTTCCATTCTTCGAATGTCGAGAGAACCATTGGATCTCGAAAAAGCACGACCTCAGCTTGAAACACTCGACCATCTCTGGTGTATCGGGGGTCATGGAACCATGGCTGCGGCGAAGGTCGTCGCGGCCGATGAAAATCTTGATATCAATGTGATTGGGATTGCAAAGTCTATTAACAACGATGTTCCTAAGATTAGAGAAACTCTTGGGTTTCAGTCGGCTGTCAATGAGCTATCGGCTATTGTCAACCGAGCACACACTCTAGCATTGACCGAAAGTACAATTGTATTCATCGAAGTACCGGGAGAAAGAAATGGAACCCTGGTACGAACTGCGGGTATGGCATCGTTGTCTAAATGTCAAGTTGTTATTTCTCCGGAGTCCTATGAAGATTATCTGTATGACGTCGAAACTTTTTACCGAGCAGATGGGTACTGCGTTGTTCTCGTGTCCGAATATTGTGAATACAGTTACATTAAAAAACACATTGAAAAGCGTCACGGCATCAAGACTGTGACACTCAAACCAGGTATGTTAATTAATACCGCACCCACGAGTGCCTACGACAACATTTTGAGTACACGAATGATTACCGAGGCTGTGGAATACGCGAAGACTCGTAAAAATTTTATCAAGGGTGCGACGAATGTCGTCGACCTCGTTTAAAAAAATATTAGTCAAAGGTAAGATGCTATCACTTCAGACCAACACAAATTTGATCGCGTTGTTTGTGATAGCCGCAGTTGGATTTCTCATGCATCGCGGAGTTAATTACATTCCGAAGTTTGATGCAAAATTTATTTCGAGTATTATACTCTTAAACTTTGCCATTTTTGGTCCCCAAGAAACTATTAAGAAACCGGAAATCATTAACAAGCTCATGAAAAATAAATTGTTCAAGGCGGCGTCTGTTATTTCAATTGTTTTGATCACCGTCGGTGATGTTGAGAATGCCGTTTTTGCTCTGATTGCCTTTTTGTCGTTGATTCAATTACTTCGAACAAAAGAAGAACGTAAGAAGTATCCTTACATCGTTTAAAGTTTAAGGAACAATTTATAATAAGATGAATCTCTATGACATTTCAGGTCTTACGAGTTCTGTTTTAATATGTCTTATGTTTGTACCCGAGATTATACACGTTTACAAACATAAGGATGCGAAGGCGATCAATTATACGTTTCTAAGTTTAAATTTATTTGCGAGTATTTTGGCTCTCATATATTCGATCAAGTACAACATAATTCCAATGACGATCACCAACATTTCAGCTGGTCTGTTCTCATTGATTCTGTTTCAGTTTAAGTATGTAAATGAGCTTAAAGAAAAAACAGTAAATACTGATATAGCTTTCATAGTGTAGTGGTCATCACTTTGGACTTTGAATCCAACAACCTTGGTTCGAATCCAAGTGGAAGCTGTACCCAGCCTTAGCTCAGTTGGAAGAGCAGCGGATTGTAGTGGTATGATAATTCTCCGCGGGTCACTGGTTCGAATCCGGTAGGCTGGACTTTAGTCTCTTCTAGCTCAATCGGGAGAGCGTGCGACTGTTAATCGCGAGGTAATGGGATCGAAACCCATGAAGAGAGTTTTTAGATGTGTTATTTGCCCACATGTAAAAATTTTTATTAGATTTTAATTACTTTGTGTTTTCCGAAAAAGTTACGCTGAGCCATTACAAAATTCATTGATGTTTTTCGTTGGCTGATGAAGTCGTAATGCGTCAGAGCTGCCTGGATAGCCGGGCATGGAACACCCGATCTCATACAGTGCATGACAAATGTTCTCGCGTCACCAACAGTATGATCTATCACTTTGCTCAAATCGGCTGTGATCATAGGACATTCAATGATGGTTCCTTTAGACCACGCCTTTTTAAATTTTTTTTGTTTGATGGGTCGGCTAGATGCAAGATCATATCCTTCATTGATGACCATAGCAAATAAAAATCGTAAAGCATGTGCTGCTAATATAGCATCAAAGAATGGAATGGGTTTCTGATATGTTTCGATGCTTCGAGTATACTGACTGGCTACGCGAGCATTTACAGCCGAAGATATAATCGGTGTCGGGATACCCATTTCGAGACCGGCTTGTGTACACCAAATACCAGTTCCATCTATTTCGGCGACATCAGAAATTTCATTCATATCATACTTTGCCAGAACTTCGTGGGCGTATCGAATGATGGTTCCATCGACATCCGTATCATGAAGCACGGACAATACATGTTTCATGTAACCGATATTTTGATCACAGTACGCAAAGACATCCGCCATACCCTGAAGCATACCATATTTGATGCCATTATGAACCATTTTAGTGTAGTGACCATCTCCCGCACTCGGACCCATATAGACGAGATTCGTACAGAATGAATTCAGAAAGTCTTTTTGTTCGTCGTAATAACTTCGTGGACCTCCCAACATCATACCTGGTCCACGCAGGGCACCGATACCAGCTCCGAGATATTTGATATGTCTCGAAGAACAATAGTCGGCTCTTTTGCGTGACACGTTGTAATGTTCGTTTGAGCAGTCGATTATGGTATCAGCTGGTTCCAAAGTCTTCGTCAAGTGTTGAATGACATCATTACTTGGTTCACCATGTGGTACGACAGTCATGATAGTACGTGGTTTTTTCATGGAATGAACCATTTCGCAAATGGATTCGTGACCCTTCGTTTTGGTCGTACACTTCAAAAGTTCTTTCATTTTTTCAGGGCTTCGATTAAAGACGTGCATATCAAATTTCTTGTCGAGGTTCAGGGCTAGGTTATAACCCATCGTCCCGATGCCGATGATACCATGAGACATGATTACTGTTTGACAGTCGTGCCAAAGCTTTATTTAAATTTTGTCTGAGTATATTAAATGTCTATCCAATCGGGTGATGGTGTTTTGGAAATCCTCGACGGTACGTTGAAGGTTTCCAGGCTAGATATTCAAGACATCACTGGTTTAGATGTTGGTATCAACACGATCGCGAGAAATATGGTATTGCTCAGAGATGACCAGACCGCCGCGACCGTCCCGGGAGGTGGTGTGTCCGCGACTTCGGGAATTTCGCGGGACACTGGTAACGAAGAGGCGGTCTTTACTGGAGGCTACGTTTACTGGCCCATCAAAGTCCCGAACGCGTGGACCATGCAGTTCAAGGTTTTAGGAGCTTTGATTTTTAGCTTTTCGAATACATCCGAACCGACGTCGTCCGTCGTGTCGGCTAACCACGGTGGCTACAAGATGGTTTTCGATTCTGTGAACAGTCGCTTTTCTTTTTACTATCAAGGTACGGAAATCGAGGCGACACGAACAGATTACGACCCTCTTACTTTAACCCGTGTGCTCATCAACTACGAGTACGGTGGTATTTCCGTTGTACTCGATGACGATCTGGTCATGAACTACGCGTTGACTCACGGTGAAGATGCGTACACGGGTGAATACGTGGGCTTTGCGGGGACGGGTGGAGCCAAGGTCAAGGACATTAAATTGACAAACGGTGACAAGTGGCAATACACGGCTGATTCTAACGCGTCATCGATCGCCTATTTGAACGGCAATGTCGGTATCGGAACGTCGTCGCCCCAAAAGACATTGGATGTCCGAGGTGACGCCCGCGTGACTGGTAATCTTTTTGTCACGGGTTCGACCTTTGTGGTTGATCAACAAAACCTGACCGTCAAGGATAAAATCATTGAATTGGGTGGTGACAACACGGAAGCGTCATCGAACGTCGGTATGATTTTGACGACTGGAACGACTGGCTCTAATGTCGCCATTGGTTACCGCGGCGAAGAATCTGAATTGATCATTGGTTTCACGTCCAACATCGCGACTGAAAGCGAACTGACACCAAAGGCTGGCGCGAGTCTCACGACGAAGATCTACGGTACGCTGGAAACGACTGGCAGTACGACAGCGTCAGCCTTCGTAGGTGACGGAAGTGGTTTGACCAATGTGACGTTGGCTCAAGTGGCTGATTATGGAAACGTGACGTCTAACACGATTCAATTTAACGCAGCGACAACGTCTCTGATCACCGCCGGTAATGTGGCTGTTGGGACGACGACGGCTCTGGTCGATTTGGCCATCGGTGACGCCAACACAGGTCTCAACCAAGAGGGTGAAGATGAATTAGGAATCTATACGGGTGGTCAAGAACGTCTTCGAGTCGATGCGTCGGGCAACGTGGGTATCGGCGTAGCATCACCGGAACAGACGTTGCACATCGCGGGTACACAATACATTAACGGTCTTCCACAGGGTGCCAGTGTGACCCACGATGGAGCCAATCTTTTGGTGACAGGTCAGACAACGAGCACGACTCCGGAATCGTTGATTACCATCACACGCCCAGCCGATTCTGACACAAATGTGGCCTCGAAGGCTGCCTTAAAACTTTCTCGATGGTCGGCGGACAGTCCGACATCTTCGAGATCGAAGTTAGACTTTGCGTTGTCTTCGGGGGCTTATACCAACGAAGTCACACCGTTGACTTTGCAGGCCAATCAGAAGATCGGGATCGCCAATACGTCACCCCAACACACACTGAGCGTAGGTGCGGACATGTATGTCGACTCCGAAGGTCTCACGGTGTCTAATAACGCCTACGTGACCAATAAGTTGACCGTCCAGGGCTTCCGGATCGTGGCCAATGAATACAATGGTCTCCAAGCCGTGACGGACGCGAGTAACGAAACATCGAACACTATCATCATATCAAACGTCACGCAATCGACGAGTCAAACGACGGGTGCGTTGACGGTCTCGGGTGGTGTGGGCATCGGCAAAGATTTGTACGCATCGAAAATCGTGGCGGGCGCGGATCTCGTGGCGGACACGGATACGCTCTACGTGGATTCGTCGACGCACCGCGTAGGGATCGGGATGGTGAGTCCAACTTATAAACTTAATGTATTAACAGATACAAACTACGACGGTATCAGTTTAAGAGATTCAACGAGAGAGCTTCTCAAAATCGCAAAGGGTGACAATGGAGCTTACATCAATATGTTTGAGTCTAGTGTGAGTAAAGTCAATATAGCCACAAGTGGGGTTAGCTGGCTAAATGGCGGCAATGTCGGGATTGGGACGGCGGATCCGGATTTGGACCTCCACGTCATGGGAGCCATTATGACCCAAAATAATGGAACTATAACACCCCAAATTCAATTTAAATCTGGTTCTAATAACACAAATGGGTGGCTAGTGAGAGCTAATATAAGTGATACATATGCGGGAGATTTTACGATTGATCGCCAAGATAATTCGGTAACTCCGAGCAAATTTGTCATAAAAAATGACGGCAACGTCGGGATTGGGACGGCGAACCCAAGTTATAAACTACATCTCATTGGTGATATAGCCATGAGTGGTGGAACTTCAAATTATAATTCCAGCCTCCGTGGTGGATATACAAATCGAATGAAAATAAACATGGATCTTGACCCGGATACAAACGACTGTGATAGAATGACTATATCTTTACACGATGATGAATGTGTGCGTATTCGTCGAAATTACAATTCGGGAATTAATAGTACATCGTTTTTCGGCAACGTCGGCATCGGTTTGACAAACCCAACATCAAGCTTGCACATAACCAATCAAGGTGGAACTTTCAATCTTGGGGGCTCTTTGAGAAATCAATACAATAGTGTCGGCGTCACCGCGGCGTCTGTCGTAGGGGGTTACAACACTGGTTCTGGTCCAACGAATAACGGTGATGGAAGTTATACATGGACAAAAGGTGGAGGTGATACAAACGGTGCAATTACTTTGGGATACACGGCTTCGGCATACGAACAGATTAAAATTACTTTTACTGCAAAGACAACGGATACAACGTCGCCATCATTTCAGTTCGAAAATCCATCTTTCAATATATTTGGAGGTTCTCAAACTTTAACGGCGAGTTATGTAACTTACACTATATACGCAACTCTACCATCAAATGGCGGAGGTTTGTTATTTTTTAGGGTTTATGCTGATAATATCACTTGGAATGCTTTGACAATTGAACGTGCCGATGTGTTTAGTGGTGGCAACGTCGGCATTGGGACGGCGACGCCTTACGCAAAATTACACGTGAACGGTGCAAATAACTTAAATGCCAGTAGTGCTTCGAGAACGTTTTTTTATTATGGAAATTCCACTACTTTGTCAAGCGACACAGGTACTTGGGCAGATGCCAGTATTTATACAACAGCCCCAATCGTGTCGAGTTCATATTTGGCCAGTATAGCTGGTACTATCGGTGCGTCCGACACTCGCATCAAGAAGAACATTGTAGATGCTGATGATGCCGAATGTTTGGAAGTCCTGAGACTTCTCAAACCCAAAAAGTATCAATACAAAGACGAAATCAACAGAGGCACTGAACCCGTGTGGGGTTTCATCGCCCAAGAGGTCAGGGAAACACTTCCACACGCCACCCAATTGAGACAAGATGTCTTACCAAACATTTATGAATTGGCGAATGTCTCTTCATCAAATGTAATCACATTTATCAACTTTAACACATCCAATTTGGAATCTAACGCGACCACGCTTATCAGAACAAAGGGTATTGACGGCGAAGACCACGATATACACTTGGCGGAAGTCATCGATGAACACACCATTCGTGTGGAAGAGGATTTGACTGAGTGGATTGGTTCGGTTGATGAGACTGGCAACGTTATCACTGAAATAACGACGACAACGATCACACCAGAGGAATATGAAGGTGTCGAAGATACATCGGGATACGTCGCAAACATATCTGGATATCAAAATGCGAACGTCGTCATTTCGGTCGAAGAATACAATGCCCTAGAGGACACAGCGGGCTACGAAGAAATCATTCAAGACTACACAAAGACAACGACGACCTACCCAGGTACACAACTCTTCGTGTACGGTCAGCAAGTTGATGATTTCGTGTTCATTAAGAAAGAAGCAATTTGGACTGTTGCGACCGCTGCCCTCCAAGAAGTTGACAGACAGCTTCAAGCTGAGAAGGCAAAGGTTGCGACACTGGAATCTCAACTCACATCAGTCCTTGCGAGACTGGATGCTCTCGAAAGTGTTTAATAATTCTCTCCCGATATATTAAATGCCCATCGAAGCTCCGAGTGGAACATTGGACATTGAAAACGCCAAGTTACGCGTGAGTGAGTTCAGCGCGACGACGGGTGTAGGCATTGGTACCGAAAACACACAGAATTACCCACTCTACATCTACAAGGCATCTGAACCAGAGTTGATACTCCAGGAAGGCACGGTGGCCGCCGCGAAGTTTACGTCTAGTAATGGCAGTCTATTCATTCAGTCGGGCATCACGCTCAGCGACAACTCCGACGGGGACATCGTCTTTTCGGACATGGGTGTCAATACGCGACACGTCACGATCAAGGGAACGACCGGGAATGTTGGGATTGGGACGAGTCCCGGAGCTAAATTAGATGTATTTTCGTCTAGTACAGATCCGGGAGCCGTTCCGACACTTCATGTAGGTGATGGCGCGATTGACTACGGCGATTACGGTATGTTACAACTCACGAGACATCCCACGGATGGTGGTAGCAAAGCTCACGCCGCATTCATACGAAGTGGTAATAGCGTGTTCGGCATGGGATTTCATAATAATACAAACACATTCGGGTTCTGGCCGTCGTTTTCAACGGTTACAAATACACCCACGATGTCGTTTACGAGTGGTGGCAACGTCGGCATTGGGACGGCGAGTCCAGATGATGTATTCGAAACATATGATAGTGTTGGAAGAATCAAAATTACTAGATCTGCAAACACTAATAATTTCGGATGTGCGCTTGATTTTGCCTTACTGAATAGTGCTAACGCAAAAAAGACATATGCTCGTATAGGTGGCTCTATAACAGATAATACAAGTGGCTCCGAAGACGGGTTTTTATCATTTCAGATAATGACAAATGGTGCTTTGGGTGACGGTTATGAACAAGACAAAATGCGAATCACCTCAGATGGCAACGTCGGCATTGGGACGACTAATCCCATAAGAAGTTTGGATGTTCGTAGTGGAGATGGTCAAGCTGCTGCGAATTGGATTTCTGGAGTATTTGGCTCAAAAACTGGTCTTTCTAGTAATCCGCGTGTCGTCGTT
>Ga0102963_1001121_pt1 | contig 11710 bp, 17 predicted proteins | sample SalPon2_C_H2O_MG_2_FD_84522 | JGI IMG/M metagenome (GOLD analysis project Ga0102963, IMG submission 84522) | Salt pond water microbial communities from South San Francisco under conditions of wetland restoration - Salt Pond MetaG SF2_C_H2O_MG | ecosystem: Environmental > Aquatic > Non-marine... | reverse complement strand
GGATATTTATGCCTTGGTATTAATAGTAAAGGTACCGTATGTTGTCAAAGAGCTGTAAGAACTGTAGGTAAGTTCCAATTTTGCAAAAAATGCGCAAAAAATGCAACTATAGAAGATGTACCTATTCGAACATATCACGGGAATATTTATTCCAATTCTGATAAATCACACAGTGACAATTCTGACGATGACGATAATCCGTTTCCGTGTAATACACATTTTAACAAAGTTACTTAAAGTTATGCATATTCTAATAGATAAGATGAATAGATCAAATGTATTATTAACGTCTATAAATGAATTCTATGGAATACACGAAAACCGTGACATTTTGACACAGATATTAAATAAATCCGGTGGTATTTCATTAAGAAATTTAGAATGGTTTATTACAAATTATTCAAAAAAAAATAACTTAACTTATAAGACGTGTGATGGTAAATTGTTTAGCGTTCACGTCGCGTATAAATCGAGTTTAGATGGTTATAGTAAAAAGTTATTTGATCCATTTTGTAGAGCGGATAAAATTACATATAACATACCTGGTACAGCTAATGAAATTAATACAACTGTTGCTCAGTTAAATTTCATTAGATGGTGTATAAAAAACAATATAATTGATTATATAAAAGATCATAAGATGCAATTATTTAATAAGCGCGTACCATGAAACCATTTTCGAATGAAAGTGTTTGATAACCAACATAATACATGTTAAGCGTATAATCACTTGTTAAACCATTTACCATTTTTACATCTAGAACAGTTTTATTAGATTTTAATTGACTAAAATCCAGGCTTCCCGATGGTTCCACATTAATCGGATTCATCGAGAATGCATACGTGTATATATTTCTAAATGGCCTTGATAATCGGTTTGATAAAGGTACGGTATACTTGTAATATTTATGATCACTATCTTGAAAACCGGGTACATCTTCACCATTTATAAATATTTTAGCGCTGAGCATTGGTGGATTATAAAATTCATTTATTATTGAATATTGTACATTCGATGAAAAGTTGTATCTATTTGCGAATACATTTGCTAATAAATTATTACCACCGGTAAATATTTTTTCGTCTTCAAACTCTTCTCGTCTAAAAAACCAATTGATACTTTTAACGGGTATTTTAGGAACGAGTTCAAGTTTGGCACTCGTTTCACCAGCTTTTATAACAGTCGATGGGTGTCTTTGTACAAAATCGGTAATTAAAATATGTTTATTGTTTTTTATGTACGAACGTTCACTATTTTCTAATGTAATTTCTTCGGTTACAATATCAAAACTATTTAATGATATCGTACCTGTATAGTCAGTAAAAAATGTTTGTGGTCTAAATTTTATATCAAATTGTATTTTTTGCTTATTAATAGCACACGTCGGGAAATACGGACGATTTGGTTTATTTGTGTCGTATTCATCACCTTCATATTTTCTTGAAAAGAAAAATGGTATGGGTATAAATAGTTTAGACTTAAACTGACTAAAAATTTGATTCCCCGCTGATAGAGCTGTATCTTCGGCTAAATTTCTATTAACCGTGTACCTTTTTGTTCGTTTTTCAGATTCATCTAGATAAAGTTCATCGTATATTATACCCCAATCAGAGTGGAATGTTTCAATAATGGTTTCGTCTATACGCATTGTTATTGATTCTATGACGTGTCTACCAACTTGATCAGCGTAATAATAATCATTTCCTCCTCCAGATGGTAATCCTGGGAGTTCCATTGAAATATACATATTCGAGAGAAGGTCACCCATGTTTCTGGGATTAAGCGTAACCTTGATAGTTTCATCGAATGGCCAACTCGCTTTAGCATTCCCTGGTTTAATTACGTTTGTACTCTTATGAAATTTTCTAAAGTTAGAATGTCTCTTAACATCGTAATTAAATAAAGAATTTGTAGTTTCATTTTCCAATAAGTATGTATCTTGTTTACCTATTGCATTTAGTGATATTATAGCGCCTGTGTCTGGCCCACTTGTATCACACATACTATTTATTATAACACATTTTTTTAAATGTCGTTATACACGATCATTTGCCTATTTTTAAAATTTTTACATATATACTTTTGTAAGGAAATATACCATAATTGTAAATATAATGTAGTCAACGAATAACATTGACCTTTTAACGATTTAACTTTTCCAATTTCAAAATCTCTTATTTTTGTAAAACCTGGTTTTTTTTCACGTTCGAAACACGAAAAACATACACGAGTAAGTTTCCTACCGAAAAACTTATAATATGTTTCGTTATTATATAACCATATAGGCCTGATATTTCTATATTTCCTTATAAGCCCTCTAACTTCGTAATTATTTGATTTAATATATACATTTAAAGGACAATTACACAGAAAACAAAAACCTTTGCATCTAAACCGTACATACATAAAAGATACAGTCGTTATTCTTTTATGTACTATAATGAAATTATACAACCTGATGGAACTCCTATTATAGGTATAAATTATGATGAAGAAAGACCAACTATACTGGAAGTTTTACCTAACGCTGAAAATCAACAACGAGTACAACAACCCGTTTATCAAATATTTGATACGAAAATTACACATTGGTTAAATTTGTTTATTATTATAATTAGTGCATATTATACACTTTTATACGATAACATGATATCTATATCTAATTGTATAGCATGTATATTACCATTACACAGTACGCAAAATAACAGTTTATACGGTATTATTGGGTACACTGTATATATTATATTTTCTATGCTGTTAACAACATTTTTGGGTATATATGAATATTTATGGTATTATGTTATTTGTGATTCTATAATTATATGCATTTTTATAACCTCAGTTGCAAAATATGTAATATATATTAGAAATCAAACTCAAAATATAACTGATCATGTTGTATGAACAAAAAGACTTGGATGTTGCCAAATCATTATACGGCGACAATATAGAAAAAAGTGAACGTTTTGCGAGAAGTATACATAAACTCAGGGAGTCTCGCAAAAAGTACGACGATAAGAGAGAAAAGTACAAAATCAAATTTATCGATACTGTCCCCGAACAGAAATTAGAAAATAGAACAAAAGTTAATACATGTATTGCTTTAACATTAACCGGCAAAAAGTGTAATTTTAGAGCATCTTGTGGTAAATATTGTAAAAAACATTCCACTAAAATTTAAATATATTGTAATAATAAAATGTTAGATCAGGAAACACTCCGACCCGTCATAATAGCCATGGCACTTTATCTTGCACTTTCTCAACTCATACCAGAACTTTTCAAAAAACCAACAAATATTAAAATAATTGACGATATAGTTGCAATGTTGATTGCACAAAGAGGTTCACTTACATCAGGTACTATTCTTACCGGTATCATTGTTTTCGTTACGAATTACGTTAACGACGAATTCTTGTAAAACGTTTTCTTTACTCGTTAAAAACCGTGTTTTTGCGTGATCCATATACCTTAGTTTTTTGTTATATGCATCTTCCATGAATTCCATAAGTTGTTCCATATTTGGCTTTCCCCAATGCATACCTGCTTTATAGAGAAAATCATCTTTTGGTAATTTATGAAGTTCACATTTTATAGTATATGGAGTATCTATATACTCTATAGCCCCTCCATAATCTGTTATAATCACAGGCTTATTTCTTATTGCTGCTTCTACAGCACCCATACCAACTCCCTCAGATGATGAAAAATTCACATAACAATCCGATCTACAGTGTATTTCTTCCATAACTTCATCGGAAACTAAGTCATTTATTATTGTTACATTTGGTATATTGATTTTAAACGGGTATTTACACGTTGCTTTAACAATTAATCGCGCGTCGGGTTTATTTAATCTTACAAATGCCTCTAATATCTTATTAAAGTTTTTTCTTGGATCGTATACGTTACCTATATGATAAAACGTATATGGTCTTTTATCGGGTATATGTGCATGTATAACACAAAACTTTGTATCTGGAAACTGTCTTTCGAAAACATTTTTACAATATTCACTGGGTACTGCAATACTGTCAAATAGTTCAAAAAGTTTACCGTAATCTTCATGAACAGTTTCAGTTTCACAGACGGTCATACAAACAACTTTTTTTATTTTACGTTTGATTTCTGGTATTTTATCTAACCAATATTTAACAGGAAGTGCAAATATAAAAGCACTATCAGATTCAGGTATTTCCTGATCTATTTCAATATATTTAGTATACCCATCTTCAGGGAAAAGTTTCATATATTTTTTACAGTGTTGACCGATCCCACTCAGGAGAGTTGGTCCAATGAATAACATTTACTATAAAGATTATCTTTCTTTTATATATATTACACAATGGACTCTGTCAGAGAAAAAATAACGATTGAACTCGCTAGATCTAAAATTCGTACCGAAGAGATATACGCTATCATTAAGCAAATTGCCGATCACATAGAACCACCAACACCAGCCCCAGTTGCTAAACCAGCACCAACACCAGCCCCAGTTGCTAAACCAGCGCCAGCACCAGCACCAGCACCAGCACCAGCACCAGCACCAGCGCCAGCGCCAAAATCAACTGCAAAGAAAATTGTTTCTCCAACTAAAAAAGCCCCAGCTAAAAAGGCCCCAGTTAAAAAATCTGAATAAATCTAAAACCTTTGTTGCATAGATATTGGCATTTGAGTAGGTGTAGGTACACTTTTACGGTTTATCATATAAAACCCACCACCTATTAATAGAATTATTGTCAAAAGATAATAAAGAGGGTATTTTTTCTTTTTTTCTATTTCCATTTTTTCGATATCTTTCTTATCTGGAAGTTTTTTAACGTTTACGTTAAGATCATCTATCTTCCCGATAAGTTTATGTAACGCCTCGAGTATCTGAACTTCGCGGTTTACAGGTTTTTCCTTAACATCTATAGTTGTAACTTCGAGAACCATGTACCATTCTGCATCCGGTTGTAATGTAACATAATCCGTATCTTCTTGAAATTCATATAACTTAAAATGAAGTTTTTGTATAGATATAGGATTGAACAGATTTGTTTGTCTTGGGAATGCTTTCCATTGTTTATCCCTTATTATAGTATGTGCACCATGATTAAAATGTCTTTCGAGTGGTACGCGTGCTAAAATTTGTCCGTTACGTTCATCAAGTATTTGAGCACGTTTAGGTATATCTTCACATGTTATATCAATGTACTTTGCCACACTACTTATGTGAGTGTCAGAGTTTGGGGTATTCTGTCCGACTTGTGTCACGTAAAAATCTACTGGTTTTAGACCGCACACTTGCGTCATATCTTCTAAATGTAAATTCGATTCGAGTGTAAGATCAATACTAAACGTATTATTCGAACCATTTACATATTTCGAATCTATAATTATATACTGAACCTTTTTTGGTAATTCTTGGAGTGAAACCATCCTGTATTTAGTATATAAAAAAATAAATACAAATATTAACAATGTTTACACTTTATTCAAGCGTATGTCGTTTATTATCACCAGAATCAAAAAAAATAACACCCGTAAATTCATGTTCTTCGTTATACCCGGGTATTACATGCACAAAAACAGATACATTGGACATGATGTTATCCCCAGATAATTCATACGGTGTAATAAATTCAAAAAATGATACCGGTGAGATTATTGTATTACAATATCCAAAATATGACAAAACATTTAGTCATTATAGACCTAAGTTTAAAAGATAAGTATAAAAATATATAAAAATGAAATGGACGACTACATTGCCTTACACACGTACGACTATAAACTCTCGTTTTGTCAAGCGACAAACGAACTCCCGAGTGACATGCAAAGACTTGTATGGGAAAAACTTAACGCGTACGAATCACGTGATCTCGTGTGTCCAGGAGCCCCAAAAAAACAATTACGAAATACACGATTCTCAAAAGAAAGACTCGAAACGTTGGCCAGAAAATGGAAAGGAAAATGGGGGTAATGAACTTTATCAGCGTATGAAAACATTGGCATATGAAGAGTTTTGTTACGATGATTTTAAACGTGAAGAGTATGATTCGTATTCATTGGTTTTATATAGAACAATGTTAAATGAATTAGAATACGAAAGGCGTAATTTGAAATACATAAACCTTTTTGGTGAAAAATGGAGAAAAATGCCCAGAAAACAAAATAATTTTACACACGAAGATAGATTAACTGAAATACAAGTTCGTATATACGAATCAGTTAACAGATGCGAGGAATTTCTCGATAAAGAACGTGAATTTAAAAGAAAATATTTTAATGATGAAAATATCAACATTGATATTATAGATACTTAACGAATAAATTGTAATGTATAGTAATTAATGTTAAATATAATAAACCCCGGTACTAAAACACTTAGAATATCCTGCCCAACTAAGAGAAAAGAAGGTATAACCGAATATGAACAGATTAAATCTAAAATAAAAAAAACGACTATAAAATACGGAACTGCAATTTCTACGTATCATTTCATTTTTCATACACCCATAGACGGTGTATCCGCAAGCTTGGGTGCAATAGCTTCATGTATATATGTAGATTCACTTTCGTCTTACGTGGACAATTTTGAAAAAAAACCCGTATTGAATAAAAGATTAGTTGTACCTACAGTTATTGCTCTATTAGAATCAACGTGGAATTCATCAGATTTACCCTTCGAATTTAATATGGGTGCAACACTTTTTGGATTTTTAGCATATAAAATGTCTTTTTATCAAATACTTGCTGAAGAATTATTAATGTATGACGAGAACCTAAGTCGCATTGACGAAATATAAAAAGTAAAAAAACTAAAAAAACTAATACAATGTCACTTTTTTATCAGTTATTAAAAAACTCCACAACTGTTTCTCATAAAAAGGAATTAGATGATCTTTTTTCGTCTGTTATAAGCGACGGTGAAAATGTTATTGAAATATATAAACTTACATCAATATCTGAGATATTTCCAACTGAAATTGCTGATTCGGAAACAGATATTGCTTATATGGGGTTAAGTAAACTCGACGAACGCGAAGACATTCGTTATGTTGAATTTACTCACGAAATCGAAGGATGCGATGGTATTATTGAACCTTTCATTGAGATGATTAAAGAAGATAAAAAAAATAAAAACTTAATCATTATACCTCGTTCTATTAATCATAAAACACGTGATTTATGGAGTAAGTATTTAAGTAAATATTTTACCGATATTAAAGGGGGTGAAAAGTTTATTACTAAACATAAAATACCAAACAAAAATTTACACTGGAATGAACTTACAAAAACTTTACCTTGTGACAACAATTTGTTTGGTGAGTACAATGATACTACCATGAACAATTAAAAATTAATCTTACTTAAACATTACGACTTTTAATATTATATATACAAATACAATGCCTTACTTAACACACGAATTATTAAAAAACTGTACCACACTATGGAAACTTGATAACATTAATGATCTGTGCTCTAACCTATGCGGTGTAAAATCCACTGTTTATGGATTAAAGGCGGATTTCGGATTTCCTAGTCATCTTATTCCTAAAAATACTAATAACTATATCGCATACATCGGTATTCACAAAAAAAAATTAATCACTTCTTATGGACAAGCACATTTTATCACCTTTTACCACGAACCTAAAAACTATCAATATCAAAGAGACCTCGGTATATTGGAATACATGTATAACATGTACATGGATCAAATGAGTGATGAACTCACGGACGATGAAAATTATGATGAAACTGAAAAATTAAGGGTTGAAGTTTTTCCGTATAAGATAACATCTAAGAATATTGATTATTGGAAGATTGTAATCCAAGATGATTGGGATATAGTTGACAAAATTGATTTGGACGATTTGATCGATGATTTTGGAATAAGGGAACGTATAGATTGGACAGAACTATATAATTCTTTACCCGAAAACATTGACGACGATATAACCGAAATGGATGATTCTGAGGAAGAAATGGAATCTGACATTGAAGAAACTGATAGTGAAATCGAAGAAGGTGAAATTGTGAGTGATAGTGAAACCTAAGTATAACAATAAATAAAATAAAATATAAAATAAAATGATACCAAACTGTCCCTACGAGAACTGTTACTGTAGATCTGGTAAGAACGGATTCTGTTTAAAACATAAAGAAATCGGTGAAGCTGTTCAAGCTTTACTCATGTTATCAAAAAATAATAATAAAAAATAAAAACTTTATATTAAGTAATAATGCCTGAAGTTGATAATACACTTCATAAAATAATGTCATTTATAGATGATCACTCGGGTGAAATACCTGAAGGTGATTATTTAGATATGTGTAATAAATTACGTGATGTGTATAGAGTAGAAGATAGACCCCCCGTTCGTGTACGAACTTTACCTCGCAGTCTACAAACGAACCCACTTGATTCTATTTACGAAAAATGTATGATATTGGTTAGAAAAAGAAAAGAAATTAAATCAAATATACTAAAACATAAAATAAGACAAAGAATAACCCAACGATTTAAAAAAGAAGCAATCGATGCTTTTTGTGACGCCCTAAATTTACCACCGTATAACAGTCTAGACGAATTACGTAACGATGGTTACATAATAGATACTCATTCGTTCTTTACTGATTATAAGAATATAATGAATGATCATATCAGAGGATTACAAACCGGTTATGCCGTTGAACTTGATAATATAGAACTTGAGATGGAGAGAATTTGTAATTTTATAGAAGCAACTGATAGAGTTATTGACGCATTTTACGAAATAGAGGTGACTATACAAACCTAAGTTATAAATAATATATAAAAAAATAAAAAACAATAGTAAAAATGGACGACCTTGTAAATTTAATGCGTTTAATTGACTTGAATTCCGAGATAATATCTGAAGGACATTATCTTGAAATGTGCAATTCTATAAAAAACGTTCACGAAACCATTTCTCAATTAAATTCGAAATATGATTCTGAATCCGAATCTGACGATGATACACAAAATTTTTATACATTGGAAAGAAGAAATGGTAGTAATGCAATACTTGAACCATTTACTCCACCTATACCATTCTTAGCTGAAAGGTCTAGATATTACGAAGATGATAATAATGAAGAGAATACCTTATATGCGAATCCTGAAGAAAGAGAAGAATTGATGAATTATATGAACTCAATAATGCCATATAATTCTTACACAGAAATGGCAAATGAATTACGAACTCTCGAGGTTGAGCAAAATGAGTATAATATATCTTATATGAAAAGATTGGATGAAAGAATAGCTCGAATGCAAAGAACTATTAATAAAACTAAAACAAGGCAAAGAATTACCGCAACTGTTCGTAAAGAAGCTGTAAAAAGACGCGCACAAGAACTCGGTATACGATTATCTAGATATACACTTGGTAATTTATTGGACAAGGGACACAGTGTAGGCAATGAAAGAGAATTTTACAAAGCCTACCTTGATGATTATAATCAAGAAACAGTAAACAAACTTCGTGATTTAAACACGGAGTTACTTCAAATTATTGGCGAGAGAGAAATTATTAGACTTGAAATAAACGAGTTTCATTAATATTTTATTTAAATATCATTTTACACCATTTTTCATTAATATTACCGAAAGGTGAATACTCGAACAGTAAATGTATTAACGCACCCGAAATAATTAACACACCCGTTCCCTTATATATAAACTTTGTAAGACCCATTACTAAAACCTGTAACATTAAACCTATAAAAAGTGCTTCCAAAAGAACTGTGGTTACAGGACGTGAACTCATTTATATTTAATCAATATTTTTTTCTCCTGATACAATATAACAAAATGTCTTATAACTCTAACAAGTATAACTCCGTACCAATTTTCGCGTTCGTCGCAGTACTTATCGCTGTCGCGATATACAGTGGTATTACTTATTCAAAAACACCAGCCAAAGAAGATCTTATAAAAGATGAATAAACATAAATATTAATAATTATCTCGTGATATATAAAATGATACCTCTTCTTTTAATCATTCTATTTATCATTTTTCTATTATACGTATTACGTAAACGACATGTTGAAGAATACTTAATAGAAGGTGTGAATCTTTCATGGAGAAACAAAACGGGTGTCGAAGGTATAGTAAACAAATGGATTCTCGTTGTTAAAGATACACAGGGTAATGAAATACACAGAACTGAAAATAGTGATTTGAATAATAGAAAAAATGATACGGATGTTACACTTAACGTTTTTACGAATAAAACTTTTGGTGATAATATTATTGGTAACAATACGATCGATATTTATTATAACGACGGTTCGGGTGATAAGATAATTAATACACAAATCCTTCGTTTTGAAAAGGATGAGTTTAGTGAAGATATAAGTGGTTTTGAATTCCGTGATTTGGATATATCAGCGTGGGAAAATGCACAGAATAAAGATTGTGTCGGTGTATATTCAAAAGTTAAGAAAGATAAATCAACCCCGGGAACGGATAAGTTTGGGTGTGGACCTTCTGACGATCCTAATAAACACGATTGTCAATTTTGGAAATATACCCATGACCAAAAACAACTTGGTACGGGTAAACCATGTACACGTGATGAAGGACACGTTATTAAAGTTCAATGGCCTAAAAAAGCAAACACTGATAGAGTAGGTTTACAATTTGTCGATGACCCCGATCCCAATACAGATTCTAAAGTAGCCGATACCCCACAACATTATAAGTCTCTATTTGATCAACAACAAGCAGTTGTAGATGCACAAGAAAAGGAAAATGCTAAGATCGCAAAAGAAGCGGCGGATAAGGCGGCCGCGGAAGCATTTGGTGGTTTAATACCTAACCAAACGAAATTAGGTGACGATGGTTTTTGTAGTCACGGTGGTGTTGTGATACATCAAGTGGATGGGGATGTGAATACAGCAAAAGGGTGTAAACGTATATGTTCAGATACAAACAATGTATGGACGCGAGATACGTCACATGGAACATGGGACTCTAACGAAGCTAATCGTATAGTAGAAGAATGTACAGATGCTAAACTTGATATAATATGGGAAAAGGATGGCGATGGTAAACGTAAACTTCGTTCGGGGTTTACAACGAGTAAAGATTACGTTCCTCCATCAACATCCACAAGAGGTATACGGTACGTATGGTTCGGGTACGAAAATTCTAGTTGGAGTAATAGACCCCTAAATATAAGTGAGATTGAAGTATATTCTGGTGGTGTAAATATTGTGAAAGATTTCGGTGATGACAAAGTCGAGAGTAGTAGTGTATATGCCTTTTGGACAAGTCCAAAAAAACTATTCGATGGAAATAAGTCAAATATGGCACATACGAAAGATAGTAAAACAAATTACTTTAAAATCGATTTGGGAAAAGAGTACTCGGTGATAGATAAGGTTATGGTATACAATAGACATAATTGTTGTTACGATAGATGGGCGGAATCGTTTGTTAAGTTATTGGATACTAATGGTAATGAAATTATGAGATCAACAGACACATTACCATCCAATAAGGAGGAAGCGACAAATTATAAGGAAGGTGGAGTTAGAGTTAAAACATTTACATTCGGTAATACTGTTGCGACTCAACCCACTTACACAAAAAAAGATAATACCGTGTTATGGTCAAGTCAAAACCTAGATCTAGATAGTGGTTACGATGGCAAGGGGAATGGTGGTACACTTGCTGGTACAGAT
>Ga0102963_1001120_pt1 | contig 11711 bp, 13 predicted proteins | sample SalPon2_C_H2O_MG_2_FD_84522 | JGI IMG/M metagenome (GOLD analysis project Ga0102963, IMG submission 84522) | Salt pond water microbial communities from South San Francisco under conditions of wetland restoration - Salt Pond MetaG SF2_C_H2O_MG | ecosystem: Environmental > Aquatic > Non-marine... | reverse complement strand
TCTACGTCGTATGGCGTACCCATAATCTCTACGCGATACAACAAAGGTACACCTGTTTTTGCTGCAATCATCTCAGCTGCTCCACAATAGTGGTCACCGAAATTAGTATTGCCGAAGCCGACAACACCGCGAAGTAGGTTTCTGTTGGTCTTGATGTTCAAGAACTTCTTGACCTGTTTCGGGATTGTGTGCTCATCATTGCCGCCACCATAGGTGGGAACAAAGAGGACATACTCCCCCGTCGCCATAAAAGGCTGTTCACTATCCCAGCGAAGAGGTATCCGCTGAGCAGGAAGATTTAACTTCTCGACAAACCGATGGGTGTTGTTCGAGACGTTAGAGAAATAAACAATGTCATGCACTACTCAGAGAGTGTAGCAAGCTTGTCTGGCCTAAAGCCACTCCAGTGCTCGTCTCCTGCAACAACCACTGGTGCTGCACTGTACCCAAGCTCACGGACCATGGACATGGCAGTGGGATCTTTGCTTAGGTCTACCTCTTCGTAGGCCACCTCGCTTCTGGTCAACAACCTCTTAGTGCTTTCGCATTGAACGCAATTTGGAAGAGAGTACACAGTGACCATTTGAGGTACCTTTCAGTAGTAAAGACGAGAAATCCTGACGTTTAAGTAGGGCTTAAAGCCCCCGTCAGGACCAGTTGGAGTAACTAGTATAGAGCAAATTTTAGTGGATGATTTTTAGCTTTGCAAATCGACTAATTTAGTCCTGTTTCTTCTTTTATAGTTCTAGTAAGACCCTGATAAGGCTCTCCTAGAGCAGTCGATATGCTGACATCTAAATGTATAAAAAGAAAGATATATGATTTTGTTCCACTAGTAATTTTATTTACAGAATGAGATTCTAAGCAGGGGAAAAAGACAATACTTCCAGCTGAAGGCTTTAGCTCGATTCCAAGATTATCGAAGACCAGTTCTCCGCCCTCATAGCTACCATCAAGATAGATAAGAGCCGTCCAGTCCATGCTATTTTCTGGGTTGTCGACATTCTTATCAACATGAGGCCCCATGTGGCCACCAGTCTTATATTTTCTTATGGTGTAGTTCTTAGTGATCCAATTTTTAGGTACAGGGTTGCCCGTCTTTTCAGACCACACTTTTAACATTTCTCGATACGGCTCGTCTATTTTCTTGAGGATTTTGTATGCCTGCTCGTGAGCGATGTCATGGTCTGGAGAAATTTCATTTCTTGGCCAGAGACCATTTTCCATATTAATACTTTTGTCCCAATCAACAGTTTTGACAACACCCCTATGATGGCTGCCAGGACGAAGAACCTGACTCCATGCAGTAGATCCGTCTTCATTTACTCTTTTAGTTGGCCAGCCGTCTACCCACTCCTGCCATTTAGGGATTACGGAATGAATAGTAGGATTGTCGTCATTTTTCTCGAGATCATCTAAAAATTCTTTAGACTCAGGAAATGCATTTTCAATATAAATAATCCCATTAGGAAGATCATTGACAATAATATCGGACATTAATTTTCAACCCCTAAAAATAGTGCTTCTGCAAGTTTTTTACATACGGGACACACGGGGAACTTACGAGGATCTCTTGTTGGTATAAACATCTTACCGCAAATAGCCATAACAGCTTTCCCCATGATATATCCTTCGGTCACAGACACAGAGTCAGCGTAGTGAGCAAACTTTGGCTCGCCAGTATCGGCGTCTGTTGTTTCTAGCTCTGTTTCTTCAATAACCGAGGACATGGACCCAGTATACCCCCTCTTATAGCCTCCCCAGCGATGAGGTAAAATTAAAAGGACCTCTTTATCTCTCCCGCCGAAAGAGTCCGATGAGCGCACCAGCTGGACAGTACAACTTAGTAGCCGACCAAGGCTCTACGATGACGCGCATCATTTATTACAAGGATCCAGCTAACAAGCCAATCAAGTTCACTGGCTACAAAGCAAGAATGCAAGTTCGACCAACAGTGGCCAGCTCAACAGTAACTCTAGAGCTAACCACTGAAAACGGCGGGATTGAACTAGGGGATACAGACGGCAGCATCTATCTATATGTGGACGATACGATTACAGCTCAACTTGATGAAGGGTTGTATAAGTACGACTTAGAGCTAATTGCCCCGTCAGAAGAGTTATATGTGTACAAATTATTGCAAGGAAACTTTGCAGTTAGGTCGGAGGTGACGTACTAGTGGCAACAGGTTACACAGTAAGTTCGGTAACGTCTGGTAAGTACGCTCGCCAGATCACAGTAGCGGCGTCTGGTCCGCAGGGTGCTCAAGGTCCAGCAGGTCCAGCAGGTGTTGCAGGTGCTACGGGCCCAACGGGACCTCAGGGTGAAGCTGGTGCTGGTCTCAGTGCCAACTACAAATTTAACAACTCTGTTTCAGCCGCAAACCCTGGCGGGGGTTACATGGCTTTTGACAATGCTGACTTAAGTCTGGCAACAGAGTTGTACATCTCAGAGACAGATACAGTTACAGACGCTCAGCTTGGTCTGCTAAATGCAATGACTCAGTCAACCAACACCTATAAGTCCATCATCACAGTTCAGTCAAACGACAACACTCGCAACATGAGCAGACACTATGTTCGCTCTGTGACTAGCAACTCTGGGTGGAGAACGTTCGTTCTTGTCTACCTAGATGGAACTGCAACAGAGTTTACTTACAACGAGTCGCTCTCGTTGCTTGTTGCACCTATCGGTGACGCTGGAGTTGTCAACAATTTTGAAGATTTGCTTGACGTGGACTTTAACACTCCGCTACCAGGAGATGTCGTAGTTTACGATGCGGCAAACGCAATGTGGACTAACGAGCAGAGCACCAGCCTGACTATATCGGGACAACAGATATCAGGTACAATTGAGGGGGGAGACGCCTCTACTTTTTAAAGAGCAAGGTAATTAAAACATGGCCGTACAGATACAACTTAGAAATGACTCAGCAGCCAACTGGGCATCCGCAAATCCTACCCTTGCAGCAGGCGAGGTTGGTGTAGAGACAGATACCTTCCTAATGAAGGTTGGCGATGGCTCCACCGCATGGAACTCTCTTGCTTATGTTTCAGTAGATAAATCACAGGTTTCGTACACCCACACTCAGGGTGCTACAAGTAACACTTGGTCGGTAGCCCACAACTTGGACTTTTATCCGACCGTACAAATCTTCGACTCAGCATCAAACTTAGTCGAGGGCGCTGTCAGCCACACTGACGCAAATAACATAACCATAACCTTCTCCGCAGCTATTTCGGGGAAGGCCTATCTCTCCTAAGAAAGAAAGAAAGAGTAAATGGCAAAGCAATTCCTAACAGGGCTTGACCTCAACAAGAATGAGCTGCTCAATGCCAGGATTCAAAACCTGTCAACTGCGCCCTCGTCTCCTGTATCTGGTCAGGTCTACTACAACACCTCAGATAATGCTATTTATCTGTACGATGGCTCTGCTTGGCAGCAGGTTGCTATTGGAGCAGATGCTGCAGCTAACACCGATGAACTAACAGAGGGAAGTACAAACCTTTACTTCACCGACGAGCGTGCTCAAGATGCAGTAGCTACCGCACTTACTGGTGGAACCCAGACCAACATCTCCGTTACTTACGACGACGCTAGCAATACCTTTAGCTTCGTTGCAGAGAACGGTGTTGCTGATTCCGACACCGACGACCTAACTGAAGGTGCAACCAACCTCTACTACACCGATGCACGCGTTGACAGCTACGTATCGGGCAGCATGGACACCGATGACTTGTCTGAAGGTGCAACCAACCTCTACTTCACGAATGCTCGCGCTCGTGGTGCAATCAGCACTGGTGATGACTACATTGACTACAACTCCTCAACTGGTGCCATTACGCTTGACACCGCCAACGCTGCAACTGTTGCATACGTTGACCAAGAAGTTTCCGATGTAAACAACACCATCAACGGTCTAACTACCACCGACATCGCAGAAGGCACCAGCCTTTACTACACCGATGCTCGTGCACGTCTAGCTGTAGCTTCTGGAGACGACACCCTTAGCTACAACTCCTCAACTGGTGTCTTCACCGCTAACACCTCGACCTTGGCTCTCAAGAGCTATGTTGACTCGCAGGTATCTGCTTCAGCTCAGGGTCTCGACGTTAAGGGATCAGTACGTGTTGCTACCACTGCAAACATCACCCTATCGGGAACTCAGACAATTGATGGTGTATCACTATCAGCTGGCGACCGAGTACTTGTTAAGGATCAGACTGACGGCACCGAGAACGGTCTCTACCTAGTAGTTGACGGTGGAGCATGGACCAGAACAACCGACGCTGACTCAGACTCTGAGGTAACTGCAGGTCTGTTCACCTTCGTAACAGAAGGTACCAGCTACGCTGACACTGGATGGGTTGTTTCCACCAACGATGACATCACCGTTGGAACCACGGCAATCGCCTTCACTCAGTTCTCGGGTGCTGGACAGTACTCAGGCGGCGATGGTCTTACCCTTTCGGGCACTACCTTTGCTGTTGGTGGAACTACTGACCGTATTACTGTAAGTGCTGATGCTGTTGACATTGCCTCTACCTACGAAGGTCAGTCTTCGATTGTTACCGTTGGTACTATCACCACTGGTACATGGAACGGCACCACTGTTGGAGTTGAGTATGGTGGTACTGGAGTTACCTCTCTCGCCTCTGGTGAGTACGTAGTAGCTAACGGTACTGGCGGTCTAACCACCAGCGCAACCATTCCAGTTGCTGATCTTGATGGCACTATTGCTATCAGCCAGGGTGGTACTGGTGCAACAACCGCCGCTGGAGCTCGCTCCAACCTCGGTGCAACCACCAAGTACGCTGCAAGCAACGCAGAAATCACCCCTTCGAGTGGTACCGCAACTTGGACCGTTACTCACAACCTCGACAGCTCTGACACGGTTGTTTCAATCCGTGACCTATCAGATGACTCCGAAGTTGTGGTTGATGTTGTGCACACTAGCGCCAACGTCGTAACACTTACTTGGTCAGCTGCCAGCACTGTTGCTGCTAACAGCTACCGCGTAGTCGTAATCGGATAAATAAGGTAAAATAGGACAGAAGAAAGAGGTCGTTTAGAGATGGCAAGTAAGAAATTTCTAACACCAATCAATATCGTTCAGGGAAGTTCTTTCCCTGCAGACGCCGACCAGGGCGACCTCTTCTTCAGGTCCGACATAGGTTCGATGTACACCTATGACGGCACTGGATGGGTATCCATGGTCGCAAGCGACATCACAAATGTAGATGGCGGAGATGCTTCTACTGAATACAACTTAAACTGGGACGGCGGAGGGCCGTCCAGTTTCTAGATAGGAACTAAGACAAGATGGCAGTCAGAATTCAATTTAGGCGTGGTACCGCCTCGGAGTGGACCTCAGCCAACCCGACGCTAGCCGCGGGAGAGCTCGGGTATGAGACCGACACAGCCAAGTTTAAGCTGGGTGACGGAAGCACTTCATGGTCTTCACTAGACTATGCAGGCATTAATCAAGACGACATTGACAATGCAGTCGCAGATGTCATCGACTCGGCCCCTGGAACCCTAGACACCCTCAACGAGCTTGCTGCCGCTCTAGGTGACGATGCGAACTTTGCAGCTACCGTAACTAACAATCTTGCAAATAAAGTTTCAGTTGTTTTTGACACTTCAAACAATTTCTCAAGCGCAAATGCAGTAACCAGCGCTAACGTCCTTTACGTAACAACTGACCTCGGCATGAGCTATGCTCGGTTTGGTGACGGATCAACTAACTACAACGACGTTCCAGTAATTGGCGAGTATTACACAGATGAGGCCGTAACCACCCACTCCAATGACACAACCAATGTTCACGGTATTGCTAACACTGCAGATATTGCATACGTAAGCACTGATATTGCAAATGTACAAAGTGACCTTACCGATCACGAAGATCTCACTCTTTCAGTTCACGGAATAGCTAACACTGCTGCTCTAGTGACTCAGACCGAGATCGATACCCACGCTGATGTTACTACCAGTGTGCACGGGATTTCAGACACTTCTGATCTCCTTGTGACAGCTGATCTGAATGATCACGCAAACGTCACTGAAAATGTACATGGAATTACAAATACTGCTGACCTACTTGTAACGGCCGATCTAGATACCCACGCTGATGTTACTACCAATGTGCACGGAATTGCAGATACTGGTGATCTAGTTGTCACCTCTGATCTTGGAGGAGCCTCTAGCACAGAACTGGGCTATGTAGTAGGAGTCTCATCCTCTATTCAAGCTCAATTCAATTCTATTTCAGAGACATACACGTCCACAGACGATCTAGCCAATACATATGCTCCTATTGCAGATGCAACTCTTACTGGAAACGTATCCCTCCCAGCTACGACCTCTATTGGCGATGTATCTTCTACCGAAATTGGCTACCTAAACAACGTAAGTTCTGCCATTCAGACTCAGCTAGATGCAAAGCTTGCAACCGCAAGTGCAGCAAGCATTTATGCTCCGATTGCTAGTCCAACTCTAACTGGCACCGTATCTCTGCCATCTACTACTTCTATCGGAGACGTTTCTGCAACCGAGATTGGCTACCTGAACAACGTTAGCTCTGCTATTCAGACTCAGTTGGATGCAAAGCTTGCTTCTGCTACGGCATCAAGCACATATGCACCAATTGACAGCCCAACGTTCACCACAGCTGCAACTTTGCCAGCACAGACTGACATTGGAAACGTAAGCGCGACTGAGATTGGCTACCTAGACGGCGTAACGTCTGCAATCCAGACTCAGATTGACGCTAAGGCTCCAATTGCCAACGCAACCTTTACAGGAACTACCGAGGCTGTAGACCTCACTCTGACTGGAAACCTTTACGTTCAGGGTGCAACAACCACAATTAGCACCTCTAACCTAAAGCTCCGCGACAACATGACCTACTTGAACCAAGCAGGTGGATTTGACCTCTCAGGTGCTGTTGGTGATGGAACTAATGTTGTCTACACCACGTCAATCAACCACGACTACGCAGCTGGAGACTTTGTAACTGTAGCCAACACCACTCCAAGCTCACTCGACATCGGAGCTGGAGACGGCGTTGAGATTCTTGCAATCACAGACAACACGTTCACAGTTGCAAGCTCTGTAACCGACACCTACACAAGTGGTGGTGACGCACGAGGCAAGATTCACTTCAACCCAGACCTTGGTTGGGCAGCTGGACGCTACGCAGACAACACCTACGCTCATGCTGGGTTCTTCCGTGATGCAACTGACGGCACCTTCAAGGTGTTTGATGGCTACGTCCCAGAGCCAGACTTGTCAGCATTTATTGATACCTCAGACAACACATTTGCTTTGGCAGACTTTGCAGCAGCCTCTGTTACTGCAGATGATGTTACCGCAAGCAACGCAGTTATCTTTGCAGACAACACCATCCAAACCTCGGCTGGTGTTCCATCACTAACTGGCTTCACCGAGAAGACTGCAAGCTACACGCTTGACACCTTGGACCACCAAGACAACGTAGTTGAGATGAACAGCGCAAGCGCAATGACCTTCACCATCCCAACTAACACTGCTTTGGCTTGGCCAGTAGGTGCATCTATGGACATTATTCAAACTGGTGCAGGACAGGTAACCATCTCCCCAGACAGCGGAGTAACCCTGAACTACACCCCAGGAAACAAGCTCAGGACGCAATGGTCAAGTTGTACTATAATGAAGAGAGCAACCGACAGCTGGATTGTTTACGGCGACCTGACAGCATAAGAAGTTAAGAGAGAGTAACTAATGGCAAAGAAAGAAGCAGGTGGAAAGTCAGCCTCACAGAATGACTTTCTAGAGCCGCTAGCACCCGAGAATGTAACTTCTACTGACGTAGGAACTGGCCGTGCCTACAATGATGGTGCCCTAACTGTAACTTGGACAATCAACGCTCTCTCCCCAGAAGCAACTTCATACACCATTACTGATGGAGCAAGCACTCTCTCTACGGGATCCCTGCCAACACCAGATGGCGGTGTTTATACAGTAGTTGCAACTGGTCTTCTTTCGGCAACTAGCTACACAATTGAAGTATCTCTTACGAATGATTCAGGTACTTCTTCTGCAACAGCCGCAACAGCCGAGACAGTTACTACTGTTCCGCAGGCCCCTCAGAGCCCTTCTGCTACATCAACTACTGCTAATCAAGACATTATTTCTTGGTCTGACGGTAATAATGGTGGCTCTGCTATTACCAGCACTTATGCCGTTTCCTCTGACCAAACCCAAAACCCTGGAAACATCACACTAGACACCAACCCTAAGACCGTCTCCGAGGTCGGCGGAACAGAGCAAAACTATACCCTATATCACGTTAATGCAAATGGTACTTCAGCTGGTGCCAGCACTGCCAATGTGACAACTCTTGCACCGTTCTTCCCGCCATTCTTCCCGCCGTTCTTCCCTCCATTCTTCCCACCGTTCTTCCCATTCTTCCCACCGTTCTTCCCTCCATTCTTCCCACCATTCTTCCCACCGTTCTTCCCGTTCTTCCCACCGTTCTTCCCTCCATTCTTCCCACCATTCTTCCCACCGTTCTTCCCACCGTACTTCGCGTACTCAATCCCTTGGGAATCATGGGAAGACCTCAAGGAGGATGAGGAGTAGTCCTCAGAAAAGATTTAGCGGCTAGGTTTTCCTAGCCGCTTTTCTTTTTTATGTAGTAGTATGTAACCCATGAGTATAAATCCATGGTTTACAAAAGATAGATCCGAGACAGCAGCAAATCGCATGGCAGACCGATCGCTCGGGTTTATGCAGGTACTAAATCCAGCTCTAGGAATAAATGTATATCGAAACGCACTCTCTCCAGAAAACTGCAACAAATATATACAGACTCTAGAGAACAACCTTAATGGCCAGACTCAGTTCGAGTGGGCTGGAGCTCACGTTACAAACTCCGAAGAGGTAGATACCTACGCTCGTAACGCCAAAGATTTTAAAATTTCTAGCAATAACCTAGGACCTCGCACTGAAGAAAATGCTCAGCTGTACGACATGCACGGAGAAATTTTTAGAAATCTTAAGATGTGCGTTGACGACTACAGTGCCTACTGGGGAGTAGGGATTAGTTTTTACGAAGCATTTAACTTTGTAAAGTATGAGGGGCAAGGCACCCACTTTAGGATTCACGCAGATCATGGTCCCACCTATGTCGCGACCATTTCGGCGGTTGCCTATCTCAATGACGATTATGTAGGCGGCGAGTTGTGGTTCCCTAGGTTTGAGTTAGACTTTAAGCCGCAGCAGGGGGATATAGTAGTTTTTCCATCAATCTTTATCTATGAGCACGCCTCTAAAGAAATGATTGAAGGAACAAAGTATTCAGTCGTTGTTATGACTGACTACCACGACCGTGACGGAGTGAATCAGAGGGTTTCACCTGTCGTTGAGCAATACAAACTGAAGTACTAAGGAAGAGAATGGCACAGGACCTAAGCCCAGAAGCTCTAGCTGAAAAAGAAAAAGCAGAAGCTGAAATTGCTGAAAAAGGACAGCAAGAGCAGCAGAATATGAACCAGCGTCTAGCTGACTGGTATCGAATAGACGAGCAAACTTGGTCTACTGCCCAAGAGGTAGTTCCAGGCTCGGGCATATGGGTTTATCGAGACGTACTGCCAAAAGATATGGACATCATCAAGAGGCTTCACGCTGTGATTGACGACCCAGGAAACGATTATGACTGGCGTGAAGCAATGGTTGGTTATCAAATGAAGATGCCAGAATACCGCGACTGCGTAGATTTTAAATATAAGAAAACAGACATTGAACATGATGAGTCAGAAGCAGGCCTTGCACTCCAAAAATTAGCTGATGATGTAGTGTTTAGACAAATGCAGGTTGTCAAGGACTACACCCGCAGGTATCACATCGGGGAACTTCGCTACTGGGAGGCGACAAATTACGTTAAGTACGGCCCAGGACAACACTTCCAAGAACACCACGACCACGGATACTCTTACAATTGTGTAGTGTCACTGGTTGCCTTCCCCAACGATGATTATGAGGGTGGAGAGCTTTTCTTTAGACTACAGAATGTTCAAGTTAAAGCTAAAGCTGGAGATGTCTATATTTTCCCGTCAAACTTTATGTATCCGCACAGGGCTATGCCCGTGAAGGAAGGCACCAAGTATTCAATGGTGACAATGCTTGACTACTCCGAAAAATACCATCGTCCAGAGATCTACGAAGAGTCCAACGACTAGTGGGGCAGATACAGGTACACAAGTTATTCCCCGAAGGTAAAACTGCAAACATAGAGCAGCTAGCTACAAAAAGGGGCTGGATGGATGATACCCCAGAAAAGCACGCATATCAGTGCTTCCCGCTGAGCGTGACCAACAGGCTCGGATGGGGCATTTCTTTTCCCGTAGACATTAAATTTATTTGGGACGGTGTAACTGACACAACTCCCGATCACGTGACCATTCTAGAAGGCCACGAGTTTGTCAATACTTACAGAGGAAATGCAACTGTCAGCTTTACTACAGGGTTAAAGTTTACAACTGACGAAACTACTTCTATGTTGGCAATGCCAGTGCCAAACCTGTTTATAAGAGGCGCTCAGGCTTACACTACTTTGATCAGTACATCATTTTTTATTCACATGTTGCCTTTGGCATGGCGTCTAACGGAGCCAGACGTAGAAGTTCACATTCCTGCTGGAATGCCAGTAGCAACAGTCATGCCAGTATCCCTCACTGGACTACAAGAAGACTACGAACTGTGTGTATCAGAAGAGCTTCCCTCTCAGGACTACTGGGACGAAGTGCGTAAGTACGGGGACGCGGTAGAAATTAAAAATGGAGTGGGAGACTGGTCAAGAATGTACAGAGAAGCTTTGAACTATAGAGGAGATGTAGTGGGGCGGCACGAAACAAAATCAATCAGACTAAAAACGGTAACCTGCCCATTTACGGGTCAAACCTATGAAGTAGAAGACAACGAGACTCAGGAAGACCCTATTGGACACGCATAAGATTAAATTTATAAAAAACAGGCCGTGGCTTACTGAAGAAAGTGCTTCTGCTCCAAAGCCAATCATTAAAACTATTCCCGATTGGTATAAAGACGCTGATCGCTTTGCTAAGCACCCGATGACTGGTGAAGCTTGGAAAGATCCAATGACTGGTGGCAAGATTCCAACTTGGAAGGCCTGCCCCGCCGTCTATGACATCATGGGAAGCGGCTACGTCTACCTAACTCCATGCGACATTGAGTTTACAGAAGATTCAATGGGAAACATAAATGCCAAGATTTTGGACGAAAAAAATAGAGATTTTCTTCAAGACCGCATGGCAATGCCACAGTTCCTTCACCCAGAGGGCTACCACAAAAAGCACTTTGCTTGGTGGTCAGACTGGGCAGTAGAGCTACCAGAAGGCTACAGTGCTCTTTATACTCAACCAATGAATAGGTTCGAGCTACCGTTCCTTACAACAAGTGGTATAATTGACAATGACAAGGTAACTCTGCCTGGAACAATGCCGTTTTTCATCCGTCAAGGATTTACTGGAGTAATTCCTGCGGGCACTCCGTATGCTCAGATATTTCCGTTTAAGCGCGAAAACTGGGAGTCGGAACATTTTATAGATATAAATCAGCCCGAAATGTCTATAAAAAATCAAATGAATAGTGCAAAGTACAGAGTCCCAGACGGTGGCGTTTATCAGCGCGAAGTCTGGGAAAGACGG
>Ga0102963_1001118_pt1 | contig 11713 bp, 15 predicted proteins | sample SalPon2_C_H2O_MG_2_FD_84522 | JGI IMG/M metagenome (GOLD analysis project Ga0102963, IMG submission 84522) | Salt pond water microbial communities from South San Francisco under conditions of wetland restoration - Salt Pond MetaG SF2_C_H2O_MG | ecosystem: Environmental > Aquatic > Non-marine... | reverse complement strand
CTGGAAGAACCACGGCACGCTCTGAGAAGTCAGCGCGGACTGTTGTATTAAGCATCGATGGACCCTATCAGAACTGTCGCACGATCATGATTGAAACACTGCCTGAAATTCAAGCGCCTGATCGATCAGGGAAGTCATTTCGCGCTGAAGCTATCCGTATCTGGATCCTTTGCGTCTGAAATTCATGATCATTTTTCGCTGATGTCTCTGAGCGTAAGGTGAATAGAGACCGGTACTTCGAGTGAGTTCAGTTGGGTTGGAGGCAATATTCAACACGCGGAATGCTAGTGAAGAGATCCATAGTAAATAACTATTAGTTATATTTTTATAATCAAATGTACTAACGAATCATTTTCTGTGACAGTAGCGACACTGACTAGCAAGTTCATATTGACAAGGAAATTATCATGGCATTACGGATTAACGATACCGTCCCGAATCTCGACTTAATCACGGATCAGGGATCATTCAAGTTACACGATTTTATTGGTGACAGTTGGGCGATTCTTTTCTCTCACCCAAAAGATTTCACGCCTGTTTGTACCACAGAGTTTGGCGCTGTAGCACAGCTTTCAGATGAGTGGGCGAAAAGAAATACCAAAGTCATTGGGTTGTCTGTGGATGGCGTCGAAGAGCACAAAGAGTGGAAAAGCGACATTGAGAGTTTTGCAAACGCGAAGGCAGACTTTCCAATCATTGCAGATGAGTCTTTAGACGTCTCCAAACAGCTCGATATGCTTCCTGCAGATGCATATCTTCCCGATGGACGAACAGCCGCTGACTCAGCGAGTGTTCGGGTTGTTTTTATCTTTAGTCCAGATAAGAAACTTCAGTTATCCATGACGTACCCGATGTCAGTCGGTCGTAATTTTGCTGAAGTGTTGAGGGCCCTGGATGCACTGCAAGCATCTTACGGGGTGCCGATTGCAATGCCGGCCAACTGGGTCCCTGGTGACGATGTCATCGTTGCGTTGTCATTGAGCGATGATGAAGCCAAACAAAAGTTTGGCGAAATTGACGTCAAGCTGCCGTACTTGAGAACCACTCGTCAGCCTTCTTGATCAAACCCAAGGTGCTGGACTGAAAGGTCCAGCACTATTTTTGGTGATGAGTTGCTGTCGCTTGATTACCAGTGGTATTAGAGCATTTGGCACATTGGCCCTGTATTTCGATCACCTGATGGGTATCGATAAGAAACGATGCAGATTCGGGCATTTTCATCAAACTTGAGATTTCGCAACTTTCTTTGACGCTTTGGCATTGAGTGCAGTGTTGGAGAACATGCACATGGTTTCGATGTTCATCGTTGCAGACGATAAATGTATTCGAAGAGTCGATTTTGTGAATCAGCCCGAGTTCGGTCCAAAAATCCAACACTCGATAAATGGTACTGATGTTGAAAGATTCTTTCGATAGATGATTGACCTGATCTTTGAGTTCATAAGCTGTTAAGGGGTCTTTTGCTGTCTCCAACGCGCGGTAAATCGCCAGACGCTGTGGAGTTAGCGTTTTTCCGACTGAACTGACCTCGTGAATGAGTCTTGAGCTATCGATCGCCATCGGCACCAGGAGCGATGGGTATCAACTCCTCTCCTAAATCCAGAGTGGTGACGGTCACGTCGACCAGGGTGTAGCCACTCTCTGCGATCTCAAAACGTTGGGTGACAACAGATAATCGACCTGAAACGATCACGGGCTCGTATAAATCGCGGAGTTCTGTTGGTGCATTCGTGGCATCGACCAATAGCGTCTGATTCAGGGGAGGTGGTGGGACATGAACGCACTGTCCCGCTTCTGGGACCAACAAAAACTGCGACACAGACTGACCTTTGACCTCAATGGGAACCATAAAGCCGGCAAGCTCAATCCGTTGTCCTTCAAGGGCGGGGTCAATGACGCGGCCTGCCGCATCCAGCTGACTTTGGAAGGTTGGATTGAACAGCAGTTCGTAGCCAAAGTCTTGGGGTACAAAGTCGTATGTCCCTGCTGGGATCAGGCGATCCCAGGCATTTTCCCAACGAATGAAGTCTTCTTCAGTCGCCTCATAGGCGTATCCACAAGCGCCCCAGAGAACGCAAAGACTGAGTGCCATTAATTGGTTGACTCGACGCATGAATGTTTTCAACTCGAGAATCCCTGATGAAGTGACCGTTTGTAAACCATGCTAGCGGGAATGAGGCTCGCGATCAGTCCAGCGGCGACAATGATCCATAGTGTAAGCAGCTCATCAGCCGCTATCCAGCTGAGTTCGATACGGATGCCTGCCCATTGCGACACGATATCTGCGGTCCCCCAAGTCAGTAATCGCACCAGTCCGATCGCTAAGGAAATCGAGACAACACTAATCAAGGCCGTTTCCATCATGATCATTCCGGCTAGTTTTGAAGGCGTCGCACCTAGAGCCCTCAGGATTGTCATTTCCCGTGTCCGGCTATCCAGTCCTGTCATGGTCATAGTCACCATGCTGATGAGGCTGATCCCAATGATCAGCCAATTCATTAATTTAAACACGGAATCCACTGTACCTACGATCGACCATAATTTGGCCAGTTCTACGCCCGGAATCACAGCGCTGATAGCCTCCTCATCATAATCGTTAATCGAACGGCTCACTTTGAACAAGCTTAGTTTGGAGGCTAACCCTACATAAGCAGCCGTGACAGTTTTGGGGTACAACCGTTCCTTCGGTATGGTTTTTATATCCAGATTTTTCAGGCTGAGCGTCTGGGAGCCACTTGCCCATCCGAGATGAATCAGTTCATAGCCCTCGAGGCTCACGAAAACGGCCTTGTCTGTCGGGGTGCCTGTGGGGTTGAGAATCCCTGTGATTTGGAAGGCAAAATCGTCATGCAGTTTTCCAAGCGACTCAGATCCATGAGTCACGAAAATTGACGAGCCAACTCTGTAGCCCAGATCCTTAGCGACGTCACTTCCAAGAACAACCTGGTTGATCTCGCCAAACGCTGCCCCCTCTGCGAATGAGAGCGGCTGATCACCAGCAAACTTGATCCGATCAAAGTATTCGTTGGTGGTCGAGATCACCCGAAACCCTCGATGGCTGTCTCCGAGAGCAATCGGCACTACCCATTCAATGGCTGAGTTTGCAGCGATGTCGGTTAGGGTTTCTGTCGTGATATTGTTGGTGGGATTGCCTAGATGGAAGACAGTGTAAAGGATCAGTTCGAGTCCACTTCCTCTCGGCCCAACGACAAGATCGACCCCTCCTAAACTCTCATTGAAGCCTTTTTGAGAGGATTGCTTGATTCGTTCGACGGCGAGTAACAGTGCCATCGACGTGGTCAATGCAATGATAACCAAGGCGATTGGGATCCGTCTTGATCGCATTGACATCGCCGCTATGCGAATCATTGATCCTCTCCAATGCGAATCACACGGTCGAACAAAGGAATGATCTCGGGGTTATGGCTGACGACGATCACAGCTTGGCTGTCTGGATCAATTGATGTATTCAATTGTGTCATGAACTGTTCCGTTGCAGTCGGATCCAGTGCTGATGTGGGTTCATCGGCTAAGATTAAATCGGGGCAACCAAGCATCGCTCTGATCACGGCAATTCGCTGTTGCTGTCCGATACTCATCGCAGACGGTTGTTGATGGAGGAGTTCTGGTGTGAGCCCAAGTTTTTGGGCCAACGCCGTTATTGCTTGATCGACATCGTCAACGCGTGATTGCCGCTTCTTTGAAAACTGAAGCCCGAGTTGAGCGTTGCCAAAGCCACTCAAGTACGGAATGAGGTTCAGTGATTGAAAAATGATGCCAATGTGGTCTGCTCGCAAGGAGTCCAATTGTCTTCCACTCAGTTGATCGTAAGGATGACCTTTGAGTTCGATAGATCCGGATTGGATTGGCAATACCCCGGAAATGAGATTTAAGAAGGTGGATTTTCCACTGCCAGAGGCACCCACGAGAACAACTTTATCTCCAGCACGGATTTGCAGATCGGGAAAATGAATGGCCTTTCCCGAACCAAAATCGTAACTGAGTCCCGAGGTTTTTAGGATCAAAACGAGATCGATGTCCGTGTCGCTGAAAGCATCTCAGATAATGACTGATGACCAATCATCCCTTCAACCTGGATTTCTGCCAGGTCATCGAATGTTTGATAAGCAGGACTGAAATCAAGCGAAACAATCGCTGAGGGATTTTCGCACTCCATCACAGCTTCGATGAGCGCATCTTTGTGTTCTGATTCTCTGGTGTCATCTTGGTTTTCGTTAAGCGCATTGATGGATTGCGTTAGTTGTATTTGGCGACACTTTGCTGCTGGAGGAATACGCATCAACTCTGAAATATCCTGAATATCCAACAACTGTTGAGTTGTCGCATTGCGTTTTTCCACTTCATCCTGGTGGTGCTCGTGCTCGTGCTCGTGCTCGTGCTCGTGCTCGTGCTCTGTGCGGTTCTCCATTCGATCTGCTGGGAACTCATAGTTCAGTTGCAAAATTGAGTTATCGAGGAGTATTTGAGCGTGATGCAATCCGTGAATATGAGCGTCGGCGCGCCGAGTTTCGCTAAAAACCAAGCTCGATAAAAGCATCAGTCCGGTTGCCATCAAAATCTGCATCACATTCTCCAAGATATAATATGTTTTCATGGCAATAATATTGCAATTGGAAAGTCGGTTCAAGTGAGGACGTTTATCGAGCCAACGTCGGTGTTGATTGAATTGTTGATGGCGTCAGGGTTGGACATTTTGGAATTGGCGCGCCCGAGAGGATTCGAACCTCTGACCTCTGCCTCCGGAGGAAGTTACTCTTCAGAAAACATCATTTTTTTCAACGCATAGCAAATAGTCTAGTTATTGATGTGTTTATTCTGTGAATAGGATCGAGACTCAAGAATCGTATTTTTCGAGATTCTTAATAAACGAAGTCAAAAGATCCGCCTAATGAGGGCAGTACTCTGAGGAGCTCAATCGCCCCCGCATTGGATCTGCGCGCGTGTAACGAGATCTCCATTGGGACGGATGGTAGTCGGGGAGGTAATACTTTTAAGGCGCCGCTTTTGATGTCTTGTTCTATAAGGCTCATTGGGAGCCAACTGAGGCCAAGGCCTCGAATGCAGAGCTCTTTGAGAGAGGTTGTGAACGCTGCTTCGCAAATATATTCAGGTCTAAATTGAGTCTCCAAGTGCTCAATACAAAATTCGTTGACAACTCTTCCCAGAAAACTTGTCTCGGGATAAGCCAGATAGTTTGCATTTGGTTTTATTTGACTTAATAACGCGATTGACAGTTGTTGATGCAGCGCAGGTGAGCAAACAGGTAAAAGAGAATCAGTTCCTAGGGATACTTCTTCGAAAATCCAATCAGGGAGAGATGGTTTCTCATGGTCCATTTTGTAGGCGAGTAGAAAATCTGTTTCACCCTTCAAGCACATAGTAATGCAGTCATCTAAATTTCCAGCTCGCAGATTAAAAGATGTATTTGGTAATGCGCTTGTGACCATTTCCATAACTTGAGGAAAGACCGAAGCAGCTAGGTTATGCTGTGAAGCAACATCAAGCCTTTGTAAGTTCTGATTTGCTGTTCGGAAAATGGATTTTAGTTCCTGAAAACGACGCGCTAATGACCGTATTTCTGGTTCCAGTGCGTAGGAGCCATCGAGGATAGTTACGGGATTGGTACCGCGATTAACAATGTTGGAGCCGAGCCAATTCTCTAAATTTTGAATCCTTCTTGAGAAAGCTGGCTGAGTTACGTTGCGTCGTTTAGCTGCTTTGGAAAAGCTCTTTTCCTCAAATAGAGCCAACGCATCCTCTAACCACTTCAATTCCATAAAATACCTTTGATATGCAAAAAAGTAACAATACCTCAGTTTATTAGCATTAGACACCAAGCTGTTCTAGGAATACAAAAACCCATGACATCGATCGATAGTAACAAGGGTTTAAGTTTCCTCGATCTACCGAATGTTGGTTGACTTATGCAAGGTTGGAATAATGCACCTCTCACGATTTCCTCGAATACGCTTAGGCCATCTGCCGACCCCGCTAGAACCCATGGACAACTTGTCTTCTGAGTTGGGTGGACCAAGGATCTGGATAAAACGTGATGACTGCACTGGGCTCTCTTCCGGAGGTAATAAAACCCGCAAATTAGAGTTTTTGATGGCTGATGCAAAGGCAAAGGGCGCTGATATAGTCATAACTCAAGGCGCGACTCAATCTAATCACGCTAGACAAACCGCTGCGGCGTCAGCGTTTCTTGGGCTCGGGTGTGAGATCTTGTTAGAAGATCGGACAGGTAGCGAGGCCCCTGCCTACAACGTAAACGGGAACGTGTTGTTGGATCAGTTGCATGGGGCGCCTGTGCGGAAACTGAAAGGCGGTACTGACATGGCGTTAGCCATGGAGGAGCGGGCAGACGAGCTCAGAAGTAAGGGACTCAATCCCTATATTATTCCTGGTGGCGGGTCCAACGAGATCGGGGCATTGGGTTACGTCAATTGTGCTTTCGAGTTAATGAGTCAGGCATATGAAATGGGGCTCGTCATCGATCATATTGTTCATGCCACTGGTAGTTCGGGCACGCAAGCAGGATTAGCTGTGGGTCTAGCTGGGCTAACTAGTGGGATTCCTTTACTGGGTATTGGTGTCAGGGCTCCGAAAGAAAAGCAGGAACAAATGGTGTTCGACTTGGCCAAAAGAACTGCTGAGTTTATAGGCACCGGAATCACTGTAGCCCGGGACCAGGTTGTCGCTAACTGTGACTATGTAGGTCAAGGGTATGGGTTACCCACGTCTGCTATGGTCAATGCTGTAAAGCTAGTTGCACAAACCGAAGGCATTCTTCTTGACCCTGTGTATTCCGGTAAAGGAATGGCAGGTCTAATCGACCTTGTGGAACAAGGTCAATTTAATGGGTGTGAGAACATCGTTTTCATTCATACCGGGGGAAGCGCTGCTTTATTCGGTTACCCAGATATATTCGGCTTGCCCGAAATCCAATCCTATCTTGAGAGGAACTAACTATGAAAAATAAAATCCTAGGGCTCGTGGCAGGATTATCTCTTGTCGCTTCGGCCACAACTACAGTAGCCGCCGAATTTACTGGCACGCTTAAAAAAATCGCTGATAGTGGAACGATTGTGATTGGCCATCGAGAATCTTCGGTTCCGTTCGCATACTTGGATGAGAATCAAAAGCCAATCGGTTACTCGATGGACCTATGTCACCGTATCGTTGACGATGTGGAAAAAGTTGTTGGTAAATCACTGAATGTCAGATATGTACCAGTGAACCCTAAAACGCGTTTGGCGTTGATTGCTAACGGTACAATCGACCTTGAATGTGGTTCCACGACAAACAAGCTGTCGCGTCAGGAACAAGTGGAGTATCTACCAGTTACATTTATTACTGGAACGAAGATTCTTGTTAGAAAAAATAGCGGAATCAAGTCCGTTAAGGATTTGGATGGCAAGGCAATTGCTTTAGCGCAGGGGACGACGAACGAAAAAGCTATCAAGGCTGCGGTCGAACAAATGGGGCTAAATGTCAAAGTATTACCAGTTCGGGATCATGCTGAAGGGTTTTTATCGCTGGAGACTGACCGAGTGGATGCATATTCTACAGACCATATCTTGCTGTTCGGATTAATTTCTAAGGCAAAGAATCCTAATGACTATGAAGTGGTTGGTGATTTTTTGTCTTATGACCCATATGCCATTATGGTTCGTCGAGATGATTCAGCGTTTGAGTTAGTTGGTAAGCGAACTATTGCCGGTCTCTTCCGTTCAGGTGAAATCAACACAATCTACGATAAGTGGTTTGAGCCTCTGGGTGTAGGGCGGACGCAATTACTCAACAATGCTTTCCAAATTCAGGCTTTACCTGAGTAAAAGCTCCTGATGGGGCCGCTGTTGAAGCGGCCCATTTTTTGGATATCAAATGAACTATAATTGGAATTGGACTGTTCTCATCCAGGAACCCTATCTGGAATGGTTGATCAGCGGTTTAGGATGGACAGTCGCAGTTGCTCTATGCGCTTGGATTATTGCCTTTTCGCTCGGGTCGCTCATTGGGGTATTACGAACGTTACCGAATAAGGCCTTGAGAGCGTTCGGGACTTGCTACGTCGAGTTATTCCGAAATGTTCCATTATTGGTGCAAATGTTTATTTGGTACTTTGCGATTCCGGAGTTAATGCCAGATGACATAGGGCGATGGATGAAGCGTGACATGCCAAATCCTGAGTTCACAACTGCAGTGATTGCACTGGGACTATATACAGCTTCTCGAGTTGCTGAGCAGGTGCGCGCAGGCATTGAGGCTATACCAGTAGGGCTAGTTTCTGCAGCGGTATCGAGCGGGATGAATGTTCGCAAGGTATATCAATTCATTCTCTTGCCCATTTCATTTAGAACAATCATCCCACCACTGACATCTGAGTTCCTTACGATTTTTAAAAACTCTTCTTTGGCCCTTACTATCGGTCTTCTCGAATTGACAGCTCAGAGTCAACAGATCGCTGAATATACCTTCCAAGGCTTTGAGGCCTACACTGCGGCCACGGTGATATATGTGGTCATAGCGTTAATCGCAACTCTTCTGATGCACCAGGTCGAGAAGGGGTTGAGGATTGATGGCCACGAGAGCAGGGAAAGTTGATTTATGGGTGATTTCGACTTCCAAGTTATAGAAGCATCCCTGCCTTTTTTATGGCAGGGTCTTCAAGTTAGCCTGATGCTCACTGGTTTGGCTATGGTGGGTGGAATTATTTTTGGAACATTATTGGCCTTGATGCGTCTATCGAAGTTCAGGTCGCTATCTTTGGTTGCAGCTACCTACGTTAACTTACTGCGCTCAATTCCTTTGATCTTAGTTATTTTTTGGTTTTATTTTCTCGTACCTTTGGCTATTGGAAGACCAATCGGCAACTTTTATTCAGCATTGATTGCATTTGTTATTTTTGAAGCTGCGTATTACTCGGAAATTATGAGAGCGGGTATTCAAAGTGTTAGTAAGGGTCAGGTGTCAGCCGGACAGGCTTCTGGCCTTAACTATTGGCAAATTCAGTGGCATATCGTTCTACCTCAGGCCTTCCGAAATATGATCCCAATTTTAATAACGCAAGGGATCGTCTTATTTCAAGACACGTCTCTAGTGTTTGTAGTAAGTCTAAGAGATTTTATGACCGCCTCCTCAATTGTGGCTAAGACAGAGGGACGTCTTGTGGAAATGTATCTATTTGCCGCATGTGTCTATTTCGTATTCTGCTTTGCGGGTTCTTATTTCGTCAGGCGGTTAAAAAACAGGATAAGCGTATGACCGATAATGCGATGATAAAAATTCAGAATATAAGCAAATGGTACGGTGATTTCTGCGTACTAAAGGACTGCGCTACTTCGGTGGATAGAGGTGAAGTTGTTGTCGTTTGTGGTCCGTCAGGATCAGGGAAATCGACGCTTATCAAAACTGTCAATGGATTAGAACCAGTGCAATCTGGTCAGATCTTTGTTGGTGATGTTGAGGTAAGTGATCCAAATTCTGATCTAACTACACTGCGCTCGAAAATCGGAATGGTTTTTCAACATTTTGAGTTATATCCACACATGAATGTCCGAGAAAACCTATGCCTAGCTCAAGAAAAAGTTTTGCACAGGAGTCGCGATGAGGCAGTGGCGCGAAGTGAGGCCTTGTTAGAGCGAGTTGGTCTGATGGGTCACATCGATAAAATGCCTGGACAATTGTCGGGAGGACAACAACAGCGTGTTGCAATAGCTCGTGGTTTGGCTATGGATCCTATAGCCATGTTATTCGACGAACCAACGTCGGCTCTTGATCCTGAAATGATCAATGAGGTTTTGGATGTGATGGTTGAGCTTGCTGAGGAGGGTATGACGATGATGGTCGTGACCCACGAAATGGGCTTTGCTCGCAAGGTCGCGAATCGCATTATTTTTATGGATGAGGGGGAGATCATAGAAGATCGGCCAACCCTTGAATTTTTCACTAATCCAGAAAGTGACAGAGCCAAAGACTTTTTATCCAAGATTTTGAACCATTAGCTGTATTACGCAGCCTGAAGCATTCTTCGCAGGCCAAATGGCGTGTAGCGAGTCCCAGAAGCATATGATGAGAGATTACATCCCAATATGAGCAAAGATATTCAGAGATTTGAAACAGGTCGTAGAATGAGTAAAGCCGTTCTACATGGTAACACTTGCTATCTCTGTGGTCAGGTAGGGGTCCGCGGAACATCTATTGAAGAACAAACCCGTGAGGCATTGAATCGAGTGCAAAAGCTCCTTGAATCAGTCGGTAGTGACAAATCGAGAATGCTTCAGGTAATTATTTGGCTGAAGGCCATGGATGACTTTGATGCAATGAATCTTATTTGGGAAGAATGGGTTCCTGAGGGTGCTGCACCCGCGAGAGCGTGCGGTCAAAGTGCGCTAGCTAGCGAAGAGTTGTTGGTTGAATTTGTCGTGACCGCCGCGGTCTGATTGTCGAGGATAAAATTGAGATGTCTCGTATCGTATATATCAATGGCGAATATGTGCACCAAGAGAATGCGAAGGTGTCTATTTTTGACCGAGGGTTTCTGTTTGCTGATGGCGTGTATGAGGTTACCAGCGTTCTTAAGGGAAAATTGATTGACTTTGATGGCCATATTTTACGGCTAGCCAGATCACTAAAAGAAATGGAAATGCGTTTGCCTTGCGAGAGAGATGCGTTGCTTGATATTCACCGTGAACTGATAAGCCGTAACGAGATAATCGACGGGTTGATATATCTTCAAGTAACTCGCGGAACACCTGATGATCGTGATTTTGTATATCCCAATCCTGAAACCACTTGTCCTACATTGATTCTATTCACGCAGTCGAAGCCTGACTTGTTGGAAAACCCGCTTGCAAAAAGTGGTCTGAAAGTGGTGTCTGTACCCGACCAGCGGTGGGGAAGACGAGATATTAAAACCGTTCAGTTACTATATTCATCGATGAGTAAAATGGCGGCACGATCCATGGGTTGCGATGACGCTTGGATGGTTGAAGATGGAAAAGTTACAGAGGGCACCTCTAGTAACGCTTACATCATTAAAGGCGGGAAGATCATTACGCGTAATCTGAGCTCTAGAATACTCCATGGGATCACACGCGCCACTGTTTTGAGATTTGCGCGTGAGTTCGAAATGAGTGTGGAAGAGCGGCCATTCACGATTGCTGAGGCCCAAGAAGCGGATGAAGCGTTCATAACCTCGGCATCGAGCTTCGTGACACCAGTGATTGAATTGGATGGCCAAGCGATTGGAGATGGGCAACCTGGACCAATCGTAAAGCGCCTCAGGGAGATTTATTTGGATGAGAGTTTAAAAGCCGCGATATAGTCCACCCGTAAGTTCAACACATAACAATTGAAAGGAGTTCAGTTGGTATGACACAAGACCAGTTTTTCCTGCGCTTTGGTAAGGCAACATTCGCTGATTACAAAGTTTATCTTCACTTAGCTGTTAATAATGAAAGCCATAATACATCCATAGCCTCTGAGGCTAAGAGGCTCGATTCGCTATGTGATCAGGATTTGTGGAGATTGATTTCGGATGCTCGAAGACTCTCGGCTTAGTTACTCCGAGACCTTCTTTAGCGGTTGGCGCGCCCGAGAGGATTCGAACCTCTGACCTCTGCCTCCGGAGGGCAGCGCTCTATCCAGCTGAGCTACGGGCGCGTCGGAGGCGAAGTATACACGTAAT
>Ga0102963_1001114_pt1 | contig 11734 bp, 18 predicted proteins | sample SalPon2_C_H2O_MG_2_FD_84522 | JGI IMG/M metagenome (GOLD analysis project Ga0102963, IMG submission 84522) | Salt pond water microbial communities from South San Francisco under conditions of wetland restoration - Salt Pond MetaG SF2_C_H2O_MG | ecosystem: Environmental > Aquatic > Non-marine... | reverse complement strand
TGAAGAGCGTACTGATCCGTGGGATGGTGCGTGCGGTGTGTTCTCTACGGTGCTTGCCGAGGCTGCTATTCGGTTCCAAGCGGAAACCATGAGTGAGACGTTCCCCGCTTCCGGGCCTGTGAGGGTTAAGATCCTCGGGGAAGAGAGCAAAGACAAACTTGAGGCTTCCGAGCGCGTCAAAGCGGATATGAATTACGAGCTTACGGAGCGTATGGTCGAGTACCGGCCTGAGCATGAACGTATGCTGTACAGCCTTGGGTTGGCTGGGTCCGCGTTCAAGAAAGTCTACTACGATCCTAACATCATGCGTCAGGTGGCGGTATATGTCCCGGCTGAAGATGTTATTGTACCTTACGGAGCTTCGCATATTGAGAGCGCTGAGCGTGTCACGCACATTATGCGTAAGACCAAGAACGAACTTCGTAAGTTACAAGTCAGTGGCTTCTATCGGGATATTGAGTTAGGCGAACCGCAGGCGTTCCACACTGATATTGAAGAGAGAAAAGCGAAAGACGGCGGTTACTCGATTACTGACGACGAGCGCTACAGTATTTACGAGGTGCACGTCGATATGGTTATCGACGGCTTTGATGATTCCGATGATGATGTCGCTCGTCCATATGTTGTTACTATTGAGCGCGGTACTAACGCTGTTCTTGCTATCCGTCGCAACTGGAATCCTGAAGACCCGCTCATGCTCAAGCGGCAGCACTTTGTACATTATGTATATGTGCCGGGATTTGGGTTCTACGGCCTTGGTTTGATCCACATCATTGGTGGTTACGCACGGGCGGGTACCTCTATTATTCGCCAGCTAGTTGATGCGGGTACGTTATCTAACTTACCGGGGGGTCTTAAATCTCGTGGCCTTCGTATTAAGGGTGATGACACGCCCATTGAGCCGGGTGAGTTCCGCGATGTAGACGTACCGTCTGGAAGTGTCCGTGATAATATCATGACGCTCCCCTATAAAGAGCCGTCACAGACACTTCTACAGTTGCTTGATAAAATTACGAACGAGGGCCGTAGGCTCGGCGCTATCAGTGATATGAACATCTCTGATATGTCGGCTAACGCTCCGGTGGGTACAACACTTGCCCTCCTTGAGCGGACCCTTAAACCAATGGCTGCGGTGCAGGCCCGCGTACACTATGCTATGAAGCAGGAGTTCAAGCTCCTCAAGGCGATCATGGCCGAGTACGCTCCTGCCGAATACGGCTACGAACCCTTGAGGGGGGAGGTCAGTGCCCGACAAGCTGACTATGCTCTAGTAGACGTAATCCCTGTTAGCGACCCGAATAGTTCGACGATGGCGCAACGGGTTGTGCAGTATCAGGCTGTCCTTCAGATGGCCCAGTCTGCACCGCAGATTTATGACTTGCCTGCTCTACACAGGCAGATGATCGAGGTTCTTGGGGTAAAGAACGCAGATAAACTTGTTCCAACGAAAGAAGATCTCAAACCGAAAGATCCGGTTGGTGAGAATATGGACGCACTTATTGGTAAGCCTATGCGTGCGTTTATCTACCAAGACCATGACGCGCACATCGCAACACACACAGCGTTTATGCAAGACCCGATGGTCGCGCAAATGATTGGTCAGAACCCGCAGGCGCAACAGATTATGGCGTCTTTGCAGGCGCACATTGCTGAGCACCTCGGGTTTAGTTACCGTAAGCAGATAGAGGAGCGTCTCGGTGCACCACTCCCACCCCCGAACGAAGAGCTACCCGAAGAGGTGGAAGTTAATCTTGCTCGGCTTGTGGCTGATGCTGGTAAACAGCTTACACAAGCGCATCAGCAGCAGGCGGCGCAACAGCAAGCACAGCAGCAGGCACAAGATCCAATCCTACAGCTACGCCGTCAGGAGGCCGCTACTAAGCAGGCTGAAGTCCAGCGCAAAGCTCAGAAAGATACGGCTGATGTTCAGATACGTATGGCTGAGCAACAGCGTAAAGTGGAAGCTGACAAAATTGATGCTCTCTTCGAAGCTAAGAAGCTGGAGATAGACGCAGTGGAGGCCGAAGTAAAACAAAAGGCCGAAACTGAGAAATTGGATCTTGAGATATTCAAGACTGTAACAACCCCTAATAGGAATACATAAGCCATATGGCTACAACCGTCTTTGACGTGCTTAAAGATCGTATCGAGGAGCAACGCTCCTCTGCAGTGGAGTTCTTATCTAGCGGTAGTTCCAAAGACTACGCTGAGTATAAGGAATTGTGCGGTGTAATTCGGGGTCTCGACACCGCGCTCTCACACATGGAAGACCTCTTGCGAAGTCATATGGAAGATAATGATGAGTGAAGTTGTTAATATCAACGATGTTTCTAATGAAGACTGGGAGGCCCAGCTTCCCAAGCCTGTCGGGTATCGCGTATTGATTGCGTTGCCTGAAATCGAAGACCACTACCAAGGTAGTTCTCTACTTAAGACGGACGCTGAAAAACACCGGGAATATATAATGTCAATCATGGGTATTGTGATTGACATGGGTGAAAGTGCGTATAGCGATAAAGAGCGTTTCCCTGAAGGGCCGTGGTGTAAACAAGGCGACTACGTGATGTTTCGTATGAATACGGGCACGCGTTTTAAGGTTAACGGTAAAGAGTTTCGTCTTATGAACGACGATTCTGTTGAAGCCGTTATTCCTGATCCTAGTGGCATCATGACAGCGTAGGGAGATAGAACATGCCTTTTGAAAAAGTTGAGTTTACGTTACCTGATCCTAATAGTGCGGAAGGGGGTAGCGTTGAGATTGAGGTAGAGCCGTCTAGTGCAGCACCTCTTGAGGATGTAAGTAATGAGCAAGCTAGTAGCGAAAGCAAAGAAAGCAATCCGCAGCGCGGTAGATCAAGTGAAGAGCTTGATATCGAAGTTGTGGACGATACTCCAAAAGCAGATCGAGGCCGTAAAGCGTCTGATCCGCCGGAAGAAGTAACTGACGAAGAGCTAGAAGAGTACTCTGACAAGGTTCAGAAACGCATCAAGCACTTTAGTAAGGGTTATCACGATGAACGCCGCGCTAAAGAAGCAGCTTTGCGTGAACGACAGGAGCTAGAGCGTTACACTCAGCAGTTGGTTGAAGAAAACCGTACTCTGAAGGGTACTGTTGGTAAAAACCAGACGGCTCTCCTTGACCAAGCTAAGCAGACTATTGACGTTGAACTCGCGCAGGCGAAGAAGGCGTATAAGGATGCTTACGAAGCTGGTGATTCCGATGCTGTTCTTGAAGCACAAGAAAATTTAACTAATGCCAAGATAAAGGCAGATAGGTTAAATAATATCAAGTTACCTCCTTTACAGGAAGATAGTCTGGATATAGACTCTAGTAACGATATTAACAATGACGCCCCAGTACAAGTTGATGAGCGGGCTGCGGATTGGGCTAAGTCTAATACGTGGTTTGGCACAGATGACGAAATGACGAGCTTTGCTCTGGGGTTGCATAACAAGCTCGTTAAATCGGGTGTAGACCCGAGAAGTGACGACTACTACGAGGCTTTAGATACTCGTATGCAGCAAGTCTTCCCAGAGAACTTCGACAGTATGTCGAACGATGCTGAAGAAGATGACGAGAAGAGGACGCCGAAACGTCAGGCTAATGTGGTTGCACCCGCTACGCGGAGCACAGCACCTAAGAAGGTGATACTAACGCAAACACAGGTAAGCCTTGCGAAACGTCTTGGAGTGCCTCTCGATGAATACGCCAAACAGGTTGCAATACAAATGAGGAACAGTAATGGCTAACAACCGAATCAATCGTGAAAACGATACTCGTGATAAAAGTACTCGCGTAAGAGCTTGGCAGCGCCCGGAGGTTCTACCTTCTCCTGATCCCGAGCCGGGTTACAAATATCACTGGGTACGAGTTGCTACGCAGGGTGAAGTTGACGCCACTAATGTTTCTTCGAAACTTCGTGAAGGTTGGGAGCCTGTAAAGGCTACGGATCATCCTGAGATTATTATGGTCGCTGTGGAGCAAGAACGCTTCAAAGATAACATTGTAATTGGTGGTCTAATGCTTTGTAAGGCTCCGGTTGAACTTGTTGAGGAACGTAATGCCTATTACAACGAACAGGCTAAGTCCCAGATGAGTTCAGTTGACAACAACCTTATGCGCGAAAATGACCCTCGTATGCCTCTGTTTAACGACAGAAAGACGAAGGTTACTTTCGGCACTGGAACCTAAACCTTTAGCATAGGAGCTAATTATGGCTTATCCTACTGTTGATGGCCCTTACGGGCTTATCCCGGTAAAGCTACTTAGCGGAGTTCCCTTTGTAGGTGTTACTCGTCATTACGGCATTGCCAGCGGCTATGCCACGAGCATCTTTAATGGGGACGCTGTTAAACTCGTTACCGGTGGTACTGTTGAGCGTGATACGTTCGACGCTGCCATGACGCCAATCGGCGTCTTTGTGGGCTGTTCTTTTACAGACCCAAGCACTGAACAGAAGACTTTCAAACAGTACTATCCTGCTAGCACGGTTGCTAGCGACATCGAAGCGTATGTTGTCGATGCCACGGATGTCCTGTTTAAGGCTGCTGTTGTTTCGTCTGGTACGACTATTGGTGATCTTGCAATCACGGATATTGGCGCGAACGTCGCTGGTGTAGATAACACTGGTAGCACGATCACTGGCAATTCCAAGAGTGCGATTTCGGACACTTCCGCCACGACTAATACGCTTCCGTTCAGGATCGTAAGTCTGGTTGAGGAAACCAAGAACGCGTCCGGCGGTTATACTGAAGCTCTCGTTAAGTGGAACGCGGGCCATCAGTTCAACAACACCACTGGCGTATAAGGAGTGATGTAAAATGGCTATTTCACGCGCCCAATTACTGAAAGAACTCCTCCCCGGCCTAAACGCTTTGTTTGGCCTTGAGTACGCTAAGTACGGTGAGGAGCATAAGGAAATTTTCGAGACTGAAAGCTCGGATCGTTCCTTTGAAGAAGAGACCAAGCTGTCCGGTTTCTCCGCTGCGCCTGTCAAGAACGAAGGCTCTGCCATCGAATATGACAACGCACAGGAGTCGTGGACTGCTCGCTATACGCACGAGACCGTTGCGATGGGCTTCTCCGTTACTGAAGAAGCTATCGAAGATAACTTGTACGACTCTCTGTCGTCTCGTTATACGAAGGCTCTCGCCCGCGCTATGGCGTACACCAAGCAGGTTAAGGCTGCGTCGGTACTGAACAGCGCGTTCACCGGCTCTGGCGTTACCTATGGTGATGGTCAGGTTCTTTGCTCTACGGCTCACCCGCTTGTTTCGGGTGGCTCCAACTCCAACACGCCTGCGACGGCGGCTGACCTCAACGAGACTTCTCTTGAGGCGGCGGTCATTCAGATTGCTGGTTGGACGGACGAGCGTGGTCTCCTGATCGCGGCTAAACCGCGTAAGCTGGTGGTTCCCCCGAACCTTATGTTCGTTGCTACACGTCTTCTGGATACGGAAGGTCGCGTGGGCACGGCGGATAACGACATTAACGCACTGCGTAATAATGGTTCGGTCCCTGAAGGTTATACGGTCAACCACTATCTGACGGACACGGATGCTTGGTTCCTTATGAGCGATGTTCCGAACGGCCTGAAGCACTTTGTTCGTACCCCGATGCAGACATCTATGGATGCTGACTTCGATACGGGCAACAGCCGCTACAAGGCTCGTGAGCGTTATTCGTTTGGTGTTTCCGATCCCCTCGGGATCTTTGGTTCACCGGGCGCGTAATAACTTACGTCGGCTTATTAAAGGGGGGCACTTGATGCCCCCCTTTTTATTGTGTATAATAACTTATCCCTGACAGTTGCATTGTGCGACTGACACTAGCCCATACAGGAGATAGATATGGCTAATACGACCTTCCAAGGCGTCGTTCGTTCCTACGGTGGGGGCGGCAAAGGCGTTGTAGCTCCCGGTGTTATGGTCCAGAGCGTTCAGTTCGCTTGTGACCCGACCGCTACCTCTGCGGCCAATGTTCGGATCGGCACGTCTGCTACCGCTGGTGAGACATTTACTCTCCCTGCCGGTGCAATCGTTATGTCTGTACAGTGTGTACAAGCTGGCACGGGTGGTACGAATCCGACCATTGACATCGGTACGTCTGCTGACACTAACGGTATCTTCGATGAGCTTCCGGTTGATGTTGCTGGTGAGATTACCGGCGCTAACGGCGCTCTGTGTGTTGCTGGTGGTTTGGCCGCTAATGCAACGGTGCAGGCTGTTAAAGGCGCTTCTGCTGCTACTGGCGGTACTTTTGTCGGTATCATGACCTACGCGATGGCGAACGACGGCGTAGAATCCAACTAAGGGGGTAACTCATGGCTGATGCAGTAACCTCTCAAACCCTGATTGATGGTCCGGCCCATGCGGTGCTTAAGTTCACCAATATTTCGGACGGCACCGGAGAGTCAGCGGTTACGAAGGTGGATGTCAGCGCCCTAGAATCTGACCAGAATGGTCTTGCCTGCTCCGGCGTCGATATCGAACGTGTTTGGTGGCAGTGCATTGGCATGAAAGTCCAGATTCTCTGGGACGCTACGTCAGATGCCTTTTGTATAGAGCTTGGTGAGAACCAAAGCGGTAATCACGACTACACCATATTTGGCGGTCTTACCAATAATGCTGGTTCAGGTAAAACTGGTGATGTTAACTTCACAACTGTGAGCGCATCAGCGGCTGATACCTACACCATCATTATGTATCTTCGTAAGAAGTTTGGTTAATAGTTATGCGGCGGTATTACAGATCAGGCGGGGGAGTTAAATCCCCCGCTTGGCAGCGCAAAGAAGGTAAAGACCCCTCTGGCGGTCTTAACAAGAAAGGTGTTGCTAGCTACCGGAGGGAAAACCCCGGTAGTAAACTTAAAACTGCTGTAACAACTAAACCAAGCAAACTTAAGAAGGGTTCTAAGGCAGCTAATCGCCGCAAGTCTTTCTGTGCGCGTATGCAGGGTATGAAAAAGCGCAACACCAGCGCAAAAACAGCGAACGATCCAAACAGCCGTATCAATAAAAGTCTACGGAAATGGAACTGCTGATGCCTGCTAAGTCACAGAAACAAAAGCGGTTTATGGCTGCGGTGGCTAACAACTCAAAGTTCGCTAACAAGGTTGGCGTACCTCAATCTGTTGGAGAAGAATTTATGAAGAAGTCTAAGAACTATATGGGCGGCGGCATGATGAAGCGCTATGCCGGTGGTGGTAAGCTAGACATGGTTGAGAAGGACGGCAAGATGGTGCCGTTCTATGCTGCTGACGGCAAAGGTAAGATGATGGGCGGCGGCAAGGTCATGAAGTACGCCGAGGGCGATATAATTGGTGGTGTTGGCGGTGCTCCGGGCGACGAGATTACTCGCGGTATACCTGACGATACCCCCCGGCCCAAACGTAAACCCAAACCCCCAAAGAAGCCCGTCAAGAAGATGGGTGGTGGTAAGATCAAGGGCTACAACAAGGGCGGTAAGGTCCGTGGTTGTGGTATGGCTAAGCGCGGCGTGCGTCCGGCCAAAATGATTAAAATGAAAGGTGCTTAACTATGGCATATCGTATGAAAATGACGGCGGCTGAGAAAGCTGAACAGGCAAAACAGAATCAGCGGCAACGCAATCAAAACAGAGATGACTTCCGTAAATCGCGGGGCGATGGCCGGGCGGCAGCAAAACAGCGCCGTGAAGCAGCGCGAGAAAAGGCGCGAAAGGCCCGTGAGAAGGCGGAAGCCAAACTGCGTGCTCGACGTGAACAAATAGGTTATGAGCGTGCTTCTAGCCAGATGGCTAGGGAGGTGGCTAATAACGAAAAGCCCGGCTTTGAGGGACGTGCGAACCGATTTCTTGATAAGGCTACGGATAATATAGGCGATGCTATACGTTCTGGCGCTAGTGCTATTGGTATCGATAATGATTTCGACACTGGACGTATGAAGGCACGAAAAGAGATTAAAGGCTACAAAAAGGGCGGCAAGGTTAAGGCTAAGAAGGCCAGCAAGCCTAAAGTCCGTGGCGCTGGTAAGGCCATGAAGGGTGTTCGCCCTGCTAAAATGGTTACGATGAAGGGCGCGTAATGCGTAAGTACTACCGGAAAGATGGCTGCGGCTATAGTATGTATAAAGCTGGCGGTAGTGTATCTTCTAAGAAGCCAAAGAGCCGTGTAAACGAAGCGGGTAACTATACGAAGCCCGGTATGCGTAAACAGATTTTTGAGCGTATTAAAGCCGGTGGTAAAGGTGGTAATCCGGGCCAGTGGAGTGCTCGTAAGGCGCAGATGCTGGCCCAACAGTATAAAAAGTCTGGCGGCGGTTATAAGTCCTGATGCGTAGGTATTATAAATCAGGTGGGTTAGCGAAGTCGCAACGGTCATTAAAGAATTGGACGAAGCAGAAATGGCGGACCAAATCAGGCAAGAAGTCGAGCGAGACGGGCGAACGGTATCTGCCGGAGAAGGCCATCAAGTCCCTATCTCCGCAGGAGTATGCAGCGACCACGCGAGCAAAGCGCCAAGGGACTGCTGCCGGGAAGCAGTTCGTAAAGCAGCCAGAGAGTATAGCGAAAAAGACGAGAAGGTATAGGAAAGCGTAATGGCAAAGGGTGTTAAACATTATTTTGCAGACGGTAGAGAGCACAAGGGCGGTATGCACAAGCACCCGGACGGTACTCTTATGACTGGCAAAAGCATGTCAAACGCATCTAAAAAGTTACTTCATTACGGGCAACTCTCTAATAAAGCAAAGAGAAAAGCCCGCGAGAGTTGGAAGCGCAAATGACGACTTCAGGCACCACCGCGTTTAATATGGACTTCACGGAGATCGCTGAAGAAGCGTGGGAACGTGCGGGCCGGGAGATGCGGTCAGGTTATGATTTACGTACCGCACGTAGGTCCATGAACCTGCTTACTATTGAGTGGCAGAACCGTGGTATCAATATGTGGACTATCGACGAGGGTACAGTTAGCCTCGTAAGCGGTACAAGCGAGTACACTCTGCCCGCCGACACCATTGACCTACTAGAGCAGGTTATTCGGACCAATGCTGGTAACGCCACCACACAGTCGGACCTCAATATTAGTCGCATTAGCGTTAGCACCTACTCTTCTATCCCTAATAAGTTATCTACCGGCAGACCAATTCAGGTTTGGATAGAGCGCCTTAGTGACGCCCCTAAGATCAACGTCTGGCCTGTGCCAGATAGTGATGACTACACGTTTGTTTATTGGCGTATGCGTCGTGTTCAGGATGCTGGAAGTGGGGTTCAAACCCCGGACATGAATTTTCGTTTTTTCCCGTGCCTTGTTGCTGGTCTGGCTTATCAGATCGCTATGAAGGTACCGGAACTATCAGGCCGTGCACAGATGCTCAAGGCTGAGTACGATGAGCAGTTTAACCTAGCCGCTGGCGAAGATAGGGAGAAAGCAGCAGTCCGGTTTGTTCCGCGTATGTCGAGGGTGTACTGATGTCGCAGAGGTTTGCGTCTTCCCAAAAAGCTCTTGCTATATGTGATGTTTGTGGTTTTCAGTATAAGTTACGAGAACTTAAGGAACTTATTGTAAAAGGCCGGAACAGCAATATTAAGGCATGTCCTGAATGTTGGAACCCAGACCATCCACAGTTACATCTTGGTGAGTACCCGGTTGATGATCCGCAGGCTCTTAGAGACCCTCGACCAGACTCTGCTGAATTAGCGGCGAGTCGGGATATACAGTTTGGTTGGGATCCAGTAGGTATGAACGACCCGTTTAACCTGACACCAAATAATTTAGTGGGGACAGGTTCGGTTGGTTCTGTTACTGTCACTACAGAATAGGAGTTAGATATGAAGAAGACATCTAATACACCCGCAAAAGCTACTAACATGCCGAAAGTATACGGCCCGAAGGGTAGCATGGAAGGCGTTAAGACTTCTGGTATTAAAGTTCGTGGGACCGGAGCAGCCACTAAAGGTATTATGGCCCGTGGCCCGATGGCTTAGCTATGAATTACACAGAGCTAAAAACTAATATACAGGACATCTGTGAAACTTCTTTCACAGACGATCAGCTTGCTATGTTCACGGAACAGGCCGAGCAGAAGATATATAGCTCTGTGCAGTTTCCAGCTTTGCGCCGGAACGTAACCGGTACGTTTGCCAGCGGTAATACTTACCTTGATATGCCAAGCGACTTTCTGTGGTCATACTCTTTAGCGGTTGTAGACGGCAGTGGTGATTATCATTTCTTACTTAACAAGGATGTTAATTTTATTCGTGAGGCGTATCCGGCGTCCTCTCCCGGTGGCTTGCCCGTTCATTATGCGTACTTCGCTGATGGTGCGTTTATGGTAGGCCCAACACCAGATAGCAACTACACAACCGAGTTGCATTACGGATACTATCCTGAGTCGATTGTCACCGCCGGTACTACTTGGTTGGGGGACGAGTTTGACTCTGCGCTACTGAATGGTGCGCTTATTGAAGCCATACGATTCTTAAAAGGCGAACCGGATGTTGTTGCGCTATATGAAAAATTATACCTGCAGTCTATTGTATTGCTTAAGAACTTGGGTGATGGTAAGTTAAGAGAAGATAATTACCGCTCGGGTCAATTTAGACAGGCTGTATCTTAGGGGTATGCCATAATTATGTTTACTTTAGAGGCTGATGTAGCACTAGAATACGGAGTTAGAGTCCACACTACAAATTATAGAGGCTCTACACCCGAAGAAGTGGCGAAACGGTGTGCCGACAGAATAATTTCTGTTTCAGATGGGGCACCAGCAGTTATAAAAGACCAAGCCTTTGCTTATAAGGATCAACTAGAGAAAACGTTGAGTTTTTATATGCGAGAGGCTATAAAAGGTGACCGAACAACTGTTTGTAACGCTCTAGTAAACGCTGGGCACCCAGAACTAGCAGAGCTAATAAGGAAGGTATAAAATGGCAATTACGCAGGCGATGTGTACGTCGTTCAAACAAGAATTGATGACGGGCACTCATAACTTCACCACCTCGACGGGTAACACGTTCAAACTCGCTCTGTATACGAGTTCCGCAACGCTGGGTGCCGCAACTACCGCGTACTCTGCCACGAATGAGGCGAGCGGTACGAACTACACCGCAGGCGGGGCAGCACTGACTAATGTTACGCCTACTACTAGCGGCACAACGGCTCTAACGGACTTTGCGGACCTCACGTTCTCTAACGCGACAGTCACGGCAAACGGTGCCTTGATTTATAACGACACCGCGTCCGGTGATCCGTCTGTTGTTGTGCTGGCCTTTGGCGGGGATAAGACATCAACTGCGGGTGACTTCACTATTCAGTTCCCCACAGCAGACGCAAGCAACGCTATTATCCGTATAGCCTAGCTAAGATGTTTGCTCCATGTCCTATCTAGGTGGTTGGGGTCGTGGAAGTTGGGGCGACGGTGGTTGGGGTAGCAGCCTACCTAACTCTGATCTAAACGGTTGGAGTCGTGGAAGTTGGGGTGAGGGTGCTTGGGGTTCCACCCTCCCCGTAACAGTTTCTGGGGTATCTGCAACTACGGGCATTGGTTCTGTCACAGTAGACGCAGCTTCGGACGTATCTGTTACAGGCGTAACCGCTACAACTTCTGTAGGATCAGTTTCTGTATCTACAGAACAGGTATTATCTGTAGCGGGCTTAGCGGCCACTGGTGCAGTTGGCTCTGTCACAGTAGACGCAGCTTCGGACGTATCTGTAGCGGGCCTAGCGGCCACTGGTGCAGTTGGTACAGTTACAGTA